>Ga0210036_1003942_pt1 | contig 14142 bp, 13 predicted proteins | sample CryGeymeta201515_FD_185469 | JGI IMG/M metagenome (GOLD analysis project Ga0210036, IMG submission 185469) | Groundwater microbial communities from Crystal Geyser aquifers in Utah, USA - Crystal Geyser metaG 2015-15 (SPAdes) (version 2) | ecosystem: Environmental > Aquatic > Deep subsurface >...
ACTCTATTAGGTCGTGTGCCTAGCCTGCTCTGTATACACACACACACCACTAGTTTGCTCCTACTATTATCATAATATTCAATATTTACTCTAATATTCATGAGTCTCCACACTAGCTTTTTACGTTGTAATCACACCATGCGCTTTCGAAAAAATCAGGACTTCAAGAAGTCAAATAATTTCATATGAAGTTAGTACAGAGTAGTATCTGGTATCTCAAAACATTTTTCACCGATTTAGAATTAGAGTTTCCGCTTGCTTTTAGACAAAGTTGACAAGGATACATTATTATTATTATTTGTCCTCCCTGCTCGACAACTCATTACCGGCAAACTCATTGAATCACGAAAAAGAGAGGCATTGACAAACATATTAGGACAACCAATGTGCGTACTCGGCGCAACTGTGGAGACAAGTGTCGTTTGGTAGTAGTATTTGTAAATTACAATAAGACAGAATTCTGTCATTTAAACAACAGAACATGCTTTGAATTTTTGATCGCTGACCTTCAGAACATTATCATAAATGCTTAATGTACGACACTGTCGGGATAGCGTCGTCCGTATCCTTCAGTACTTTGCCCTTTGGATCCACCTTTGCCCTTTGATGAGCCCCCTGAGCTGTACGAGCCGTTGCCTTCGCTGACAGGGTAGTAGTCATCGCCTCCACTGCTGGCAGGGTAGTATTCTTTACCTCCACTGCTGGCAGGGTAATAGTCGTCACCTCCACTGCTGGCAGGGTAATAGTCATCACCTCCACTGGAATAATAGTCAGAACCTCCTTTGCTTCCTTTGCTTCCTTTGCTGCCGTATCCGCCTCCTGACGGGTAATAATCATCGCCTCCACTGGAATAATAGTCAGAACCTCCGTTGCTTCCTTTGCTTCCTTTGCTGCCGTATCCGCCTCCTGACGGGTAATAATAATCATCGCCTCCACTTGTGTAATCATCGCCTCCACTTAAGTAATCATCACCTCCACTTAAGTAATCATCGCTGCCGTAACCTCCCTTAGATCCCTTGCTACCTCCTTTCGATCCCTTGCTGCCTCCTTTAGATCCCTTGCTGCCTCCTTTAGATCCCTTAGAACCATTGCTGGGGTAGTAGTAACTGCAGAAAAGAAAATGGTGAAAATATAGCAAAGAAAAGTTAGAGTCATGTTTAGAAGAAAACACGGCCTTCAGTATTCAAATTTGTTCTTACTCATCGTCGTAAGCAGGTCCAGGTGGGCTGGGCTCGGGGAAACTGGGGTAGTAATAGCTGTTAAGTACAAAATGGTGCAAATAATCAATCAATGAAAAGTGAGTTAAACGAAAGATACAAGCCATTTTCATACATTCAAATTTGAACTTACTCATCGTCATACGTAGGTTCAGGGGGGCTGGGCTCGGGGGGGCTGGGCTCAGAGGGGGTAGGGTAGTAAGACCCCTTTGATGACTTTGATCCACCCTTTCCGCCCTTACCTTTACTGGATTTAGAGCTGCCCTTACCCTTTGAAGATTTGGAGCCACCCTTTCCCTTGCTGGACTTAGAGCTACCACTGCCCTTTGAAGATTTGGAGCCACCCTTGCCCTTACCATAGTTGCCGGAAGGACTGACAGGCTCTGCAGGCTCAGCGGGCTCAGCGGGCTCACTGGGGTAATATAAGTCATCATCTTCATAGTCATATCCATAGTCATCACTATAGGATCCTCCAGATGGGTAGTAGTCATCAGAGTAGCCATAAGATCCTCCCTTTGAGCCTTTGGATCCCTTAGATCCCTTAGAACCCTTAGAACCCTTAGAACCCTTAGCGCCACTGGAGTATGATGGGTAGTATTCATCATCACCATATCCATAGTCATAGTCACCACTGTAATCTCCAGCTGGGTAATAGTCATCAGAGAAGCTATAAGAGCCACCCTTGGAACCCTTGGAGCCCTTAGACCCCTTGGAACCCTTGGAGCCACTGGAGTATGATGGGTAGTATTCATCATCACCATATCCATAGTCATAGTCACCACTGTAATCTCCAGCTGGGTAATAGTCATCAGAGCCACTGTAAGAGCTACCCTTGGAACCCTTTGAACCCTTGGATCCCTTAGAACCCTTGGAGCCATAACCATCACTTGGGTAGTACTCATCATCTTCATAGTTGTAGTCATCTCTGAGAAGCATGAAAGAGAGGGGTTCAAGTCAGGACAAGAGAGACCAAAGTCATACAAGCCAAGTAAAAGCTTTTGAATTTGCTTACCCTACATAATAATCATCAGAGTATGATCCTCCTTTTGAGCCCTTGCTTCCTTTGCTGCCCTTGCTTCCTTTGCTGCCTCCTCCGTTTGTAGGGTAGTAGTAGCTACACAGAGACAATACAAACAGGGAAAGTTAGTTTGTAAATATACAGTCTTGATGAAACTTTTAAGACTCATCAACTTTAAAGTACTTACTCATCTTCAGCAACGTAATCATCTTCAGCAACATAATCATCTTCAACTTCAACAACATAATCATCTTCAACTTCAACAACATAATCATCTTCAGCAACAGTATCATCCTCGGCTACATTGTCATCTTCATAATAGTAATCATCTTCATAAGATGAACCGGAACCCTTGCCCTTGGAGCTCTTAGAACCCTTGGAACTTTTGGATCCTCCCTTTCCTTTGCTTGACTTAGAACTCTTGGAGCCTCCTTTTCCCTTGCTGGACTTGGACTTGCTGCTAGAGCTGGGATAATATTCATCATCGCCTTCACTTGGGTAGTATTCATCATCGCCTTCACTTGGGTAGTATTCATCATCGCCTTCACTTGGGTAGTATTCATCATCACCTGCAGGATAGTAAGAGCCACCCTTAGACCCCTTAGACCCCTTGGAACCCTTAGATCCCTTGGATCCCTTGGAGCCACTGGAATATGATGGGTAGTATTCATCATCACCATATCCATAATCATAGTCATCATTGTAAGATCCATCAGCTGGGTAGTAGTCATCAGAGTAGCCATAAGAGCCACCCTTGGAACCCTTGGAACCCTTGGAACCCTTGGAACCCTTGGAACCATAGCCACCACTTGGGTAATACTCATCATCACCATATCCATAGTCATAGTCATCACCAGCTGGGTAATAGTCACCAGAGCCACTGTATGAGCCACCCTTGGATCCTTTGGAACCCTTGTTGCCTCCTTTAGATCCCTTGGAACCCTCCGCAGCATAATCGTCTTCGTAGTAGTAATCATCCTCAGCATAATCGTCTTCAGATGGGTAGTAAGATCCACCATCAGAGCCGCTGCTCTTTGACTTGGAGCCTCTCTTTGACTTGGAACCACCCTTTCCACCCTTTCCTGATTTGCTACCAGATTTAGATCCACCCTTGCCCTTGGACGAAGGGTAGTACGATTCATCATCATCTTCATAGTAGTAATCATCTTCATAAGAATGATCTGGCGATCCTCCTTCGGGTTCCTCAGTGCTGCAGGGACTGCAATCGCAGTCGCAATAGCGAGTTCCCCCTTTGGAGCCCTCACAGTGGCAGTCATAACAGCATCTAGGGATGGAGTCATCAGCAAGACGACGGCGAGTCATTATATCCTCAAAACTAAGTGCATCGGTGGTATCAGTTCGTTCTGAAGCAACTCCACGGATTGTGTTGGCTACCTGCGCATGCGCAGTACAAACCAGCAACAGTAATGTTGCGATTGTGTTAATAACTTTCATATTTTTCAAAGCCGCTTGAACACGAAATTTTCTGTGCAACGAAAAGAGCGAAACAGTTCAATGGAGGATGTGTGAGACAGCTGCATGCAAATGCAGATTGAATGTCCCTGTGCAGGGATGTGTCGACAGGTGGACAAGGATGCGTATTTGAGCAGAAACTATCACGGTCGGACTGGAAGACGTAGACAGATGTTTGCTTCTGTCTCTCCTCCTCCCGTGCCTGCAAACTAATCCCAATCCCACTATCCACTGTCATGGCGTCATGCGTCGTGGCGTCATGGCGTCATGGCAGCAATTATACAGATTGGCCATGGCAGATCACTTCCCATCACTAACATTGATAAAAACGAGCAAACGTACCTTGGTATTAAAAGCTTTGATGTAGATACGAAATTAAAAATAATGAGTGGCCAATGTTTTTGTGTCCAGCACAACAAAGCTTACCTTGGATGCAGAAACGACTGTTTGCCAATGTTCTTGAGATTGAAAATTGTGGCGGTGAGTGTCAAAAAATTCAATGTTATCTTCAAGTCTCTATATTGTATTCATGTCGAGGACGGCTCGTGGCCCAATGGACATATTTTGTTAAGTGTGTAAAATGAAAATGAAGATAAATTTCCTACTACTGTAGAACTGACTGAGGAAAGGCCAACGAACTAAACTATTGGTCAAAATATGTCCATGGGACTTATAGACATTTATTAACATATACAGATGAAGAAGTGTATTGGCTTACTCTCGAAGTGTACTTAGGCTAGAAAAATTTAACTCACAAAATTTGGCAGTATGGCTTCGGGAGTTTGCGTGAGGGTTTAACACCACCGTTGTACTTTTACCATCATGTTCTCATCTTTTCAGTTTGGACGGATTTTAAGCGGACTTATTTTAGTGGATCCCTTGAAGCTTTTCAACAAAAATTTAAAGGGCCGCTCTATCGCGCCTGCTAAACAGAACACTGGTGCAGCAGTCGACAAGTACTCGACAATATTAGCTTTGTTCGCGGAAGGAGGTGGTCAAAATTGTTGACGGGCTCCGGGCTCCGGGGTTCGGTACCACGGGAAAGAAGAACATAGTCTACTAGCTAGTAGAGCATCTCTAGTTGATTTTGTTTTTTCAAGTCGTCTGGAAACAACTGTTGACTGCCACGACAGATGCACACGTCTGCGGTGGAATGTCTTAAGTCTGAAGAGCTACGACGGCTCATCTCCTCAAAAAGAATAATCAAGACAGCTACCCAACAGTTTTGATTATTTCATCACCAGCTGGTTTATGATGGCGAGATCAGCACAGAGTCTGTGTCTTTTCTAATTCGCGCAAGCGAATCTCAAACTCGCGAGCCGAAAGACGTCAAATGAATATTCGAAATGTTGTTACACTTGGATCTTGGATATACATGTTCCATACTTTGCCGCTTCCGTAGAGCGCTCTGTCGAGGCTTAGCAATGTCATTCTCATGCGTATGCACAAGGTACAAAGTATAGATTGTATGGAGCCGGGGCGCTATGTGTGACGACAATTGTTACTACTGCTGGATCTGATGATGACACTAGAAGTCGCAAAGGAAGATATTTGGGTGCGGGAAAGGCCTTCTGCTTTAAAACCAGTAATTGAGTTGGAGAACTCCCTGCGATTGAGGCAGAATTTCATGATGAGGCGTATGTTGATAGCCAGAGATTTACCACGGAGACTGTAGTCTACGGCAGGTTGATGCAGTGATCTGGGTTTATCACGGCCATTGGATTATATGTACATGAAGTAACAATCCCACAATAATTGAAACATGATACAGCACACATGTCCAGCAGCCGCCAAAGGGGTTGGCGGCGGACTGATAGACAGCGATGGAGCAATGGTGGATCGCATGACCTTGCAGCAAAAGACTGAACTAAATTTTGAATGAACATAAAATAAACACCACCAATTTTAGTAGAATTTCTCCATAGCAACGCACAGTTCAGTTAGAAACCAGACATTCATCGCTGGAGGTGATGACATCAGCATTCTCGTCGTCAAAGCAGGGCACTGGTGAGCCAGACTCAGTTAGCTCCTCTACATTCTCGATTATAGCCTTTGTCTCCGCATGGTCATCTTTTCGGCCGGAACATAAAAGGAGGCAGCACCAGGTACTCATGAAAGCGCAGCCAGGTCAGCCCCTTGAGCTGATAGCCAAAATTACATTGTTGACCAGGCCTGGAACACGTGGCCTGATGCTCATACGCCAAGATGGGATGGCAGTGGTTCTTTGATGACATTGGTAGGAACTCAGCAACAGAGAAGCAGCAACAACAAGGGTCCATGGATGGTGCGGAGACGTTCAAGGTCATCAGCAGCAGACAAGAGCTAGAACTTGATTATTATGCTAGATTTGAGGACACTGACTCAGACTTCGACCCCGACATGGGCGATGATTTTAAGGTCGGAATAAGGATAAACTGCGTCCAGCCAAAGATGCAATCAACGATGACAGATCAATGCAAGAAATAACTGCAGATTATAGCTTGTTCTCTTCTTCCAGTCGCTGGCATGGGCCTTTTCGTTCACGCATTCGAAAGTCCAACGGCGACTAAATGCTGCTGCTCTTCGGCATGACAGTACCAATTTCTCTCTCTTCTAAATGCGCAATTATTTCACGGCGCCAATCTGAAGTTTCTCCTGCTGCGCATTCCTTCAGTCAGACTGTACGATTCGAAGGAAGCTGGAAACGTGCTTGCATAGCATTTGCACTATTTTAATATCACACTCTTCAAAAAGGCAAGTTTTTCCGTTTTCGTCCTTCTTGTTGATCATTTGGATAGCCCCAATCACTCCACCATCTTCACTCAAAACAGGCACCACCAAGACACTTTCTGTGTGGAATCCGGTTTGTTTGTCAATATCTGCATGAAAATGTTCATTTTCGTAGGCATTCTCAACATTGACGACCTGACCTGTTTTAATACAATGTCCGACAATGCTCCCTTCCACAGGTGCCTGAACGACACCGTCCTGACGCACCTGACTCCACAATGTTTTCTTGTCTTCGTCCAGCATCCAAAGTGTGGCTCGTTCTGCCATGTTTATTTGTTTGACAAACGTCAGACATAAAATTGCATGCAACAGTAAGCAAACAGCCAGCACAGACCAGCTTACCTGCATCCACCAGATTGTGTCCGTCTTCCAAGATGGATGCAAAAATAGATTGTAATTTCTTGGCCTTTTTGGCTCGATCCGCCTTTGAGGTATCCATAAAGAGTAAACAGGACATACCCAAGAGACATCCTGTCACGACACCCACGCATCCACCCAAGGTATGCCATGCTCGACACGACGCCAGGTTCAGCTGTGCGGGTGTTAAGTTATGATGAGGCAAATTCAGTTTGGTAACGGCCGCATCGACGATTCCTCCCGACGTAAATCCCGCCACATCACTGACACATTGACCGAATCCGGCGGCTGTCATGGTACTCAGCCCAAAGGAGACTCCAATGGACATGTCAATGGCTTCTCCCGCCTGGATCATGACGAGGTTATCCATAAAGCCAAAGCCTACCATGGGAATAGCCGATCGGAGAGCAACGATCCGTAATTGCCGAGGCGTGGGTTTTGGTACAAAATCTGATGACGAAAAGGAAGTGGATGGAGCTTCTTTTTCCGATTGAGACAAGAATCTCTTGGGCAGTAGTTGTTGTTTCCGTCTCGTTAACCGTCTGGATTGTACTGCTGGAAGCACGGCTTTATAGAATGTCTTGGTCATATCTCCGTTTGCTCGAGTACGTTGTAAGTTATACGTTACATGTATGTTAAGACTCGAAGCCGGAATAGTTGTTTTGGGACACGAAGCCCCTTACTGACCTTGATTGATACGTGAGAGCACAAAGGGTGCCGATGTTATTTAAAAAAATCCACCACTTCGAAAAGTCATCCTACAATATGTTGCTGAAGTCTTGTTGTGACAAAACAACCGTGTGATAATAATAATAATAATATTACTATCATATTGTTATTACTACTAGTACAGTACTCTACTACTAGTAGCTACTAAAAGTAGTAGACTACTAGTCTAGTAGTATTCAATACTAAACTGTACAGTAGTCTACGAGTAGTCTAGTAGTAGCTACAGTAGCTAGTAGTCGATCTTTTTATGAAGACGCACACTTAACGACTAAGAAGCAATCTGTTTTATCTCTATTTTTCTTTCTGAATCAATCATCACAGATCACAGCAGCCAGGATTACGAGAATACTCAATTGCCTCATCTTCGCAGCATAAAGCATAAAAGCAATTAAGCAAATAAAGCTCTACTAGCTAGTAACTGACCAAGCCTCTACAGAAAATTTAAAATCAGGTGACAATGGCATCCAAGAAGGCAAAGATCGTGGTTGTAACTAGCGTCCTTCCTGATGAAATTAAGTACAGCAATGACGTTCCCGTGATACCCGACAAGGAAACTCGCTTGGATGCCCTCGACGACTTTAATCATCCTCGGATCCGTCGTGTTCATATTCTTCGTGCTTTTCAGCAAAAGTACTCTGATTCCATGACGTTCGTCAAGCCATCAGATCCTACAACTACTGATGATGCAATTGGTACTTCACCATGTGATCGTATCGTGTCCTACTACAAAAGTACCCAAAGTGAAGATTTATTGATTTTTTTAACGGAAGCATGGAAGAAATGGGTCGAACTGGGAGATTCTGGTCGAGATCCTATGACATCCCTGAGCAAAAATGAGGAAAAGACAAATGTTTCGAAAAACAGCAATATTCCGGCTCTGGTTCCTGGAAATGTACCACTGCCGCGAGATCCTCATCAAATCCCAAGTCGAAACGTCATGGGCCAGATCGGTTACTATTGTACCGATACGTGCACACCAATTTTTGGCGAATTGGTGACGGAACTTTTGTGGGATGCGGCAACCATCCATCATGCCATGGATCTTCTTTTGTTGCCAAAGGGTGACGAGCAACGACCCAAAGCTGTGTATGCTCTGCCGACCCATCCGGGTCATCACGCAGCGAAAGATTCCTTTGGCGGGTACTGTTATCTCAACCAAGCTGCTCATGCCGCAAAGTTGTTTTTGGATTCATGTCCCAGCATAAGCAAAGTGGCTGTCTTGGATGTAGACTATCACTGTGGCAACGGAACAGCTTCCATTTTTTACGACAATCCCAACGTTTTGGTGGTTTCCATACACTGTCATCCGGATCACGATTATCCCTTTCACAGTGGCTTTGCGGAAGAAAACGACAAAGCACCAGCTCTTTGCCACATCCCATTGTTACCAGGGGCTACATGGGACGACGATTACAAAGCAGCACTGACTCAAGGTGTGAACACCATTCGAGACTTTGGCGCCCAAGCGCTCGTTGTTTCTCTCGGTCTGGATACGCTGGAAGGTGATCCTGTGACATTGCGACGCGCCGGATTTCGGTTGCAAAAATCTCCTGATTATTGGGAAATGGGATCGTTGATCGGATCGACCCTAGACAAGGACATTCCGTGTTTGTTTATCCAAGAAGGTGGTTACAAAATGAACGAGTTGGGAGAAGCAGCAGCCGACGTCGTGGCTGGCTTTGTCTCAAAGCGTGATGATGACATAATTTAATGTTGTGATATTTTACCAAGGCAGTCTCATCACTGGTGCACTCACACGATAGATGCCAGCAGACGTTCTGTTTCTGATTTTGTGTGTGAATTAGAGACAATGCAGCTCGAAAGCTCTTTGCAGCAGGCGCCAACATTGACAATATTGGCGCTAATTTCTCAAAGATGGCTTCGTATATGTATCAAGTTATTATTAGGTCACTACTAGCGAGAGGTCTATTTGTGAAATAAATGGCCCTGAGATGCCATAGTTCAGTCCCGATCAATAAATAGGTCTTGGCTACAGTGCGTCCGTGCCTGAAGGCAGCACTGCTGCTGTGTCTCGTGCAAGACAGCAATGAGCGCGGCAATCCAAATGCTAACCTGATAGAGATACTGTAGAAGGCAGGTCGTCTCAATCTTTGCTTTCTGACAGAACCGTTTTTTTTTGCCAAACCCCTCTCTACCTTATTCTGTACTCCTACTCGTACTAGTACCTACTAGCTAGCTACAATGTGCTACAGTTGTGGTGCAGTCTTGTAGGCTCTTACAGTCATCAAACTACTCTCTTTCTCAATGGACGCATTATTCGATTACATGTTGTATCACAACTCATCTACTACTAGTAGTCTAGTAGATACAGTATTAGATAGCTATTAGTCTTGCAGTCTAGACTAGACTAGGTCTGCTCGCCGCTACTATTATTATTTATTTTTTGGTTGTGACAGTAAAGTGTCAAGCATGAGGTTGTTGCTTGCAAGCACATAGAGGACACGGTTTATTTTAGACGCACAATTACGTCCGAGTCGACACCCACCGTCACGAGGAATTCTGGTTGGATGACTGGCAGATTTGGTTAAATTCTCTTCCAGATTCGCGTATCGACAACAGCTGGGAAGTGTTAATTAGAGTATGTTACTCCTTGGCAAGATTCTGAAGCCAAACCCTTCACTTTTACTAAAAGGAATTTCGGAGTACTTCTTTTTGAGCATGAAGTCAACAGAACAAAAAATAATTACGTATTCTTCCAGGAAAAGGTCTCACAGTAAGAAAGGCACACACACATCACATGCATGCAATCACCACCAAACCTTCACTTTTGGCTTCTTTCTCTTCCCACAACCAGCAAAGCTTTCGGAAAGTTCTCACACACACAAAAATAATAGAACAACCACCCCAACAGCAAGACTAAAAAGTCAACGTGAATGTCATTGTTGATAAGAACTTGTTGTTGTTGATTGATCGATTTGAGCAATCGAGAGATCCACTGCCTAAAGAAAAACTATTGTATTGTATCTAAAGGTAGGTGCGAGTAAATAATAATATTATTATCTTGTTCCAATGCTGGTACTTCTTTTGATGCTGGTGCTGGTGCTGTCGGTCATTCATGGTGAATCAGTAAATAATGTCACTTTTGTTTATCTCACCTGATTAATTTAATCTATCATTATTAATTTCTCTGTTAATCTTGGCTGTCACCTCTTTTACCTTCTTTGATCCCATTTATTTATCTTTGCATTTTTTGCGAATTCTGAAGAAATAAAGAGACACTACCGGTACAACATTATTGAAACACAATTGTACAGCCAACAATAGTCATTATACCATGACGAACCAACCATCATCTTTGACGGAAACAAGGAGAAGACCTCGACGAAGAAAAGGTCTCTCCATGTTATCCACTACTGTCACTCTAATGCTGACAACGACTCATCCTGCGGCGACTGCCTTTCAACACCACCACCAACAACAACAGCAGCAGCTGGCATCGCTGCATACCAGCAGCTTCAGTGAGTCTTCTCGCATGAACACTCGACGATACTTTCGCGATGGTGCTGCAGGAGATGTCACCACTACCACCACCGAGCCTTTCTGGACAGCTCCCACCTCTTCTTCTGATTCTTCTAACACTGATTCTACCAACAGGGGGTCTCATCAACCTCTGCACGTTGTGAATCACGCGTTTCCCACCCGCTGCTGGGAACCAACACGGGCGACACAAACTCCCCAAGTAGTCACAACTAATGGCGCTGCTCCGACGACGAATGCTCTGTCTCTGCCCCTTTGGTTGTCGGAATCCAAGGACGCTATGTGGGAATCCAACTGGCACACACTGGAAGAAGCCATGCTCGAGTCGTACTTTACTCCCCAGGAGACCCAACGACTCTTGCAGACGATTGAGATTGCCGCTCAAGGGAATCGTCATCAAATGGCCACGGCAGCCGAATTCTGTCAATTGCTGGTCGAGACGATGGAAATGGGATTAACGGCACTCATGGCGGCGGCGCACCACATTTGCGCCTGTGTCACGGCCCGACATGCCGTGGCACAGCACAAACACCTAGTGTGGGATCAAGCCTTTGCCGCGGCAGTACAGACGGTCGGTGCCGATCATCACAGCGATCATGTTACGTCCATTGCCAAGGACGCTGGACGACTCAAGACGTTGGAAATGGTGGCGGCCATGATTTATTCCGACCAGGCAGCCTCGCGGGTCACACCTGATGCGCAAGATGCACAGAATCTAAGATCGCTGTTGCTGTCGGAAACCAAGGACTGGAGAGCTCTGGCGATTCGATCGGCGGCGGCACTTTTTCGGCTGCGAGGGATTCTCCACCATTCGTCCAGCTACAACGGTTTGCCACGTACCCCGGAAGCCATGCAGTGCTCACGAGAAGCTCTCTACATTTATGCTCCTCTAGCGTCACGACTTGGGATGCACCGTCTCAAGAACGAGTTGGAAGGCGCCGCCTTTCGCATCCTCTACCGTCGTCAGTCGCAGCGAGTTCATTCACTCGCTCGAGAATTGCGTCCCCGTCATTCCAAACCTCACCTGAACCGGGGATTGGTCGAAATGTGCGATCACTCGCTCGATATTTCGTCGTGCATGAAACACGTTCTCAATACGGTCCAGACCGAAATGACGCAACTCTTGAGAGAGGATGCCCATTTTGTCGAGCACGTGCAAGACTTTTCCGTCACGGCACGAGTCAAGGAACCCTACAGCCTCTGGAAAAAGATGCTTCGCAAGGGTTCTCGACATGTGATGGAAGTTCCAGACGCCATTGCGCTCCGGATTGTCCTCGATGCTCGTCACATTTCCGGAGAAGACATTTCGGTCCGACGGGCTCGCGAACGGGCCTTGTGTTATTACGCGCAGGAACTTTGTTTGGGGAGGTGGCAACCTGCTGCCGACAGCGACGCTGCTCGATTCAAGGATTACATTGAATCGCCGAAGCGCAATGGATATCAGTCGCTTCACTATACGGCGCATACAATGTGGGACGATGAAGACTTTCAATTCGAAATTCAAGTCCGCACCGGAGAAATGCACCAAGTGGCTGAGTTTGGACTAGCTTCTCACTGGGACTACAAGGCTCAACAAAAGTATCATCGCAACAACAACCAACACGAGGATGGATCTCCCGAAGTTACTATTTCACCCGACGCCTATTCGAACGATGCGTATGTACGCAGTGTCCAAGAATGGCACTGGCAGCATCATGCCGGGACTGCCCAAGATGATCAGTGGATGTCTGAATCCACTGGCACCTTGAGCTCGGTTGAAGAAGAGCAACTGCAACAGCAACATCATTCGTCTGTAGCATCAAGCACTGTAACAGAAGAAGAGTGGCTCACGTCCTCGGATGACGAGACTGGTAACTTTGACACAACTGAGCGCACTGACCGGATTCGTGCCCGCACAAAGAATCTCCAACCCTACATTGAAGCGTTAACAGCGGCCCGTACAGACTTGGCTCGTGAGCATGTCTTTGTGTTTATGACATCGGAAGGCGAAAGCACCGCCGACGGATCGATGGATTATCAACACGGTCGTGTCCTTTCACTTCCAGCCGGAGCTTGCGTCCTGGACGCTCTTCGGGAAGGCGAACGAGAGCTTGGAATTCCCTTTCCCGATCTTCACCGTCTCAATGGAGAATTATCGACCAAAGTAACTTCTCAGCTACAGAATGGTGACATTCTTACGATTCCACTCCGAGCAACTCCTAGTACCATGGCTTGAGAGCTAAAAACACAGGTCTCAATCCACGCCATCATTTTTGAAGCAGTACTTGCAAATATATAATACCATGCTTGTTATCATCCAATCAATACAATAATATTATAGTATTTTTCTACCATAGTATTTTTTTATGATGTGACATCATGTAACTTGTAGAGGCGATCATGTCATCGTGTCGACAGTTGGAGGGAGCAGTCTTTGTGCATTGGAATTCTTTCGTTGCGAGAAATTTGAAAGGCCGTCGTCGAAAGATGCATTTCTCCACCAAATCAAAGACAGTAATCTCCAGCCAGTAGCGAAGCCATCATGTTGTAGTTTCGTACCAGCGGATTACGTTTGGTTCGGCATCACGGGGGGAACTATGGCTTTGCTTTGGTTGTGGTTTGGCCCTGGCCGCAGGAAGGTTTCCTCATTCAAGAGATAAATCTGGCAAGACTTGGAATGTGCTAACAGCCTGTTTGCGACACATTAGGCGCAGAGAACCTGCCAAACGATCAAGAAACAGCAGAATAGACCAGACGCTCGAACAAATTTACCCATTTTTATTCCATAATATTATAAAGAGTATATATTACTTCTGATCTAGCACCACATATGCATGATCCGTCACCGACCTACAGTAACTTCCTTTCAGTAGGCTCTGTCAAATGCCATCATTTTTTTGGGGATTGTTGACAACTGTTTCAATTTACACTTCCTCAACCCATGGGTGCGTGTCACCCAAATTAATTAGAAGATCCTATCCTCCTTGGAGGGTGTGGTCCGGTTGTGATCAACTCTGTCACCCTTTTGGGTGCCAATGGTTGCCTTCGGGTAGCCATGGCGCCCTTCGGGCGCCATAGTTGTGATCCCCGTAAATTAGACAT
>Ga0210036_1003963_pt1 | contig 14076 bp, 7 predicted proteins | sample CryGeymeta201515_FD_185469 | JGI IMG/M metagenome (GOLD analysis project Ga0210036, IMG submission 185469) | Groundwater microbial communities from Crystal Geyser aquifers in Utah, USA - Crystal Geyser metaG 2015-15 (SPAdes) (version 2) | ecosystem: Environmental > Aquatic > Deep subsurface >...
TTAAAAACTACTAGCAAATATACAGCAATAAATGGCTAATACACAGCTTTATTAAAACTCCTACGACTCCATTGGGCTAATGTCCTTCTTAGACGTGGAGCAAATTAATTACTCTAGAACAGGTACGTGATATCCCTTGTTAACGGTGGCTCAGGAAAGTTGATTTTGATTGCTGTAGCCTCAACAACAGACTATCGACCCTACCTCATTTGGAGATAGTCCTCAACTACTTTTTGATACATGAAGTGGAAGAGCTTGATGAGACCTATCGATTGCACTAGTACTTTAAACCTATTTTGGATCAATTGTGCTTCTTCTTTGAATTTAACTAGTAGTTGTTGCTACCGGTAGGCTCAGGTCCATTCTACTCCTTTCAGTTGGCTGGTGCTGCGCTACTGGTAGTACTAAAATTAACTAGTCGCCTAGCTGGTATGTTCATTAGTACATGGTAGAGTCATGATGTCGTAAGATCAAGAATTTTTCTCACAACATTGTGGTAGTACACCAGGTACCTCGCTCCAGCGAGACCATTATTTCTAATACAAGCTACTAGGTACGTACGGTACCAACTGATACCTGGTATTTGGTATGGACCAACTGCCCTTGAGTATTAATGACTGGGGTTCTTTAACAACTACTAGTACCATCTAGCAGTACACAACTACTATTATCAATCGGCATAAAAATAAACAGGGTCATCATTTTTGACGTCCTTCTATCTTTCGAATTTTCTCTTTTGTTGCCTTTGTATTTTTGTTGTTATTATTATTTTCACCTTTGTAAGAAATCATCACATACGACTAGTAACAACACACATTATTTAATCATAACCATGCCTTTGGTGTCAACCTCCTCAACTAGCTTGCGTCAACGAGATCGCAAGCCCTTTGTATCCTCCTCTTTTACAAAGGAACTTTTCATTCCATTGAATAATAAACAGAATAATGACGTGGAACAACTGGGGCAGTGCCTACCATCAGTGACTACTCGTTGCAGTACAAGTACAAGTACAAGTACTAGTAGGATAGTTGAACAACACGAAGAGTCTGACAAAACCAAGCACAATTCGAACAAGGTGACTTTGCTTTGGCAACGCTTACCGCCTGGTTTGAGAATTGCCCTAGTATTGTTTGTTTCTGCACTTTTGACGACAGTGCGCATTACGTACCTGTACGGACAATTGTCCTATCATTCAGTATTGTACAGTACAGCCCTGGCTATGACCATAACAGCTACCTATACCATGTCAGCCTACATTGTTGTGCGCACCTTTTGGTATACATCCACAGATTTGGAGTGTGCTTACGAAGAACTAGATCAATTGGAATTGCAACTACAGCTACAGCGAGAACACGAACAGGAACAGCAACAGGAACAAGAGGATATTGACATTGAGAATGGTTTCGCAGCACACGCTGCAGTTACCAATCAAGATGTGTGGTTGAATTCTTTGCAATACCACAATACTAGTCGAGCAGTAGCCCCACCTTTGGCAAACGAGAACGAGGAAGGCGACATTACGGGATTATATCCAGATGTTACAGTTTGTTATTCCACCATACAAGGATTTCCAGCTTGGTCCAGCACACGATCACCGGATCAAGTTTTTGAATTACTGGAAGCCGTGTTTACTGAATTTGATAACATGGCACAACTTCGAGGGGAAAGGGAGGTAGTGAAAGTAGATGGAATGGCTGACAGTTACATTTGTGTTACTGGTTTAGCCAACGTTGATCCATTACACGCTGTAAAGATGGCACGATTTGCCAGTGATTGTTTGGAACTATTTCAAGAAATTACAGAACGACTGGAACGTACGTTGGGACCGGATACGTCCGAACTGCAATTACGAGTGGCACTCAACAGTGGGCCTGTAACAGCAGGATTGTTGCAAGGAGCCAGGACTAGATTTCAGGTAAGCTTCACAGCAAGCGCGAACAAGGCGATAAACTATATCAGTGGTATATCCACGGAACATTTTGAACCATCTCAATCCCCCCATTTCCGCATCTTTCTCTTTATCACCGTTCAGTTGTTCGGAGATACCTTTAACAACGCTATCTCCTTGGAACGAACCGGTGAAGGTAATAGAATTCATCTTTCAAGGGCCACTGCCAATATTCTAAAAGCCTCCAAGAAGGAACACTGGATCCAGCCAAGAGAGAATAGTGAATTGGGGAATACCTACTGGCTGACGGCAGCTCACGGGCAAGTACACCGAAGACAATCTTGTTCGTACGTTTCCGCTGTTCCAACAGCATCTGTCAAAAAAACGGCCAGGATCAAAAACCATACCGATCTAGATGATCATTCACATTCCTCTTGTGATAGCACTGCAACGACGTCAGCTACAACTGTTTTGCCGGCCGATAAGACCTACTCATTCCAAGACATCATGGCCGCGAAGGAATATAATCGCATCGAATGGACAACAGATCAGCTTGCCGCAATGTTGAAAAAGATTGTGGCGAGGCGACAAGCCATTCAACGGCATGACGAAAAGCTGGGTATTGCTATCAAAGATAGTGTCCTCCCCACGATGACAACAAACACAAAAACGGGTGTCGGGCGTCTCGTTCTCAAGTACACTCCTGTGGAAGCATCCGTCTTGGACGAAGTTAGGGACAGTCTCGACATGCCACGCATACCACGAGGATACCTTCGAGAAGAAGAAAAGATCGATTTGGAAAACATCGAACTACCCGAACGCGCTCTGGAAGAACTGACGAACTACGTTAGTACGGTAACGACTTTTTATTTTGACCGAAATCCGTTTCACAACTTTAGTCATGCATCACACGTACTGCAATCGATCGTTAAAATGACAGAACGAATCAACAGTCCCCGGGAAGCAGCGTTGGAACGGGAGCGTTCGGATAATTCCTTGGTAGATCTTGTTAGCAGACAGCAAAAAAATGACGCGTCGACAATAACAACACGCAGAACGAAAAAAATGCCAAAGAAAACCTTGTCTCGAGAAGAACTCACTGATCATACCTACGGAATCGCCGACGATCCACTATGTCACTTTGCGGTCGTCTTTGCGGCCCTGATTCATGATTGTACGTTCGTACTACTTGTTGTCTTACTTTGTTGTTCGTTAGCTTCTTTGTATGTTTGTTTGCGTTTGTGAATATGCGCGCTGTGCTCTTGATCACGATTGCAATTGGTACATATTATCGCTGACGCCTATCTCTCCATCGCACATACTACCCAGTGGACCATCCGGGAGTTTCAAATGCTCAGCTGGTCAAGGAAAATACTCGCTTGGCCCGCATTTACAAGAATCGAAGCATTAGTGAACAAAATAGCTTGGACATGGCTTGGGATCTGCTCATGGATCCCAGTTACCAATGCCTGGTGCAAACAATTTGCGGCTCCTTGGACGAGTTGAAAAGATTTCGCCAATTGCTCGTCCAAACGGTTATGGCAACCGACATTGCCGATGTCGAGCTCCGAGCCGATAGGAACAGGCGATGGGAGCTGGCTTTTGCAAAGAAGGACGGCACTAACAAAACGGACGAAGGTGATAGTAATGCCAATGAGAGACCATTACAGTCGGAGTTGAACGAGGAAAAGGCAACAACAGCCCAAGAAGACAGGAATCGAAAAGCGACAATTGTATTGGAACATCTTGTGCAGGCCAGTGATATTGCGCACACTATGCAACACTTTGATGTGTTTCGCAAGTGGAACGAACGGCTCTTTCGTGAAATGTATTTGGCATTCTTGTCTGGAAGATCAGACAAGGACCCAAGTGAATTTTGGTACAAAGGAGAGATTGGTTTCTTCACCTTTTACATTATTCCATTGACCAAGAAGCTCAAGGACTGCGGTGTCTTCGGTGTTTCCAGTGACGAATATTTGAATTACGCAGAGAACAATCTGCAGATTTGGGAAGCCAAAGGTGAAGAAATTGTGAGAGAACTGCAAGAAAAGGTGAAAATGGAATACGGCGCGCCGCCCAAAGTCGGCGGAATGGCTGCATAAAACTGGACAAGTTGATGTGAAAGCTACCTTACATATGTATGCGTTGGAGTACCATAGCAGTCATAGTTTGATGTGTAATGTTTATTAGTGAAATCGCCAGTGTAGTGTGGATGACTTTGGCTAATAATTTTCTGATTACCAGTACTACAGTAGCTAGCTAGCTGGTAGAGTACCACTCGTTGTAGTCTACTAAGGTAAAAATATTGACGTTGCGTTCATGATTCCATCTTGCAAGACTGCAACTGCCAGATAGTAAAAAATAATACAGAAAATAATTAATGACCCTCTCAACCCCTACCTACTACTAGCCTCAAAAACTGCAAAATCACCGACGAAAGACGAAAGTATGCCACATGCTTATGTCGTACCTGTACCAGCCAATCCGAGTTAACCATAGTACGTAGCTTACAGGCTAACAAACGATCTTAGGGCCAGAATAATAATCTGACAAGTTGACTAAAGGAGAAGATGAAGCGGGGAGTAAGGCGCACAGTCAACCAACCGCAACAACAGCAGCAACATCAAGATGACATTAACATGATGGAAGCGGGTACTGCTACCGCAAGTGCTGCTCATACAGCTACTACCTCACCTCCACTGTTGGTAGCCTCTACGATTGGCTCTACCGCGTTTCCTCTCAGTTCACTCAGTGGCAACACCAATAGCAGTAGCAACAAGAGCAAGGGACGCCACGAAGGCGATGATGACCAGAAAAAAGAAAACAACAAGAACGCACACAAGTTCTTTCGCATTCCCAGAGGTATCTCTACTAGGTTGCCACTTTTAGAAGTTATCGCGTTTCTCCATCGTCGACTGTTTGTTGCACTACAAAACGCTGCAAATACTACCAGCAGATACAGCAATATTTTCTCGGGGCGGACACTACTGATACTCTACACACTGCTCTGCATGTACAGTTTAAAAGTTTTGTATCGCTATCAAGATTGGGTTGGCAGTACCATTTGGATGGTACGATTTTACGGTCGTGTCTTTGGGTTTGCGTGTACATTGCTGGCATTTGCTGTTTACGTCACAGCTGGATGCACGGCCCGCATGGCTGTACAGCACACCCGCCAAGCGTTGCAAGAAGCATTGGAACAGGAAGGTAGATCGCGGGCTATTTTAGACTCGCTGTATCCTGGCAACATATTGCAGCAAATGTACGCAGACCACCAACTGCAACAAAACCAAAGATCACAATTACTACTATTATCATCACTACAAGAAATACCACAAGATCTGACTAAATGTGAACGCAGGGCCGTCGTTGCGATTCGATCCACTAGTACGTTTTATAACAGCTACATCAGGCCACTTTCACTCTTTCCAAAGGTGGTGTTACTGGTTCATACAGTGTTGTGTTTGTATTTGTTGAAGGTTTTGTGGGTCTACCAAAATGGAATGGCAGGACGCACTGTTGCCGTTGTTTCGGTTATGGGTGCAACAACGATATACGCCCAGGCCACCATGGCAACTCTGAAAACCATGTGCAATATTCGAGAAGAAACACAAGAAATCCTCACGACAGAAAGGTATTCGCAAGTCATACTGCAAAGTTTGTATCCTGAAAACGTATTACAACAAATGTATGATGAATTGCAGCCAGAACAAATAATGGAGGCCCAATACCAGATTCATAAGGAAATGGAGCATCAAGCGTCGTTAGCTGTGAATTCACCAGAACCACCACCAGAAGATCCAGAAGTACTGGTTCTGGTCGATCAAAAGAGTTTGGGGTATGACTCGAGCTCACGATTATCGCCGCTTCCACTAACCGACGACTCCAATCTTGCCTTTAAGAAACATGATACCGGCAATGCTCTCAACACAAATGCACATATAAGCAAGAGAAATTATAATACGAGTACAAGTGGTCTAGGACATTCGGGCCGAAATCATAATCATGGTCGCAGTCCTCACCATCATTATAGTCATTCCAATCAATCCTCCGACAACAATAGTAATGCCAACAACAGCGGAGCGCGGCGAAGAGAATCCATGAATGTCCGACGACAGAGTATGTCGCGTCGGGCGTCGTTAGCAAGTCAAAGACGATCCTCCATAAGTTTTCGTAGACGACGATCCAGCACAGGGTCAAACAAAAGCATCAGTAGTATTGCCTCCAGCAATACAAAGCCCATTAACGAAAGATACATGCACTGCACCGTTATGTTCGCGGACATTTCTGGTTTTACTCAATGGTGTGGCTCGCGCGAGCCATGTCACGTCTTTCAGCTATTAGAATCCGTCTTTTTTGCCTTTGATGATCTGGCTAAGACCATGAAAGTCTACAAGATTGAAACGATCGGAGACTGCTACGTACGTGAACAAGAATCAGGACTTCAGCACTGATTTTATGCCTTTGCTGGTTTGTCTCATCCTTTTCATCTCTTCTGAAACGTTATCCTTTCATAGCTGGCCGTCACTGGACTCCCAAAACCTCAGGATGACCACTTCAGCATCATGGCGCGGTTTGCGAGTCAAATTATCCACGAATTCAATACGGTAATGTCTGACTTGACGGATGTTCTCGGCGATGATACAGCTTCATTGCAATTGCGCGTCGGTTGTCATTCAGGGCCCGTGACTGCTGGAGTCCTAAGGGGCGATAAAGGGCGATTTCAGTTGTTTGGCGATGTGAGTACAACATAGAAATACATCTTCTTCGAAAAAAATCGGGAGACAATTTCTCACATCTTTTTTCCTTTCATAGACTGTAAATACTGCTTCTCGTATGGAGTCAAATGGTAAACCAGGAAAAGTGCAGATCTCGGAGGACACGGCGAAATTGCTTGCCTCGGACGGGAAAGAGAGCTGGTATTATCCGCGAGAGGACAAAATCCACGCCAAGGGCAAGGGTACACTTCAGACGTATTGGCTAAAGGAACAAAGATTGGCCAGGATTTCTCGGCAGCCTTCTACGGGTGCATCGATTTGGATGCATCTTGAGGATGTTATGAATTTGCAAGAGAAGAGACTTCAAGAATGGGCTGTGCAGAACCTCGAACTGTTACTGAAACGTATCGTGGCGTCATCGGGTGTCTCGTTGGATTTTACGTCAACTACTAAGGTCGCATCGCAGCTGACTCCTATTTTGGATAATTCGTTTTCTTCCAATTACAGTGTCGGATCTTACGACAGCTCCTCTTTTGGTTACCGAGAAAAGGAGGAGAGCGTATTGGAGGAGCTGAAAGCTCGTCCTACTTTTGAAGTACCATCAAAACCCGTTATCCCGGCACGAGTGGACGCTGTTGAAATTCCACCGACGATTGCCGTAGAACTGAAAGGATTTATCGAGGAACTTTGCACCAATTATCAATCCAATCCTTTTCATTGCATGCTGCACGCGCTTCACGTCGCTCAATCCATGGTTATCTTAATGGAACACCTGTCCAAGTCCAACGATCTACTACGAAACGACCCTTTGGCGCAGCTTTCGGTACTACTGTCGTGTTTAGTACGTGATCTGGACAATCCGGGCGTAAGCAACCAACAGTTGATGAAGGAAGATGTTGAAATGGCGGAATACTTTCATCGCACAGGTGCTACTCAACAGAATGCTCTAGACGTGGCGTGGGAACTGTTGACGGGATCTAGCTGCTCCAATCTACTGAAAGCCTTTTGTTCGAATTCGCAAGCCGAGCTTGATCGCTTTCGTTGCTACATGGTTCACGGTGTCATGGCAACGGACTTGGAAGATCGCGATTTACAATATTTGCGATTTCAAAGATGGAAAACTGCCGATTACATGACTTCTGCAGATCGATCAATTGTGATTATTGAGCAATGTATGCAATTTTCGGATCTCCTTCACATGGTTCAAGCGGATGAGTTTTGTTCCAATTGGACCGAGCGTTCGTTCCGCGAGCAGTACTTGGCGTACATCAAAGGACGAAAGGACGAGGATCCCTGTTTGACGTTCTTTGGTAGCCATTTGAATAGTTTTCAAAAAGACGTGATTCCTTTGGCTGAACGCTTTGTTGAAGAAGGCAAAGGAGAAGGGTTCGACGATCGACAGTGTGTGCTTGGATCTTGTCCGGAATTGCTTCGCCGTGCCAAGGCTAATGTAAACAATTGGAAAGAAAAGGGCCAAGAACGAGTTTTGGAAATGTCTCGGAGTGCAAAGTACGAATTTGGAGAAAAACCGATAGGAGACGTTGATGTTGGCCGCAACAACAGTGACGATGATGAGGAAAGCAGCGACAACTCCAAAAATAATTAAGCTGCGGGTTCTAGCTTTTATTGGGAAACTTTGCCAACAATAAGGTACTCTAGCAACGTCCCTACTTGCTACGTAGATACTTTAGCTAGCTAGCTAGTACTCGGAGTATTAGATAGCTCCATAAGATGACATTGCATTAGTTCGGTTTTTACTTTAGCTATCTCGTACCAACTGCTCGATCACGCGCCCCATCCCATCCCATCGCTATTCTGCATGAATGTGAACTGAACAGATCCGGTTGCGATCAATGCATTTGTCCCTGCCTGCTAGTCATCTCTAGACCTACCTGATCGAGTACGTAGTACCTGGTACTTGATAGTATTGATTATTCGGTACAGTATTACTCTAGAGCCTCGATGAATTAGAGATTCACCAAATCTCGAGTTTTTTCATACCAAAACTCGAGATTTTGAAGTTTTTTCATGTCAAAACTCAAGATTTTGGTGCTTAACCCAAGAATTGGTGTGTCTCGAATTTGGTGATAACAGATCTATTCTTGCGGATAGTACTCCTACTTTTCCTTCGTAGATTCCTTTGGATCCTTCGTCGGCCTATTCCATTGGTCATGATCATCGCACAAGATTCATGCGACATTAACGTGGTGCCGGTACAGTACCAGTAGTACATAAATTGTTTCTTACCTGGTACACACGATTGCCAGAAAAAAAATGCTTATTACCGTAGAACCCTTTGCCTACCACGTAAACAAGACAGATTTAAAGACTGGTCAAACTCTGGAAAAATATTTTCCTAATTCATTTTTTTCCTGTTTATTGGTAGTCGTACCCGTTTTTAACCTATAGTGTTTTTGTAGTAGCTTTCAAATTTATCTTGAGAGCTCCTTTGCACCAGAGTCATTCCTTTACCTGGTACGTTATGGTACTGAGTGGTACCTGGTAACTACCAAGTAGTAATAGTACTACTGTACAACATGCCAGGTACGTACCCATGCACGGCATCGCGCCAAGTCCAGTGCCACTATTACTAGCACAATGGTACTACTAGTACAACAGTAGACTACTACTCTAAGTCCTAAGCAATATTTAAGTGTTGTACCAGGTACCGGTACCTTTTCAGTGTAGCAGCAATGAGAACAGTTGCCATTCCAAATTCTAACCTGGTACCACAGCTACCAGGTAGCTTCCGCTTATCATTAATTTTCAAAGAATAGTAAAAAAATTACTACATAGTACCCAGTTCAAGATGCCTGATCCGCTAGTAGTAGTAGAAGCAACGCTACTGCCATGGCAAAGCAGCAGCAATGGCAATGGCAATGGCAATGGCAATGGCAACGGCAATAGCAGCAGTCTTCGTCTTCCAACTAGCATTCCAACCAAGCTCCACAATCTCAAATTGAGCTCGTGCCGTAATAAGAATATCAGATTCAAAAGCAAGACAACTGTGATCCCGTTAACAGATTCGTCAGAGCAATCTGACGTCGTCCGTCGTGTTTCCTTTCGTCGTGAAGAATTGGAGGAAGTCTGTAAGGAAGCAACACGCAGTCGTTACTTGGTGCAAGTACAACCGCCATTACTGGTCGATCAACAGCTTCAGGAGGCCTCGCCAACCCAAAGTACTAGTACTAGTACTAGTACTATTACCGCTCATACAGCACCTGCACTGCAATCACCAGCAAAAGAAGATGACGAAAATGACACTGTCATATGTAAGCGAGGACTTGAACTGACACACGATCGGTCTCGTCAACGTCGAAAGTATATTATTTTGAGAAGCATTGTGAAGAATCAGCACGAGCTGACGCCGCAGCAACTGGCCAAGCTAGCACAAATTTGCACTGCATGGGCGAAAGATGCAGCAACCGTTCAAGGACGGATCGATTATTGTAACGCTTACAATGCATCTTTTGCAACAGGTACTAGTAGTAATAGTAATGAACCTGGGATGATGCTTCCATCCATGGATCGATATCCTTTACCATTCAAGGCGAAGACAAACGGCAAAAAGCGGTGCGTCGATACCAATAGTATACAGCAGCAGCAGCAGCAGCAGATACGCCCTACGAATAGTGTCAAGAGAACTAGAATACGATAACGAAAGGGCATAGTACCCATTACATACGACAACCGCCTCCTACTAATGTAGCTACGAAGAGTTAGCACCTGAAATATTAGACGAAAAAAATTAAATGGCATGTTACAACTAGAGCTTAGGTAAAAATAAGAATAAAAAAGTATGGATAAGCCAACTTACGCGTTGTCTTACCATCCTTTAGTAATACGAATAGAGCTTCACCGAGTGGTGAGTAGGCTACTATACTAGACTACTGTACAGTAGAGTAGAGGGATCAGGTAGGTGATGGCAGCTTGAACTACCGCTGGTAGCTCTACTGAATTGCTGCAGTCCACATTATTGGCTAGCCGATGGCTACTTCTTTTAGCTACGTAACGACCATGTTCTAGCATGACTACCACTCTTACCGAGGATTAAATTTTGATTCGGGCTGTGTAATATCCGAGGCTGTCTGGGCAGGCATGAGTGGTATGTTGTAACAAATAGAGAGTGAGGCTTTTCCAAGTAGAATAATGAAGAAAAGCTCCTACAAGTTCTAGCTAGAGGATAGGGTGTCCTCAAAAAGCACCAACGTGAGCAAGCTCAATGTCGCCAGTTTTCATTACATCAAACATCAAATATCGAATGCGTACCTCTATTTACGATCGTCCTGTTAGTCGGCGGAGGCTACCTTGGCCGACTTTTTTTGGCAATGGTTTCACCGAAACGACGACCACTGCGGCTACGAGAACTAGCCATGGTTGGATCAGGAAGGATACAAGTTTGAAGATGCTGAGGATGATTCTGTGCCTGGAACAACTTTGGTTCATGCAACGTAAACGTACTTGCCATTCCTGGCAAAAACGATTCCAGTCGTGTGTCAGAAGCCAGTTTTGTGTTCGCCCAAAGTACCCACACGTCGTCCATTGTCCATTGTACCAGCAAGACAGACAGAAAGACAGAAACCAATTCTTTGAACGTTTTGATCTCTACTACTTGTTCATCGGGTCCTTTCATGTCAAGCTCGTCTTGTTGTAGTACTCCGACGAGTGCGTGTGTGCGCGTCACCATCACGGGTCCACGAGGAAGTTTGCATTCTGCATTCGAAATACCATTTAAGAGGTAGTAGGTGCCGGTAGTAGTGTCCATTCTGGGGTCTGGGGTCCATCGCTATCAGCTATTGACTATTTACTTCTAACACTTTCAATGAAGGATTAGTCGCGCCGAGTCTAAGTACGGATGTGAATAGCGGGTATCGAGACCTGATCCATTAACAAACACCAAACTTGGCCTTGGCAGCACAAAGACAAACAAGTTCACATTCACCTGTCGAATGTCGAAGCAATGAGAAATCAGAATATACTCAATTTTGAGAGGCTTCTTTCTCAGATTAAGCAATTACCAAGACGTGGTGGAAGTAAACTGGCATTAGTTAAAAGCCGATTATTAACTTACCTGAATGGCCAGAGTGGTTTGGGGAACGGAGGTACCTAGGGAACTAGGTAACACCTTGATCCTTGATTGTTCCATTACTGACCTTTGTGACGTGGGAGTGATGATTGATGATGGATTGACGATGAAGATTGCTGTTGTATTTAGGGATACTCGAGCTATTTATATAGATAAATAAACTATTTCGTTGAAAAGAACTCGCACTTCATAGGCTTCATCACTGCGGTCCTATTAGTCTAGTTGTCGGTACCTATTACACCCTACTCCTCATCCTCTAGTAGTAGCTACGAGCTACTAGTCTAATAATGGCAGTGGCTAGTTTTTTACTCCCGTCGATGACATCGTCCACGTCAAATGGGTAGGACAAGCTGCACCCTTTTACAGGATAACAATTGGCCATATAAATGTCGCCCTCGAATTGCTGGAGCTACACAAGTCAGCAACAAATATCACAGCTGCGGCGTTGTTGTCAGACGGTGTTAGACTAAACGTGGAGGAAGTGACGTGGATGAAAGCAAACTTCGCCGTCGACACAGCAACTATAGCATTCTGTGTCGACATATTTATACAACTTAACCTGCGACTAAAAACTATTACTATTTTAGGAGGCAAAAAGATGGAATGGAGGTTAATTTTCGTCTAGACTACATTAAAAAATATTAGAAGTTAAGGTAAGGGGGAGGAGAGCCTAGAGGACCCGTCCAGGGGTAGAGAAAAAGGGGGGCGGGAGGAGAGTCAGCAGAGGTAACAGGGAATTTGAAGTGGCCAGATGCACATGGATTAACTTCTTGATTGAACCAATAAAGGAACAAGTGGGACGTTCAATGCAGGGTGGCTCAGTTGCAAGCAACAGGAGAGGCACCACATAACATATAGGGGGGAACCACAGTGCCCCCCATCCATTTTGTGTGTTTAGGCTTTAAACTTCCATCTCTTCAACATGCGTCGTCATTCACCGAGGGGGTTGTATATATCAATCGTTCATTGTACAGCGAAATCGAAAGCGAAAGCGAGACCGAGACCGAGACCAAGACCGAGACCGAAACCAAAACCAAAACCAAAACCAAAACCGAAACCGAAACCGAAACCGAAACCGAAACCGACAGAGACAGAGACACCGACACCGACACCGACACCGACACCGACACCAACTCGCCTCCGTAGGCATCCAAAAAAGAACCGCCAGCACCAACTCGCCTCCGTAGGCATCCAAAAAAGAACTACCAGCACCAACTCGCCTCTGTAGGCATCCGAAAAAGAACCGCCAGCACCTGCCTTGCCTCCATAGGCATCCGAAAAAGATCCACCAGCACCAATTCGCCTCCGTAGGCATCCAAAAAAGAACCGCCAGCACCAACTCCCCTCCGTAGGCATCCACTGGACCACTGCTGTCGCGCCTCCGTAGGCATCCGAAAAAGAACCACCAGCACCAACTCGCCTCCGTAGGCATCCACTGGACCACTGCTGTCACGCCTCCGTAGGCACCCAAAAAAGAACTACCAGCACCAACTCGCCTCCGTAGGCATCCACTGGACCACTGCCGTCGCGCCTCCGTAGGCATCCGAAAAAGAACCGGCAGCACCAACTCGCCTCCGTAGGCATCCACTGGATCACTGCTATTGCGCCTCCGTAGGCATCCATTGAAGCCACCGTCGTCACTCGCCTCCGTAGGCATCATCTTGGAACCACCGTCTTAGTCTCACGTCCGTCAGTGTCGCATGATATCCTGAATTGCATTGGATTTAGGAGAGCCATTTCCACTTTTAACCAAAGAGCTGTCACTTTATACTGGCTGGGGCGTTTCAGCCAGGACAATCACTCACCTCCGTACTTTCCGCATGTAATCCATCAAGTGTCTTGTCCAAGGACGTTGGTGTTAGGGCACCGCAATCCAAGAACCACTATCCTTCCACCACCAACGTGTAATGTTTAGCAATTGTTTGAGTAGGGTCATCACTCCCCCTCATCCAGCCGCAAAACATCAACAAGCATCGTTGCTACGTTCATCAATTGTTGGGTTTGTGACATTGTTGTATGGCTTGGAATGGGTTCATCACGTCCATTCTTGGGCTGTTACAGCACGTCACTCGAATTGGAGTCCGTCTGTCAAAAGGGATCCTGTATTTAAACCTTGTACGTTCCAGGAGGTTTGACAGCTCCAAGGCGTGGAGTTGAACGCCGGCCTACAGCATGGTCGGAAGCTGTTTGTTTGGCTGCGAGTCGTGGAGACCGTCGTAAAGGGACACCATCGATACGAGGTCGTAGTCGTCGTTGTCTAATGGATCGGGGGACCGGTTGCACTTTTGTGTGTGTGTGTGTAACTGACTTCCAGTGCTATGGCGTTGGTCTTGGGGATACCAATCCCCGACCAGTGGGCCATAGACACCTAAGTACTGTCTCTT
>Ga0210036_1003964_pt1 | contig 14075 bp, 10 predicted proteins | sample CryGeymeta201515_FD_185469 | JGI IMG/M metagenome (GOLD analysis project Ga0210036, IMG submission 185469) | Groundwater microbial communities from Crystal Geyser aquifers in Utah, USA - Crystal Geyser metaG 2015-15 (SPAdes) (version 2) | ecosystem: Environmental > Aquatic > Deep subsurface >...
GATGGTGTCGATTATCAACAGAATTGTCGGTAGGACAGGCATTTCTGCCTGTCCTGTTGCAGATGACAGGCAAGAATGCCTGTCCTACCGATTAATCTCCATATCTCCCCCTTATCCATTTTACCACAATGAGAATTGCTGGTTCACAATAAAAACAGTTGCAAAAACAAATCAAGTATGATATAATATTTACAGGTTATAGTTTTTCAGGAGGATGAGAATATGTTAAAAAATAAGGGTATGCTGATTGTTTTAGGATTGGCAATGTTTTGTCTGCTTCTTTTTGGTGATAGCATAAGGCTTTATATAAACTGGCTATGGTTTCAGGAGACTGGATTGGAGCAGGTATTTACCACTACCCTTTTAGCCAAATTTCAAATAGGGCTGATAACAGGTGGTTTATTTTTTATCCTTCTCTTTATGAATCTGCTGATTGCAAAATGCGTGGCAGCTAAAAAGGGTCCAAGGCTTGTTGAGGATAACCTTTTTGAAATCCCTAAGATGGATGAGCTTGCACCAAAGATCAATAAAATCATGTTTTGGTGTGCAGGTATATTCTCCTTTTTGATTGGGCTTGGCTCCATCTATAAATGGAATGAATTCCTTAAATTTTTACACCCCATCCCATTTGGTATCTCTGACCCGCTTTTTTCCATGGACATTGGGTTTTTTGTTTTTCAATTGCCTTTTTTGAAATATCTTCACTCTATTTTTACCTCTGCTGTATTCTTTTCGTCCATTTTGGTATTAGCCCTTTATGTGCTTGAAAGAGCGGTCTGGATAAGAAAAACAGGTATATCATTTTTACCCGGGGTACGGATTCATTTTATTGGACTGGGGATGCTTGTTGCAGCTTTGGTTGCCTGTGGGTGCTGGTTAAAGCAATATGCACTGCTTTTTTCTACCAGAGGGGTTGTTTTTGGGGCAAGCTATACAGATATTCATGCGATTTTACCTGTGTTGAATATTCTTATCATGTTGGCTGGTTTACTGATATTTGTCCTTGTTTTAAGTATTTTTACCCATGCGTGGAAGCCTATTGTTATGTCCGTGGTTTTAATGATTCTCACAAGTATCATTGGTCTGGGATTTTATCCTCAAATTATTCAAAAGCTTCATGTGTCCCCCAATGAGATTGCAGTAGAGGATCCATATATTAAATTGAATATCAGCCTTACAAGAAAGGCATATGATATAGACAAGATAGAGGTGAAGAAATTTCCTCTGGCAAATAGCCTTACTCTGGCAGATATAAGGGAAAATGAGGGAACTATTAAAAATATCAGGTTATGGGAGCATAAACCGTTGCTTGATACCTATTCTCAGCTTCAGGAGATAAGAACTTATTATAAGTTTAATGATGTAGATAATGACCGCTACATAATAGATGGTCAATATCAACAGATAATGTTTTCGGCAAGAGAACTTTCTTCTGCCAATCTGCCCAGCAAAAATTGGCTCAATGAACACCTTACCTATACACATGGTTACGGACTCTGTCTTGGACCTGTAAACAGGGTTACGCAAGAGGGTTTGCCGGAGTTTATAATAAAGGATATTCCACCTGTGTCTACCGTTGATTTGAAGGTTTCCAGACCAGAGATATATTATGGAGAAATAGGTAATGATTATTGCTTTATCAATACAAAGGCAAAAGAGTTTGATTATCCTATGGGGGATGAGAATAAGTACTCTGTTTATCAGGGCAAAGGTGGTGTAAAGATTGAGTCTTTCTGGAAAAAACTCCTTTTCTCTATCCATTTTGCAGAGCCAAAGATATTATTCTCTACAGATATTGTCCCTCAAAGCAGGATAATGTATTATCGGGATATTCAAAAACGATTGGATATGGCGTCTCCTTTTATCAGCTATGATAGTGATGCCTATCTTGTTATCTCCAAAGATGGCAGACTGTTCTGGATATGTGACGGCTATACCATGAGCAATAACTACCCATATTCTGAGCCAATAAGCAAGATAAATTATATCCGCAATTCTGTTAAAACAGTGATAGATGCCTATAATGGAAGTATGAGATTCTATATCAGCGATCCAGATGACCCAATTATCAAGTGTTATTCACAGATATTTCCCGGCATGTTTCAACCCCTTACTAATATGCCTGAGGATTTACGCCAGCATCTACGGTATCCAGAAACCATGTTGAAGATACAGGCACAGATATATTGTTCCTATCACATGCAAAATCCACAAGTTTTCTATAACAAGGAGGACCTGTGGAATATAGCTAAAACATCAGATGATAGCCTGATGAGTCCATATTATACGATGATGAAATTGGATAAAAAAGATGAATTTCTCATGATGATGCCATTTACCCCATCAAAAAAGGATAATCTTATTGCATGGATAGCTGCCAGATGTGATGAGCCAAACTATGGGAAATTAATGGTTTATACCTTTCCAAAGCAAACCCAGGTTTATGGACCATCTCAAATAAAGGCACGGATCAATCAGAATACTGCTATCTCCAAGGAATTATCTTTATGGAATCAGATGGGTTCCCGGGTCATTCATGGCAATCTATTGGTCATACCTGTCAAGAATTCTATTTTCTATGTTGAACCATTGTATCTGTCTGCAGAAAAGAGTAAGATTCCAGAGCTGAAGCGAGTAGTTGTAGCCTTTGGGAATCAAATAGTTATGGAAGAAACTATGGAAAAGGCACTTATGAGAATATTTGGTAGCGGAATGGCAAGTAGTGAGATTACCTCATCAAAAGAGGAAGAAAAATCTATATCTCAGGGTATGTCTAATAATGCCGCGATCCAGCAGGCAGCAAAGTATTTCAAACAGGCTGAAAATTGCCTGAAAAATGGTGATTGGGCAGGATATGGAGAACAATGGAATGGGCTTAAACAGGTGTTGAATAATCTGGCAGAGAAAAAAGGGGAACAGTGATTTGTAACTACTCAGCTTGCACGCGAAAGGGTAACCCCGTTCACACCTTTTAATGACAGCCGCAAGAAGGACAATCTTCATGCCCCAGTAAACGGTTAAGCTCATCGCTCCAAATTAGCCTGCGTTACGCTATTTTATACATCATCTCTGTATTATTATTAGCCATCTCTGAGAAAGATTTGCCATAAACAACCTTACCTGTTTCCTCTATCTGAAGAATTATTGAATCCCTGACCCTGTATCTTCGATACAACTCATCTGATTTAATAATTAAAGGTCTTAGATAATTGCCAAAAGATTGATACACCTCATTTATCTCCAAATCAACTTCTTTTTCTACAACTTTTAGATTCATCTCATCCCGAACAACAATTAAAAGGTCAACATTGGCATCCTCTTCATCACCCTGAATAACATTACCAAATAATACTAAAGAAACAGCAAATATTTTAAATCTTTTAATAATGTGATCACATAGGGTTAAGAAAAGTTCTTTCTCTGACCTGAACAAGGGTTTTAAGATATCCCTTGCCAAAAGGTTGTTGGGATTGATTCGATAAATCATGGCATTACCAACAATCTTAACACAAACAACCCCATAATCAGCCAGTTCCTTTAATGCCTGATGTGCTTTAAGATGGGATAATCCTGTTCTTTTGGCTATTTGACGACCGGTAAGTTCTTCCTGACAGAAAAAAAGAAATCGTAGTAGTTTTACCTTGGACCGTTGCCCTAAAACTGTATCAAATGTGTTCCGAAAATGCATCTATTCTCCCCCCTTTTTTTATAGATACAGAAAACACAAAAGTAGTATACTACAATATAGATATTTTGTCAAGTATTTTTGCTGGTTAGCCCAGCAATTCTCATTATGGCAAAACTTATGTTCAAAGGAGAATAAGGGGATAGAGAAGATGGTGTCGATTATCAACAGAATTGTTGGTAGGACAGGCATTTCTGCCTGTCCTGTTGCAGATGACAGGCAAGAATGCCTGTCCTACCGACTAATCTCCATATCCCCCCTTAAACATAAATTTTACCATAATTAGAATTGCTGGCTGTTAGCAACAGGACAAATGTATTTAATTTGGCTTTTTGTCATCAACCATTACCTATTATTTACAACAACATTAAAATATGGTTTTTGCTTTTTTATCCGATGTGTTGTCGTTTTTATCTGTTCATTCCGTACAAACAATCTTTCAGCCAGAAGATTGTTTAATACCTCTGTCTGTGCTTTTGCCATGGCTACACTATCCTCATATGCCTCTATTTCTATAGGTAGTCCATAGTAATTTTTTATCTCATCTATTACCTCTTGCATAAGTGACAAGGCTTCTGGCTTAATCTGAACATCATCTGCTGATTGATCAAATAATATCCTGCTGGATAAGGTAATAACTAATCCATCCTTTTCTTGATGAACAAGGGCATCTATTGAAAATGGATTACCCATAATGGTATGTGGAGTGCCTACCACATCAATATAACTAAAGATATAGGTATAAGCAGTATCTACATCAATTGCTTTATTTTTATCACTTCTCCCATCCCATGTGATATTATTTGGCAAGACAGAAGTGCCATTAAACCTCTTAAACTCTCGCCCCTTATCATCGGTAATTACCAGATTCCATGAGGTGATAACCTCACCCTTTGTTTGAGGATAAAAGGTAACAACTGTATCCCTTATTAATTTTTTCAAATAAGGACAGGCAACTTGTTTACTATCCATAACCGCACTATAATCCTGACTCCAAATGGAGAAGGTGGGTGGAGAAACAGAAAACAGCCTTTCCTCTGTAATAGTATATGATGGCACTGCATCATTCATATTTTCCTTGATCTCAAGAGATGGCTTTTTAGTCGTGAGCTTGAGTTTATCTTCACCTGTAATAGTAACGGCCTCTGATTCACTATCCTCCTGTGATGAAGTATTATTGACAGTGTCGATACCTGCAACAGGGATTCCTGTTGTATTATTCACCGAGCCTTGATCTGCTTGAGGGGTATTGATTCTTTCCTCAAGTATCCCCACCTTGTCCTCTGCATGGCTAAGGCATGACCAAAATATTAACGAAACAATAAGCAATAATCTTCGCATTTTTTACCTCCGTATGGACAACCTGCCAGAGGTGCTCTCCACTTGTGGTTGTCCGCCCTCCGTTATGTAGCTACCCTAAAACCCCAACAACTCCACTATTTTCCTCATTTCCGGTTCAATCACCACTGGTTTATTTGATACCTTGATGGCACAATCAGGATCTTTTAACCCATGACCGGTAAGAATACAAACAATGGTTGCCCCTGCTGGAAAGTACCCTTGTTTATTCAGCTTAATTACACCTGCAATTGATGCAGATGAGGCTGGTTCAACAAATACGCCCTCAAGGTTTGCCAGCATTTTGTAAGCCTCAATAATTTCATCATCCGTAACCTTATCAATCAATCCGCCAGATTCATCCCGAGCCTCCTCTGCCTGTTTCCAACTGGCTGGATTGCCAATCTTTATGGCTGTAGCAATGGTTTTAGGATCTTTTATCACCATGCCGTCAACAATAGGGGCAGAACCTGCTGCCTGAAAGCCAATCATCAAAGGCAAGGAGTCTATCTTGCCTGCCTGCTTATATTCCTTGTACCCTTTCCAGTAGGCTGTAATATTTCCTGCATTACCTACTGGTATGGCATGAAAATCCGGTGCCCTGCCCAATACATCACATATCTCAAATGCACCTGTTTTCTGTCCCTCAATCCGATATGGATTAATGGAATTAACCATGGTGATTGGATATTTATCTGATACCTGCCGAACAATATCTAAGGCATCATCAAAGTTCCCTTTAAGGGCAATAACCTGTGCCCCATGTATCAATGCTTGAGCAAGTTTGCCCATGGCAATTGCACCCTCAGGGATTATTACCACACACCGTATTCCTGCTCGAGCTGAATAACACGCAGCCGAGGCAGAGGTATTTCCAGTTGAGGCACAGATAACAGCCTGACTGCCATCCTCCACAGCTTTGGAAATAGCCATGGTCATCCCTCTATCCTTGAATGACCCTGTAGGGTTTAAGCCCTCATACTTAAGGTAAATCTTTAAGTTATTGCCAAGTATGCGACTCAAGTTATGGGCATCTATCAGTGGGGTATTGCCCTCATTCAGGGTAATTACTGATGTTTTCTCTGATACTGGTAAAAATTTCCTGTATTCATTGATTATGCCCTCCCATGATTTTCGTTGTTTCATACACATTTTTTAATAATCTCCTTTGTTTTGTAAACATTTGGGGGAAAATGGGGACAGCGCCCTATTTTTAGAAGAAAAAATAGGGCGCTGTCCCCATTTTCCCCCATTTTCCCCCACGGGCAAGGGTAGGGGAGAGTGAAATAAAAACTGATAGCTGATATTATACCATCAATGTTGTTTTACTGTCAAGCTAAAATTTAAGGGGGGCCACAGGGCAAACGCATCTAAATTTTTGTCGGATATTTTCCACCCTCTAAATGACAGCCGAAAGAAGGACAACCTTCGTGCCCCCGTGAACGGTTACAGAAGTTTTAGCAAATATAGGAGATTATATATGTCAATAATTCAGGATAATTTACCCCAGTCTTATTTCTATCCCTTTTGGATTTTCCGGCACACCCCGCAGAGAGCGTATTATACCCAGAATTGTTTCCCGCATAAACGAGCGAACAAATCCATTGAGTGGAATGTTCTTGCCATTAACCATTAGCGATACCTTTGACGGTTGTACCCTTTGGATAACGGTTTGCTCTATAAAATCGGCTATATCCTTATAGGCATCCAGCCCAAAGCATGGTATGGATAGATCAAAATTACAATCACTTGTAACAGCTACGAGGTTGTTATCCTTTTGATTGCACAACAAGCCTTCATCTCCACCAATTTGACGACGAAATACCTCAATCTTTGGCTTGTCTTCGAGTTTATATCCCTCGGTCAGAATAATGTCCATAGATTGCAGATATGTACGGCTGATATCGTCTATCTGCTGGGATTCCTTTGCTATCTGAAAAAGCATTAGTTTGTTTGGAGCGGACAATACCACAGCATCTGCTCCACATAGTTGATGTTTGTAAGTATCCTTACCCTCACGGTCAATATCCTCAAGCTCAAGATCATGGCTATGGTGTTTAATTGTGCCTACCCGATAGCCCCTTTTCTTCAACTCTTGTATAATACCTTCAATTAATGTGGTCTTGCCACTATTCTTTCGTCCGACAATAGATACAACTGTCGGTAATCCCCCTGATAGCATACCCATATTATTCCTCCTTTAGTCGTCAAGCCTTAATTGACGGATGTGGGATGATTTGCATTTGTTTGAAAGCTTTCAGGATTGTTTATGATCTCCTCAGGGATAGCTTGTTGAATAATTTCCCCCTGATTCATTACTGCAATATAATCAGACAGCCGAAGTGCTTCCATCTGGTCATGTGTTGCCATGATAGCTGTTGTGCCCATCTCTTTCAGGTTTCTTTCGATATCTTCCATCAGCAATTCACGAGTTGGCAAGTCAAGGGATGAAAATGGCTCATCAAGAAAAAGAATTTCGGGCTTGATAGCAAATGCCCGGGCAAGACTTGTTCGTTTCGCCTCGCCGACAGAGAGTTTTCGGGCAGAACGGTCTTTCAGATGACTTATGCCAAACCGTTCAAGTAGCGAGTTCACTGTATGCCGGATTTCAGAGGCAGGAATCCCCCGGATTTTCAGACCTGAGGCAACATTGTCAAAAACAGTTGCATCAAAAAGAAGGGGTTCCTGAAAAACCATGGAAAGGCTTCTGCGATAGGCAATAGCCGTACTGGGACTCAAATCAATTTTATTACCCTTAAAATAAATTTCACCCTGCTGCAATTTCAACAGGTTGGCTAATGTCAGCAGAAGCGTTGATTTTCCTGCACCATTGGGACCAATGAGGCTGAGGTGTTTCCCTTGTTTGATGGAAAAATGAGGAATATCAAGAACCGTTACGCCTCCTCTTTTTATAAGAATATTGTTTGCCTCAAGAATAGGAGGTAGTACCTCTGGCGGTTGTTTTTTATTCATCGCAGCCTTTCACCTTGCTGAATATGGGTAAGAATTACATTAACGCATAAGCAAAGCAACAGGAGGATTATCCCCAATGCTATGGCAATATCAAAATTACCACGACTGGTCTCCATAACCGTTGCTGTTGTCAGTACCCTTGAATATCCCTTGATATTGCCACCAACCATAATAGATGCCCCTACCTCAGAAATGACACCGCCAAATCCTGCCATAACAGCTGTGAGCAGAGGAAGTTTTGACTCTTTAATAAGAATCCAGACCATTTGAAGACGAGTTGCTCCCAGCGACAGAATCTGCAAATGAAGATTAGCCGGCAGATGCTGGATAGCTGACAGGGTAATGCCTGTAACAATAGGTGTGGCAATGATTGACTGGGCAATGATCATAGCGGTTGGCGTGTAGAGAATCTCCAGAAAACCCAATGGCCCGTTTCGCCAGAGAAAAATGGTAACAAATAAACCAACTACCACCGGCGGCAGTCCCATCCCTGTGTTGATCAAGCTAACCACAAATTTTCTTCCCGGAAATCGTGAAAGGGCAACAGTCATCCCTATGGAAATGCCTATAAACAAACTGATGACCGTTGCCACTCCTGAGATATTAAGGGAAAGCCATGTAATCCCCATTACCTCTGGATCAAGGGTAAAGAGAAGAAAAAATGCCTGTTTTATGCCTTCGAAAATCATGTCCATCTATTATTTACCCATAAGGACATCACTGTCAGAGATGCTACATCCTTGTGGGTGTCCGTCCTTTACTTTTCCTTCTTCCCAGCATCAGGGAAAAAAAGGGGTGAGCCATACTTGGCTATCCCAAAATTTTTGATAATTTTTTGTGCCTGCTTAGAAACTATAAAATTTGAGAAGGCTTTTGCCCCTGCGGTATTTACCTTATTCCATCTGGCAGGATTAACCTCAATGACATGATATATATTAAGAAGCATGGCATCTTTTTCAACCAATATAGAGAGACCCAGATTCTTTTGCAGTGCCAGATATGTTCCACGATCAGTTAAGGTATAGGCTTTTTTCTCTGAAGAAATACTCAAAGTCTGCCCCATTCCAAGTCCTGTCTGCTGATACCACCTTGCCCCTTGCGGAAGAATTCTGGCTGCCTTCAATATGGATTTTTCCTTGGCATGGGTTCCTGAATTATCCCCACGGGACATGTAAAGAGCACCTGAGGCAGCAATCTTTTTGAAGGATTCAATGGACGATTTCATTCCCTTTATACCCGCTGGATCCTCGACAGGTCCAACGATGATAAAATCGTTGTGCATGACAAGCCTTCTGTTTATCCCGCTGCCTTCTGCCATAAATTTTTCCTCAGCATCAGGTGAATGAATAAGCAGCACATCCGCTTCTCCCTTCTGTCCCATAACCATTGCCTGACCAGAACCTACTGCTATTGTCTTGACAAAATACCCTGTTTTCTTTTCAAAAAAGGGAATCAAAACATCTAAGAGACCAGAGTCCTGGGTGCTGGTAGTTGTTGCCAGAATGATGTTTTTCTTCTGTGGCTGTGCAGCCGTGGCAGACAATACATCAAAAACAATGGCAAAAACACATATTATCACTGCAATCCAACCAACATTGTTAAATCTTTTCATTATTCCTCCTTCTTGTGACAAAAGCTATATGTATATATTATATGTAGCTACTCAGGGGCAGAGGGGCAAAGGCACAGAGGCACAGAGAAGTAGATTCCCATAGAAGTAACAATGTACCATTTTTCTGCTCTGCCCCTCTGCCCCTAAGTACTTACCCATTATATCATGAATTGCCAATATGTTCAAGTTATTTTAAGGCTGAATTCAGCAATTCTCATTATGGATTTTCAGATTCACCACAGAGACACGGAGGCACGGAGAATAATTTAAAAAAACAAGCTGACGGAATGCAAATTTTTATAAATTCACAGAATAATGCTTCAAATTTCCAAAAATCTGCGTTCAGCCACATTCAAATAAGAGATTTGTCCTTCGATTTTCCTCTGTGTCTCCGTGTCTCCGTGGTGAGTTGTTATGTGTTTATCCTGTCCTACCGACAATTCTGTTGATAATCGACACCATCTCCTCTATTCCCTTATTCCCCTTTGAACATAAGTTTTGCCATAATGAGAATTGCTGATTTTTTTACTTGACTTAAGTGGTTTTTATAGGTATAATACTCATCAGATAAGAGAGAGTGAGGAATACAATGGAATTATTTGCTTATAAAATAGTACAACAGTCTTTATTAACATCCCTATTAATAGGTGGTGCTTGTTCGATTATTGGTGTATTTGTTGTTTTGCGTGGATTATCATTTATTGGGGTAGGGATTGCAAATGCAGCGTTTGCCGGAGTAGCCCTTGGATTCTTAGCGGGTACTTCACCAATATTAACAGCTGTAGTTGTCAGCTTGATTGTTGTCTGGCTTATTGGGCATACAAGTAAGCGAAGTGAGTTAAAACTTGATGCATCTATTGGTATCTTTTTTGCTGCAACCATGGCATTGGGACTATTTTTTATGGGCTTGATGCCAGATAAAAAAGAGATATTAAATGGCTATTTGTTTGGGAATATTCTGATGACTACAAGGGAGGATCTTATTTTATCTATGCTGGTTTTTGTTGGGGTGATATTGTTTGTCTTTATATTCTTCAAGGAGTTGCATTTTATTATATTTGATCAGGAGTTAGCTAATGCCTCTGGAATACCAGCTACGGTCATGTTTTATCTTTTGCTTGGCTTAACTGCAATTACCATTATTGCCTCACTCAAGGTAGTTGGCGAGATATTGGTAATAGCCATGATCATCATACCAGCTGCTGCAGCATGTCAATTAACCTATAATGTGCGAAAGGCGTTACTATTATCCCTTATCTTTGGGATAACAGCCTCATTTTTTGGGATCATTTTATCTTATTATTTAAGATGGCTTACCGTTCCAACTGGTGCTATTATGGTGATTATCGCAACAGGTATCTTTTTGATTACCGCCGCTTTTTCACCAAAGGGAATACGGTAGGTATACTCAAGCTATTGTTATTTTATACATATTTCGTAGCTATTCAAATGTGTAATAATAGTGAAAAGTGAAAAGTGAAAAGTGAAAAATTAAAGGTAAAGGTGGAAAGTAACTACTCAGACTATACTCCAGATGTGTAATGAAGGAAAGTGGAGAACGAGGAGAATTTGGGAAATAGATAAGATAGACACTTTTCACTTTTCACTTTTCACTATTATATAAGGAGGTATGTGATATGGCAAAAAAGATACTGGTAACAACAGATAGCTCTTCTGCAGCATGGGATGCCATTACCTATGCTATCTGTTTAGCCAAAAGGCTGGAGATGGAAATTGTTGTCGTGCAGGTAATTAACGATGCTGTCTATGCAGAATTGACAGGTATGGTTGATAATAATCTGCACGAAGAATTGGAGAAAAATGCCGTAGAATCATTGAAGTCTATCTGTGCCTATGGTGAGGAAGAGGGTGTGAGGGTTACCCCGATAGTTAGATTTGGGAATCCATCCTCTGAGATTGTAGAGGTAGCTATTAATGATGATGATATTATGCTGGTGGTTATGGGATCTACAGGGAAAGGCACTGTAGAGAGGTATATGATGGGAAGCTGTACAGAAAAGGTTGCCCATGAGGTTAGCCGTAGACTCCCATGCCCATTGGTTATTACACCAACCAAGGCAAGGATGTCACAGGCAAGGCTGGAATTGTAGCAAAAATATACTCAAGTGGGGCATAATCAAGGAGAGCAATGGCACATGTAGGGGTAGACCTATGTGTCTACCCGTGTGTCTCCCGAATAGTAACTACTCAGGTAAAGTAATTCACCACGGAGAACACATAAATTGATAGGTTGATAGGTTGATGAGTTTATAGGTTAAAGGAACACAGATTCATAATTCATAAACATTTCCTATCAATTCATCCACTTATCAACCCATCAACTATTCAACTTATCAACTTTTTGTGTCTTCATGCCTTTGTGGTGAGTAGTTACCCCGAATAAATAGTCAAACACCTATGTTCGCCCCTACGAACCTGAGCAACGCGTTATTCCCGCCCCGGTTCCCCACTTTCGTGAGGACAAGCTCCACGAGGGTAGGAATGACGATGATGAGGTGCTACATGGATGTAATCATTACCCATACCAACGCTGATTTTGATGCCTTAGCCAGTCTGGTAGCTGCATCCCTTCTTTATCCTGAGGCTTGTCTGGCTATGCCTGGTTCATGTGAGCCTGCTGTAGATGAATTTTTAAGTACCTACCAGCACCATATTCCCCTTGTCAAAACCAGTAAAATACCACTTGAAGAGGTGAATAAACTTATTATCGTTGACACCAGACAACCAGATCGTATAGGCAAATTTAAGGATTTGCTTGACAAGGGAATCCCTATTCATATCTATGATCACCATCCATCAATGTCCAACGATATTACAGGGGAAAGGATAATTGTCCATGAAGTAGGGGCAACAACAACCATTTTGATAGAGGAAATTATCAGGCTCGGACTGCCTATTTTGCCGATTAATGCCACCATCTTCAGCCTTGGCATCTATGAAGATACTGGTTCGCTCACCTTTCCTTCTACTACGACTGATGATATTAATGCTGTTGCCACCCTTGTTTCGTGTCATGCTGATCTGCGGATTGTATCTGATTTCATAAATAAAGAACCAACCCCAGAACAAATAATTGTCATATCTGACTTGCTGAAATCTCAAAAGGCTTATTTGCTCCACGCAAGACTTATCCTTATTGTTAAGGCTATAATCCCTGAATATATTGGAGATTTATCCATACTTGCCCACAAAATAATGGATATTGAAAAGCCTGCCGCACTTTTCTGCCTCTTTGAAATGGAGCAAAGAATATGGCTGATTGCCCGAAGCAGAGATACGGCAATTAATATCGCTGAAATCCTCAAAAGGATTGGCGGGGGAGGACATGTATGTGCTGGTTCTGGCATAATAAAGGATAAATCTATTCTTGAGGCAGAAGAGATTCTCCTCAGAGAAATAGAGAGGGTGACTGAAACTACATTAAAGGAATTGCCCATAGAACATTTTCTGCCCTTTTCGTCTAATCAGAGATCATCACAGATTCATTTCATCAAGTCTTTAATGAAAAGACTTCCCTCTGTCATCCAGAATCTCTTTCAAAAAATAGGTCAGGTTGGGGATTCGCTGGGCTATTCAGTATTTGTGGTTGGTGGATTTGTTCGCGACTTGTTGCTGGAAAAAGAAAACCTTGATATTGATATTGTGGTTGTTGGAGATGGGGTTTGCTTTGCTAATGAGTTTACCAATAGAATAGGAGGACATTGCAAAACTCATCAACGGTTTAAGACAGCTGTTATTACATTCCCCCCTCTCCTTAAGGGAGAGGGATGGGGTGAGGGTTCAACCCCATATGGCTTTAAGATTGATATTGCCACTGCTCGGCGAGAACACTATGAGCATCCAGCTGCCCTGCCAAGGGTAGAGAAATCCCCTATCATTGAGGATTTGCTCCGCAGGGATTTTACCATTAATGCTATGGCTATCCAGATAAATGAAAAGGATTACGGCAGGCTGATTGATTTTGCCGGTGGCGAGATTGATATAAAAAACAGGATTATTCGTGTCCTTCATGCTAAGAGTTTTATTGACGACCCTACTCGAATATTCAGGGCAATAAGGCTTGAGACAAGGTTAGATTTCCATTTGGATTCTTTAACCAAAGATTTAATATTAGAGGCAACCATTAATGAGCCGCTATTTAATCGTCTGGCAAATCAAAGGGTAATGAATGAACTCATTCTGATACTTGATGATGAGAAACCACAGACAGCTATCCGCAGACTGGGAGAATTGGGGGTACTAAAATATATTCATCCATCCATAACCTTTACCAAAAGGCTCCATAATCTTTTTGAAAAGGTTATGGAAAGTCTTTTCTATTTTGAACTTATCATTAACAAACAAGAGGCAGCACCTCTGGCAACCGTGGAACACTGGCTGATATATTTTCTTGCCTTAGTAGATAATCTGAAGACAAAACAGGTAGAAGATATTACCCTTTATCTC
>Ga0210036_1003971_pt1 | contig 14059 bp, 6 predicted proteins | sample CryGeymeta201515_FD_185469 | JGI IMG/M metagenome (GOLD analysis project Ga0210036, IMG submission 185469) | Groundwater microbial communities from Crystal Geyser aquifers in Utah, USA - Crystal Geyser metaG 2015-15 (SPAdes) (version 2) | ecosystem: Environmental > Aquatic > Deep subsurface >...
GTCGTATCCGATTTCTCCCGATGTGTTCCTGTTTCTGAGTGGGAGACGGGATGGGGCATTTCGGGTCATTCCGGTGACGTCGGATTCGGGTCTCCTTGTCTCACGTTCCCTTCGGCTGGCTCTGACGGCTACAAGTGCGAAAACCAATTCCAAAACCAAAAAAAGATGAATACGAGTAGACTAGCTAGAATACTAGACTACTCTCAATCATACCTCAAGTATTCATCGAAGTACAATTAAAAAGAACCAACTGGAAGGGCCCGATTCAACGGAATCACTTGGGTACTGCAATCCTTGAATTTTCCAGAGAAGGGAAGAACAATCATGGTCAAGCGAGATTCTAATCCTTCTTCTTCCTCTATTAAATCCGCTGCATCATCGGCCACCTCCAGACGGCCTTCTATTCTCCTTTCTCCCGAAGCTTTGCAACACGTGGTTCACCCAAAAAGTAAGGCTAAAAAGAAGAAAAATCTGTCACAACACGCCCAAGCAGACATCGACGACGAAGAAGAAGATGCACACACACAGCGACGGCATGACGCTTTGGGAGATTACCTTGCGAAAGCTTTGAATACTCATCCCGAGTTTAGCTATAACAAGGACCAAGAAGCAGTGCGATTGGCTGCTGTCGAGCATCACGACCAAGAAGGATTTATATTGTCACCAATCCTCTCTAAGCGGAACTGGAAATGGCTTCAAAGGACAATCCACAAAGTGAGATTTGTCCGGCCATCACTGGCGCTGATATTGACTGTAATTGGATTTTGTCACGAAAAGGCGCCCTCTTGGACACGATTAAGATCTTCCGTGACATTATTTCTCGGCCTCTTGACAGCCGGTCTTGTCGTGGTGATCTGTACGAGTCATACGGTGATCGTGTGGTCCGTACACGAAATTTGCCTTTTGACAGTGCAGTTTAGTTTGTTCCTACTGGATTGGAACGAGGTAGAAAAGAACTGCCCGACAATGCTATTATCTTTGTTGAACACCATCATCAGCTGGAGCCGCTGGATTGACCAAAAAATGCTGCTACAGAAAGAATATGCTGGTCGCGAATGGAATCAAGATGATTTCGATTTCTCCGACTCGCCCCAAAAAGCTGCCAGTCGCAATATGGACCTTTGGACATTGCCTCCTCCTTGCATTGCTGACGTTGGAGCTAAATTATGCATAGATCCACGATACATATCCCGTAAAGAATGGAGTCCTTCGACCTCTCAGCATATTGCCGCCATCGATTTTTGTTACATTATGATGAAAGAAGAGCATTGCAGGAAACGAGCGCGACGGTCGACTATGTTTCAATCGCAACCACACCGTGTGCAAAGTGACTACAACGGCAGTCGTAATAAAGCAGTAACAACTCAACAACAAGTCATGTCGATATCGGCCGAACTGGACGAACATACGGAACAAATTGTTGGATTACAGAGCACGAGTCCGACATCTGGGGGGATCGAATTGGTACGGGAAAACGAGGGATCCCCACAAAAGCTGGTCAAGAGAGATATGGCGTTGCAACACATCGATGCGCTCGACAGGAATGGTAATTTTGATTATGACGGAGGAAATGGAGACGGAAAATTGGGCGATACCGGTCTGGGACTCATTGCAGAGACACCCATGCATTTCATCAAGTCGGACGACAGTGATTCGTGCCGGTCCTTGCCTGGCTCCGATTCATCTGCCTGTGTCGCTGAAATGAACTGGGTCGATATTTCTGCAAAAATTGGAATGCGGGTTTTGAATTCAGCTCACCTGCAACGTGTGGTAGCATCACAGGAGACAACCGAGCGCATTAAGGGCATTACTGAACAATTTGGGGTCGCCAGCCCGAGAGATGGCAAAAACGGCACCATGGTTTTTGACTTTGTGAGTCCAGGAGATACGAGTCGATCATCTATGAGCACTGGGGATTACCAGAGGGATAATAATGGATTTCTACAGAACATGTCTCGTTCATTAAAACGACCAAAGCACTCCATGTGGACATCTGCAGCTGCAGCGAGAACCATCAAAGAGGATGATTCGTCATCGATTTCGGATACTGACGCGGACTGGGAAGACAGCAAGTCGCCAGGAAACGATGTGACAATCACAAATAGCACCGACAATGATCTGAGTATTCCTGAGCTACCGCCGAAAATTATCCGAACACGAAATTTTCCATCTCAGTCACCAACGAATCACCAGTCTTTTGTGCCTTCATTGAGAGAGAAGGAGGAACAGTTTGAGGAGCAAATAGCAACAGAAAGGCGGGGGAAAAGCAAACTACTGCAAACATCTATGTCAACGGAAGGCGAGGCGTACGAAATTGTTGCTCCAGGTTGTCGAACTTACGAAAGTTCGACTGCAGAAAGTGTTCTGCCAGCCAACGGAGGCGATGTCAAAAATCGCAATGCACGCAGTTTCTCCTACTCTTTGGGAGATTCTCATGCGACCGAGAAGGCGGTTTGTAAGAGAGAAGCTCTATCACCAGGAGTGAAGGTTGCAGTTCCTATCTTTCCTCTTCAACCTGGGACAATGAGTTCAGCACTCTCAAATAACTTCCAAATGGCGACCGTTGTGGCAAGCAAACGAATCTGCGTCAGCGACGGTAATACTATTTCTTCACCTATTTACACCACGAACAAAAATTGTCTAAGCGTGACCTGCAAAATGGACAAATCATTTTTGCGCAATGGTGAATTCGCTGAGGTGACTTTCCGTGTAATGGACAAGTGGAGCTCACGATACATGCCAAAGCATTCCAAGGTCCCCATTGGCGCTTGTGTTGCAACTTCGTTTGGTATTGGGGTTGTTGTTGGCTGGCGTGTTGAGGATGATTGTCACATCGTTCGCTCTCTTTGGCAGCGAAGGGGAGCGGGCGCAGCACATGCATATTTGAATCGAAGTGCGATCCATGGTGTAGTCGAAGCAGCAGTTGGGTTTCATGTAATGACAAGGTGTGGTTCTGCTTCAGTATTAGGATATGTAGATGGCGGGCCCAAGTTCCTTGACGGCCGTTACACGGTCTGCCTGAAGGACGATGGCATCTACAAAAACTGCGAGGTATCTCTTCCGAGAAAAGACGTTTACTCTTGTTATGGAGCTCAATTTATTCCTGTCATCGAGTATATTAAGGAGGCGTGTGATTTCGAAATAATGTTAGACGACTACAACTCATTCTTGCGGCAGCAGAAGTTGTCTCATGCGGAAGAGGAGACTGAAGAAGAAAAGTTGTGGAAGTTCTGGTCTGAGAATCTGGATATCATTTGGAAGAGCTTTTTGAAAGCTGTCGAGGAAGACAGTGAGTTTGATGAAGGCGTTGATTACTTTATGAACAACATTATCGATTTCCTTGAGCGCCTTGATCGTCCGACTTCTGGTCCAGGGAATGGTGCAGCTGAAGAGACGGAAGACAGCAGCTCGAACCTCAACTCGCTTCCTATTAGGGACGATACGTCTAAAGCAGATTCCTCTTGTGGTGACAGCACAGAAATGGAAGATGATGACCACGAAAATCACGCTGGATTTTGGATCATGAATGACATATTTGGTGGAATTTTCGCGCGACCTGGCGATGGTAAATCGAGGTCAGAGACTTCCAAAGAAACCAGCACGAACGGTCATTGTACCGAAGAGAAGAAGTGTGACGACCAACATCTGCCTGTGGATGAATCAACTTTTTTGGATGTCTACTACAAAAGAGCTTTTGCCATTGTGCACACTCTGATGCGAACTGTTTCCCTCGCAAGAGCTGCGAGTTCCGGTAAGCCACGATTAAGACTTGCATTGACAATCTGGCGTGAATTTCTGATGTTTGTGAAGACACTTATCAAGGTCCAGCAGCGCAACGTGTCCCCTCAATCGCTCATCGTCTGGCGAACCTCGCTAGCAGAAATCAAATCCACATTTGGACCTATCAAAGAGAGACTCGAAAAGGTTGGCAAAGGAATAGCACGCCGGATGGAGCAGCAGGGACGTAAGGCAAAAATTAAGGTGTTGCGCTTTGCTGATTCTATTCTCCTCGACGAGGTCTTTTTGAATTGTCTTTGTCAAGGTGAATGGGAGCAGTGCTTGTTGAGGATCGAGTACTCTCTGGTAAAAGCCAAAATCATGGACGAAGCCAGTTGTGTTCACTACCGTAAGACTGTCCGCTTTCTCTATGAACACATTGAGGTGCTTTCATCGAAGGATTGCGATGCAGCAGAGCGAAACAACGAAAAGATGGCTAAAGTGGCCCAACTAATACAATTGCTTGCATCTCCGAAACGATCAGTCCTGAAATTGCTTCGAAGCGACGATGTTCTCGAGATTTTGGAACGAATCCTTGTCAGAGTGTTCTGTCGCGAGAAGGAAATGTCGCGAATGCTTTCGATCCATGCTTCCAATTTCAAGTCGCTCCGGCATTTGCGTATTCTGAAAAACCTTCCTGTTGCTGGTCGGATGTGGGTTCCTCTGCTTGATGCCGCCGACGAGGAATTATCATACGTAGTATCACAGATGCCGGAGAATGCCAAGGAGTTCATACGTCCGCTTTCGAGCATCTTTTCGCTCTGCGTTGCGCAATTTCACAAAATTGCAGCAGGAAATTCGACTAAGGATTGGCTTGACTTTCTTTTGGAGGAGGACGGCGTTCGTATCATTCGTGATATCGACATGAAGGCAATTCAAGCTCTCTCATCATTTTCACGGGACGTCAAGGATACGATGGTGGTGCTCCCATATTATCCTAGCCTCGATGACGACATCTTGAAATTGATGGATGAAGTTGAATTAGATAAGTTCTTGAAGGAGGCTTCTGAAGCAATTGACGATGCCGATAAACTTGCCGACTTCATTCGAGACAAAGCTTCCTCGGCTATTGAGCGATTCCTCGTAAGTTGTTTTTACTATTGCCTTCCTGCGCGTACAAATGACTGCGTGATTCAAATTGGTGTGCTGACCAACATTGTATTTTGTGGCGTTTACTTTAGAAATACTTACCAAAGCTTTCGATTCCGGTCGAGCGGCGAGATTTAGGTGAAGGGTGGTTGCTGTCTTGCCGTGGTGAACACGGGGGTGACCTGACATTGTCGGATGTCAAGGTGAAAAGAGAAAATCTATCTTTAAAGGTCATGGGCGGAGAGGTACTGTTCTTGCCGCTTGTGTTTGGCGACCGCGAAGACGGCGAGAAATCAGTTGCGGGATCGGTTGCATCCATGAATTCCATGAGTCATGACTTGTCGGAAAGCAGTTATCCCATCGAAGAGAGCATATTGGATACCATTCGTGAGATGATTGTGCAAGCTCAACGCACAGGCAATTGGACTGTTGGGCTTGGTGGAGTTGGACACCCTTCCACAGACCAAAACGCTGCTTCAGTTTTGACAGGAGTGCCCATGACGGCAGTCCTTAATTGTGCTATAGATTTATGGCGAAACCTTGAAATCGACGACGACGAACTGCTAGAGATTGCTATTCGCGACGTCTCCTACCAAATCCAGCTGCACAAAGAGTTGGAGGAGATGAAACAAGAACAGTCACACGCCGGCGAGTCAAGCGACGACTCGCTTCACTTAACATATTCGTCTTTCTCTCAAATACAAACAGCTCTTTCTGGGTCCACTAGTTTTGAAGAATCCAGGAGTCGTTTCAATCCTCGAGTCGATCCAACTGTCTTGAGCTTCAACATCCAAAACTTGACTTTGCGCTTGGAAAGGTTCAACTTTAGGATTGAAAAGGGGGAACGGCGAACAATCTTTGACCCTGTATTTAAAGGTTCTGGTACAGTTATCATCAAGAATCTTTGCCTTTCACTGCGTGTGGAATGTGCGCGCGAAAGAGTTGGCAATGTAGGTTCGGACTCGGAAGCTCCTGTCCTACTCTTGCGCGAGCTTGATGTTCAGATTGAAAATGTTCGCCTCAAACTTCACGACACGGGCGCTGATTGGCTGCTGAACAAGGCAGTAAAAGGATTTTCAGAGAGTATCACTCAGACTGTCGAGGCAAATCTGCGAGAGCAAATATATGAACAAGCCGAGACAACTCTGAAACAAATGAACTCCTACTTTCTCGTCCATCAGGAGGTCTTCTTTTCTCTCCTGGGGGTAACAATGGACGACCTGGAGGAGCACATTGTTTTTGTTTAATGGTGTAATTTATATCTACTCTAGATCCGGTCAATCCGGTGTAACAGAGAAGCTAGCAAGATTTTCAATTTACGTTGTGTCGGGCATGAGCGAGTAGAATCTGTGGAAATATTTTCATTGGTCCTTTTTCCCCACCAGAATTTCAGCATCCAATCCCTTCTCCTTGATGGGATCGAAAATGGACGACAACGTCACACCTCGACTTGCCAGATTTGGAACCTTGGCATCTGCTCCTTCACCATAGAAATCTTCGTTTTCCGTGCTATCTGTGTAGGTAATGATGCACCTCATTCCCGCTCCCTTGGCAGCCCGTAGACCCACAAGACTATCTTCGATGACAACGCATTTATCGTTGGGCAGTCCTATTCGTTTGGCTGCTTCGTTATAAATCATGGGTGATGGTTTCTTTTCTGACACGTCATCTCCTAAAATGCACACATCGAGTTTGTTCATCCGTTCGTGTCCTATAGTCATGGACAGCGTCTTTTGTGCTGCCTCTTTCGTAGAAGCCGAACAAACACCCACAGCAATGGTAGGATCCGAAAGGGCTTCGTCCATTAATTCTATAACTCCTGGTCGAGGAACAGCTGTTTCTTCTACCAGTTGTTTGTAGCGATTGGTTTTGTCACTTTGCAAGGCATCAATGAGAGCCTGTTGTTCTTCGGGAGTTGCTGGAGCTGGCTTTCCAGCAACCATTGGAAATTCTTTGGTCGTGTTGCGAAAGTGAAAAAACATTTTTGGTTTTCCACCCCCCACAGTGTTTTGCAAGATGTCTGGGTGGGTGAACAAAGGAAATGGTTGTTTAGCTTGGGATGACGTTTTCAATACATCTAAAAATTAAAAATAATGATTGGTCATGACCCCCATGATGGTAAATGGTAATGCAAATGCGTTTGCGATACGCCGATGCTACTCACCATAATACTCTACTGACCACTCTACTAGTTCACCAGCAATGGTAAGGTCAGCATTTTGAAAGGCGGCATTGTAGGCCAATCTGTGAAATTCTTCTGTTTCCAAAATAACTCCATCGCAATCAAACAAAAGTGCCAGTTCATACTGATCTGCTGCTGCTGCTGCTGTAGCTGCTGCCAACTTTATGGTCGCTGTTGCCACAAGTGGTTGCGATAATCCAACAAGAGGAGCAAATGCATCCACAATCCCATTCGTAAGAAGGATGGCTACCGAATGGAGGATTGGGGCCTTGAGGAGCTTCATCGTTGACGAATAGTAATGCAGCAAGCAACAAGCGTAAACAATAAATAATTGAAAATCTGGTGGAATGAAAAACTTGTTGTTTTTGGCTGTTCGAGGACGCACATACGCCTTTGCTTTATTTTCTGATCGCACATTTTCCAGACTTTGGGCAAAATCCAAAATCCAAAGCCAAATCTATTTTTTTTTAACCTTACAGCATCTCGAACTTGTAGTCTGCTAAAACATAATATTACGGCTCTGTCTCTATGCATTCATGTGGATGTGATGCAACAGCAATAATTTTCTTCTTGCCAAGTGAGATCTTTTTGTGGTATGAAACAGAGTGAAGTTTCATCTCCGCCGTCAGAAGAGACGTCGACCGCTGCCACGTCCCCGGACGATAGCTCTTGGTCCGCCTACAAACGAATCCAGGTTCGTTGCAAACAGGCTGCCATTCAAGATATTGGTGCTATTCCTGGTTTCGTCGATGTCCTATGTTCCGAAGATGAACGGATCTATCGCTTACAGTGTGATCATGACTACTACTGTGACTCCAGCGAATTTTATCAAGGTCCCATGTTTGGAATTGTTGGATTTCCCGGATTCGTCTTTTTTCCGCAGGCAATTTCTACCAATGTTCAAACCGAACTAGTCTATCAATCTGTTTCGGAATTTTGTGAAGCTCCACATGCCACCAATATCGATCTCTTGTCTCCCAAAAGCTACGAGATTGTCAATACACCAAACGAAACCATGTGGAAACTTTGGAAACAACAGACAAATGCAACAACAGACTCATCAAATCAGAAAGAGAAATTCTATAGATCTTTTCAAAAGCTTTCTTGGGCTACAACGGGGTATCATTACGACTGGACTCAGCGAGCGTATCACGAAGGGGCCAAGTCTCCGATGCCCGCAACATTAAAGAACATTTCAACCTTGTTAGCTCGTACGGCACTTGCAATGGAACACACAGCAACTGCCAAAGATAGCACAGCAGATTGTACCGCTCCCATCAAAAATAGGAAACAAAAAATGCAATTCACACCATCCGCATGCATCATCAACTACTACCATAACAAATCGGTCATGGGAGGCCATCGCGACGATTTGGAGTACGCTCTCGACAAACCCGTTGTGTCCATGAGTCTGGGTCTTCCGGGCATTTTTCTCCTAGGTGGAGCTACCAAGCAGGATAGTCCGGTGTTGCCCATTCTCGCACGACCGGGAGATGTCATGGTTCTGGGAGGGGCTTCGCGTTTGAATTTTCATGGCATGGCGCGGGTGTTGCCCCGTGATAGCTTGACAGGTTTGGCAGCGGTACTGCCGCCGGGTGCCAGCGATCGTATACCAACAACGACACAGCAAGTAACCAGTGCTAAATGTTCGCCCAATATTGGCCAGGTACATACTTCCTTTCACTATCCCGAAACGGACGATGAAGCAGCATTGGAGTTATTCTTGCGTACCCACAGAATCAACATCACTGTTCGCCAGGTCCACAAAGACAAGGGTTGAAATAGGGGTAGTACCTGTAGACTACATTTCTTTTTGTTCCGAACACACGAGACGCAAGAAAAAGAATCCAGCCTTATCTATCCATCAACGGCAGGTTTGAATCCCGCCTTCTTTTTTGAATTCAATTCTCAAAAGGCGGAGCTACCGTATCAAAGACTGCGCCGAAAGAAGAGGTACGCACACGAATAAAAAACGGATGATTCGAAATGCAAAGGTGGGAGGCAACGCAGTGCCTCTAATACCTGGTAGTTGACAAAGTGCCCGAAAATAATAATATGATGTTTGGACTACAGCTCTACTAGTAATCTGCTACGAGTACTATTTCTTAGTTACGTCAAAAAGTCTGTTGGATCTCAAATAATAATTCTAATAGAAAATGTCAACCAGCAGCCGACACAGGTTGACCATAGTGAAATATCTTCTTGTTTCTGAAATTCATCTCAAAAGGCATTGGAATCCACCCGGGCACCTTTTACACTTATAAGACTGATTTTCCTGTTGTCTTGAAAAAGCTGTTGCTCTCTAAACACCAAAAACTTGGCCAGGCTGGCGATAAAAATTGCAAGACTACAAGACAGAGATCGGCAGACTCATAACGCTGCTCGCAAGAAGCAGATTTTTCATCTCACTTTTTCCGTCGCCCTCTTTGGCCTTTCTCTTTCTGCGGAGCAGCAACATCATTGTGAGTGAGCAAAATAGCAGCATAATCACACATTTAACTACTAGTCTACTAGACTTCCAGAACTTTGGTTATCTGTTCTCCAAATCAAGGATACGATAAAACTTAAATTACGTGCGATCGCTGACTTGAGATATATTGACATTACCTCTTCAGTACCTACTGCAGACACCACACACCAAGTCGTCTTTCTTATCCTATTCATCGTATTATGTCATCGAAAACCCCATTAGAGCTAGCGCAGAGCGCTCGTGATAAAATACAAGCCTCTGCAGCTGAAATCTGGTCCAGCATTCGCAGCATTGACGAGGCCAAACTGCAAAGAAACGCCGACAGCAACCCGGTTGGAGAAACATCGGATGCCCATCCTACGACCACAGCGGAAGCAGCCGCACTGTCTCTGGAAACGATTGAAAACGTGTTTAAAGTAATGTTTGGATCCTGTACTGCAGGCATGCCCCAGAGATCTGCATCATCCACCGACGAAGCAGCCAATTCCAAACCTATCGCTTTGGAACGGCGATGTAGAAGCTCGAGAAGTCGTGATTTTGTTTCGAGTCGAAACATTGGAGAACACGTCTACGAACAGCTCTTTATGGACGAACAAGCCCGAGCTACACGAGCTGTGGAAGGACTCCGCGCTAAATCATCCTCTACGTCTACATCCAGAAGTCACCAGTTCTCTGCCTACTTTGGAACACCCATGGCAAGTACGCCGATTGGTCACCAAGTGCCGGTCTCAGCAGTCACACCTACAACCAAGGATATTGATGTGAGCGAAGGATTTGATTTTGACGATGGCATTAGTGCAATTTCTAACCACACCCTGGAGGAGCTAGCCCGACTTCACGACCAACGACAAAGTCTACCTCCCACCAAGAACTCCAAGAGTACTAATGGAGGAAGAGCTGATGTGGTAGAAACCATTTCTTATCCCTCGCGACATCGGCTACCGACACCTCCATCACCTCCATCAAAGTCTGTGCCCACAATCATGACGCCTGTCAAGTTTTCCCGGGGGCCCAGCCACTGTTCCAAGGGCACGAAGTCAACCAGCTCGACTCAGGATTCCCATTCGGAATTTGCCAGTGTCTGGCGCAAAGAGGAAGCCAAGTATTGGGATAATGTTGTTGAAAGTGAAAGAAAGAAGGGCAGCAGGTCCTCTCTGAAGCTTAAACGACAAAGTCGATGTGGAAGTCATTCGGTATGTACACTACATCTGTCAAATTTGGATTGCTGAAACGTTTGCTTTATTTTCAAGCAAGTGCACTAACGAACTCTTGTCATCACACTTTTTTTCTACAGACAAAACAAGATTTTACGGTCACAACCGCTGATTCATCTTACAATTCTAGCTCTCCTCATCATCTCGATGTCATTCCGTTCGATGCAGACTTTTCCACTCAAGAAATCTTTCAGAATGACTTTCACTTATCATCTCTTCATTCTTCAAGTCGGATCCAGAATATTCATTTGCATTCGGGATTGGCAGAAATATAGCCATACTTACTTTTTTTCACTAAATGTATGGCAGACGACAAAACGTCTCTCGATGGGACTGTTGTTGCCGCGTCGTTCCTTGCAGGAGTGATGCCCAACTCCATTTCGAAATTCATATAGCACGCGCAAACATATCATATTTTATTCTATCTAACTATTGTACTCCGAGTACTACTAGACTACTACTAGTAGACTAGCCTACTAGTAGACAAGATCCTATCCTCCTCCATGGAGGGTGTGGTCCGGTTGTGATCAACTATGTCACCCTTCGGGGTGCCAATGGTTGCCTTCGGGTGGCCTTGGCGCCCTGCGGGCGCCATAGTTGTGATCCCCGTAAATTAGATGTTCAATTTTTTTTTTTAGCCTACTAGTAGACACTGCCTACTGCGATCCTTTAGTCATGTGCGATAATGATATTATTATTATGTCCTGCACGCACTGCACTATTACTGTTGTTGCCGCCTAAAATTCAAATCTGCAATTTGCCTTTCGGCCTGTGTTGCGCGGGAATTGCTGTTTGACGACTGACTCGTGATTCAGAGCTGCCAAAAAGGTCAGCCGGCCAGACAACAGCAGCAACAGCTTTGAGGTGATGATACCACTCGGCTCTTGCCTAATGGTACGTCTATGATCTTTAATTAGACAGCAACACAGCAACATCGACCTCTACTCTCAACGTCAAGGATAAATTCTCCTTATTTTGCAAAGTAATTAACTTAACTGCCCGTCCCTTTGGAAGCTTCATTGTTTACAAATAATAGCAAAGTCGAATTGTTGAAACATGCCATACCAATCGGTGTCTTCCCTCTTAGTGGTCATCGCCGCCTTCAACGCTGCCGCAGGCTTGCTGTGGGGAGTTGATTATCTTCATAAAGGGGTAAGCAAACACATCATGGTGCTGCTATTGATTCTTATTTGGGTTTTTATGCCCTCTTTAAAAAAATAGTTTTTGAATGAAGTTTCTTGTTATGCATGTCTACCGCAGCAACTTGCATGGCCTTCTTTTTTTCCGATTCGCATCTAACTCTGTACTCGTCGAAACCGAATTTCTCACTTATAAACGACACAAAAGCATTTGCGCCCCATCGGAAGAGATCGATTCTCCTTTGCCCTGGAGAAGCGCGATGAAAGAATCAATGCCTATATGAAGCACCTGTCGAAAAAATAATGTAGAAGAGGAAATTGTCGAACTCTCAGGATCGGTCAATGAGAATTCTGGACGGTTCATAGCTTGGCGAACGTCTTACCACGTACTCGATATAACGCATGATCTCTGTATCCTTCAAAAGCACGCACGGGCTTTTTCTTGGGCCAGGAATAAATTATAAAAATCTTTCTTTTTCAATAAATTGTGCAGAAATGAAGGCTGCTGTGTTTGTCCTAACCAGATTAGAAATTCCGCTGCGTCCGACCAGTAGAACGACGACAACGCAAGAAAACCGGGGCAAATCTATTTTCTGGTGGGCTGATCTAGGAGTCCAGGCTCTATTATATTTTCCTCGGGCTCGTATTCAATTGCTCGGGGGGAAGGAAGAAAATCCGTCTCCTCACTTTCTGCCTAGAAGTAGATTTGGGTATACCATGTTGCCCTGCAAATAAACGACAAGAACTGTCGGGTAGTCCGTCTTACTTCCTACAAGCATAACGAGAGAGGAAACACCAAGGTTTTACAGCAAGTTGAACGACGTTGAAAACTCCGCAAGACAGAACAGCGACTAAAGTAAGTTCTGTTGTGTGTGCGTGTGCCTCGGCATTCACTTCAAAGACATGCCCTGTGCTTAGGCGAGACTTTCGAAATAGGAGACGACGACAAGCAGGATAGAAGACACTTGGATCACCAGCTGGGTTACTGAGTTGCTGTAAGGAGCGTCGAAGATATATTTGTTCGAAAAAGATGCAGAGGGTGACGACCTGTTGCTATCACTTATTTCCATTAGGCTGAGTGGAGTCAGCTCAGCGCCCTACTCCTCACTTGCAACCAGGATTATCCTTGAAGGAGGCTCCAATACTTAGCTCAGCTACTACAGTATCTGTTTTGTGCTTTCTCTTCTTTGCTCTAAACACCTTGGACTTTAGGCTATCTGCAGAGCAAGCCAATAAGGGCTCTTGGGGGCTAGTCCACCACAATGGTGCCAACGACGCCGGCGGGTTAGCTCATTGCTTTGAGATTTCATTGGTATTCATGTGGGAGATTAGCATGCTTAGATGAGGCATTTAAAAAAACTGAAATGTCTAATTTACGGTGATCACAACTATGGCACCCAAAGGAAAGGGTGCCTTGGTGACCAGAGGGCCATTGGCACCCGCAAAGAGTAAATTGGACCACATCCATGAAAGACGGGCTTAGCTCTCTAAAGTGGGTGGTGGTGTGCAACCTACAGTTGGGGGAGGTTGTAGGTTCGTTTATTGATAGTTTCCCTTTCGTAGTTTTTCAATCATTTTTGGATGCTTTGAAAACTTTTTACTACTATTAAGGTTGCGCGATCTTGTCGGGACGAGCGTTCACTGCGCGAACCTTTTGATCAATTTAGGCTTTACCCTTTCTCGAATATGAAGTGACGAACAACAAAAGAAACCACTTACTTGACCACCAGACTACTAGAACTAGCTACTACTAGTAGTAGGTAAGTAATAGACCTACTACGGTATTAACTACAGTACTACAGTACGTAATCATAGAAGTGAATATTCACTTGAGTACACGAAAACGCTACTTGCTAGACTACTAGTAGACCTACTACTACTAGTAGTAGAATACTTGTAGTAGTGGTTGTGGTAGAAAGAATACTGAATATCTAATACAAAATACCGCTAAAACTCTAGTATTATATAGAAAAAGGGACCCAAGTCTCTTTCCCGGGAGTATAGGGTACGTACCCCTAGTACACAACAATCCTACAGGGTTACCATAAACCCCTCGAAATCAAAGGGGTATCCTCAATACAAAATTCATGAGTTGGAGTAGTATTAGGAGGACCGTTGGATCCCCTAATGAGTCCCTCAAAACCACTGAAAAAGAGACCGTTGAACCTTAATTAAACTGCTAAAAAGG
>Ga0210036_1003987_pt1:0-7500 | contig 14037 bp, 8 predicted proteins | sample CryGeymeta201515_FD_185469 | JGI IMG/M metagenome (GOLD analysis project Ga0210036, IMG submission 185469) | Groundwater microbial communities from Crystal Geyser aquifers in Utah, USA - Crystal Geyser metaG 2015-15 (SPAdes) (version 2) | ecosystem: Environmental > Aquatic > Deep...
GTTTGTTCCGGCGCACCGAGAGCGACCCGGATTTCGACCACCTCGGAGACCGGGTCCTGGGCCGGGGGTTCGGTCACGTTGCCGCGGAAGTAGCGGCTGTCATCGGCCTGGCCGAGCAGCCGGATCGCACCCTGCTCGATACTGACCGTCAGCGCCGTGATCTCTGGCCCGGCCGGCTCCAGGTAGGGCTGGCGCGCCGCCTTGGCCGCCAGCAGCAGCGCGCTGCGATTGGCCGGCCAGACCGTGGACTCGAAGCTGGTGCACGACTGGGTGAAGCTGGTGCCCACCTCGAAGGTGTAGGCGGCGACGCCGAACTCGCTGTAGGCAAAGTCGACCATGGTGCCGCCGGCCGGCCCCAGCAACTGCCAGCGCCCGACGTCGTAGTTGGTCTCAAAGCCAAAGCGTCGCCCGAGCGTCGCCAGGGCGGTGTGGTTGGGTGCGTTGTTCTCGTTCTGACCACCCAGGCCTTCCCACGGAAACAGCACCAGTTGGCCGAAGGAGTGCAACGAGATGAACAGACCCTCGGCATCGGCCGGGGCCGGATCATTCGGCCCTCCACCCGGCCGCTGCGGTGTGAACACCGTGGTCAGGTAGGCCTGCACCGCCTGGGTCTCGGGCTCGGAGCCGGCAAAACCACCACGGTAGGAGTCGCTGCAGCTGTTGCTGGATGACGCCTGGCCCCAGAACATCGTGCTGTTGCGGTTCAGGTCCACCCCGGGGTTGCTGCCCGGACAGGCGGTCTCGTTGTGATTCTTGCGCCAGAACGAATCGCCGGCTTCGACCTGGCGCCGCCCGTCCGGGTTCTGTTGCGCGATGATGTGAATCTCGCGGTGATCGGCCAGCCAGGCCAGGTCAGGGTCGTGGTCCGGATTGAGCAGCAACAGTTCGGCAAAGCGGGTTGCGATCTCGGCCGTGGCCAGCTCACGCGCGTGCTGTGCGGCCATGATCACCAGCGGTGCGCGCGGGTGCGGTGAGTCCGGATTGCGGATGACCAGAGCGAAGATCGAGTCACCGGGTGCGCTGCCGGCGCCAATCTGCCAGCTGTCGCCGATATCGCGCCACTCGGCCCGGTCAGGAAACTGGAGGACCAGCGCCTGCAGGTCGGCATGGGTCTGGCTGACCGTGCGATAACAGCCGAAGCCCGGAATGGTTCCGAGACTGCCGGCGCGCCAGGCGCTGCGATCGATCGTTTGCCAGCGCTCGAATTCCGCCTGACGTTGCGGGTCGGGTTCGATCCGGTAGCCATGCAGGCTCAGTTGCTTCCGTGCCTCGGCATCGAGCCAGAACACGGCCGCGTCGGCGCGCTGGTCCAGGCCCCAGAAATCATGCTGCTGGCGCAACTCGCCGAGCTGCTCCGGAGACAGGTCATGAATCCGGACCACCTCGGCCAGCGCCGGTGTGCCGACCAGCGCCGAAAGCAGGGCCGAAAGCAGGGCCAGAAGCAGGACCCGCATCAGGCGCCGCATGACAGGTCGGCTCGGGCCGGGGCAAGCGCCAGCTCGGCAAAGCACTGCAACAGCGAAGGGCCCGGCGTGTCGTCGTCCAGCGCGCCAATCAGTGCGTTCGGGTTCTGGCCCTCATCGCGCAGGGCATCGGCGCGGGTCTCGATATAGGCCTGCATCACGCCCCGATCGAATTCGGGATGGAACTGGATGCCCCAGCTGCGGCCACCGAAGTGCAGCGCGTGGAAGCGATCGTGCGCAGCGGTCGCGACCACGCGCGCGCCATCGGGTGGCACAAGCACGGCCTCGACGTGGCTGACGTGGAAAGCGCAACGATCTGCAAACGGGCCGAGCAGCGGATCGTCCCGGTCAGTCACTGCCAGTTCGGACCGGCCCATCTTCCGACCGGCCGGGTTGGGTCCGACTGTGCCGCCGAGCGCATGCGCCAGCAATTGGTGGCCAAAGCACACGCCCAGGATCGGATGGCCGGCATGATGAACCTCGGCCAGCCAGGTCGCGGTGCGCTCCGACCAGGCCAGGTGGTGACTGACCATGGCCGGTGAGCCGGTCACGAGCACTGCCGTGGCCGGATCGAGTTGTGGCAGCGACGGCAGTAATTGGTCCTGGTCGACCCGGATCGTGCGGTAGTCGAAGCGCCCGGGGCCCAGCCCCTGCATGAACCAGTGTTCGAAATCCCGGCCATCGGCTCGGGCAGCTGCGACCGCTTCGCCGGTCTTGACGATGATCATCATGGGCTTTGGCATCCGTACATGGTAAGGAATCTTCCGCTTGCTGGTTGGGAGGCGATGCACATCATTGGTTGGTTGCGATTCCGGGTCGGCGTGCTGGCCAATCACAAGACCGCGCCGCTGCCGCGCCCAGGGTCGTGATTTCCAGGCAGGTGTTGAGCGAGGGTATGTTTCGCCATAATCCGCGATAATGTAGCTTCATTCGTTGCCAGGCTCCGCCCATGTCCAAGACCCACGCCTACGGTGCACGCTCTGAATCTTCCGGTATTGCCCCGCTGACGATCCAGCGTCGCGCTCCGCGATCGGATGATGTCGTGATCGAAATCGATTTCTGCGGCATCTGTCACAGTGACCTGCACATCGCCCACAACGACTGGGGGATTACCAGCTATCCCGTGGTGCCTGGTCACGAGATCGTCGGCCGGGTCCTGGCGGTGGGTGATGCGGTTACGGGCTTCAAGCCGGGCGATCGGGTCGGCGTCGGCTGCCTGGTCGATTCCTGCCGCGAGTGTTCCTCCTGTGACCAGGGCCTGGAGCAGTACTGCGAGCAGGGCTGGGTCGGCACCTACAATGGCGTCGACCGGCACGACGGCACTCCGACTCATGGCGGCTATTCCGAGCGCATTGTGGTCAGCGAGCGATTCGTGCTGCGCATGCCCGAGTCGCTCGATCCGGCGGCCGCGGCACCGCTGCTGTGTGCCGGTATTACCACGTATTCGCCGCTGAAGCATTTCGGCGTCGGTCCCGGGCACCGGGTCGGCGTGGTCGGCATGGGGGGGCTCGGTCACATGGGGGTGAAATTCGCCCGCGCACTTGGCGCTGAGGTGACCGTGTTCACCCGCTCGCCCGACAAGCGCCAGGAGGCCATGCACCAGGGCGCGCACGAGGTCATCATTTCGACCGATCCCGGGGCCATGGATGCGGCTGCCGGCCACTTCGATTTCATCCTCGATACGGTACCTGTGCCGCATGACCTCAACCCCTACATCAACGTGCTCAAGCGTGACGGCACACTGATCCTCGTCGGTCTGCTAGGTCCGGTGGAGCCTGAACTCAACACCTTCGCGATGGTGCTGGGCCGGCGCCGGATTGCCGGATCGCTGATCGGCGGTCTGCCGGAGACCCAGGAGATGCTGGATTTCTGCGGCGAGCACGATATTACTTGCGATATCGAGCGGCTCGATATCTCGAAAATCAACGAAGCCTATGAGCGGATGCAGCGCTCGGACGTGCGCTACCGGTTCGTGATCGACATGGACAGCCTGCGCCGGGAATGAGCGTGGCCACCAGGCAAGCCGGCAAGGATCTGGATCTCGGGCGTGCGCTGGATGTGGCGCGGGCTGCTGCAGCACGCGCCTCAGAAATCGCGCTTGGGCATTTCAATGGCCCGATCGAAGTCGAGCGCAAGGCCGATGCGAGCCCGGTCACCGTGGCCGATCGTGAATGCGAGCGAGCAATTCGAGCGATCCTGCTCGAGGCCTTTCCCAAGCATGCGATCTACGGCGAGGAATACGGACATTCGGGACAGCATCGTTGTCTCTGGCTGGTCGACCCGATCGACGGCACCCGCAGCTTCATCCGCGGGCTGGAGTTCTGGTCGGTCCAGATCGGGCTGATGATCGATGGCGAGCTGGTGCTTGGCGTGTCGGCCGCGCCGCCGTTCGGTGAGACCGCCTGGGCCGTTTCCGGGCAGGGCGCCTGGCTCGATGGCGTGGCGCTGACGGTGGCCGAAGCCGATTCGATCGACCAGATGGACCTGTCGCTGGGCAACGTGCGCTCGCTGGCGCGCTCGCCGGCCTGGAGCCGGGTCGGCCAGCTGGTCGAGCGCGCTTCGCGCACCCGTGGTTACGGCGATTTCTATCCCTACCATCGGCTGGCCGCCGGGCGGCTCGATGCGGTCATTGAAAGCGATGTCAACATCCTCGATATTGCCGCGCTGACGGTAATCGTGCGCGAGGCTGGTGGCGTGATCACCGAACTGTCCGGCGCGCCGATCGGTCTCGAGTCCGGCAGCGTGCTGGCCGCGCCACCGGCGCTGCATGCGCGCCTGCTATCCTTCATGAATGATTGATGAGCCGCCAGAACTCCCGTTGATCCGAGCGCGCGAGGAACGGGCCGACCGGAGCAGGTTTCGGGTCGAGACTCTGGAACTCGAATTTTCCAACGGCGAGCGCCGAACCTATGAGCGCCTGATCAGCCGGGGTGTCGGTGCGGTCATCATTGTCGCCATGCCGGATCCAGATACCGTGCTGCTGGTGCGCGAATACGCCTGTGGTCTGCACCGCTATGAAGTGGGTCTGCCGAAAGGTCGGCTGGAGCCGGGCGAGAGCCACATCGAAGGCGCCAATCGGGAGCTGCAGGAGGAAGTCGGCTTTGGCGCGCGCGATCTGCGTGTGCTGGGTCAGTTGACCCTGGCGCCAGGGTATATGGTGCATGCGACGCACGTGGTGCTGGCGCGCGATCTCTATCCATCGAAACTGCCGGGTGACGAACCCGAGCCGCTGGAAGTGATCCGCTGGCCGATCGCGAACCTGCTTGAACTGGTTCAGCGCGATGACTGCAGCGAGGGGCGGTCGATCGCGGCTCTGTACATGGCGCGCGACATGAAGGACCGGTTGTGACGGATCCACGGACCGATCAAGAGAACGATCGCCTGGTGCGTGGCGTGATTGCGGCCTGTCGCGAAGCCTCGGCGCGGATTCTGGAGGTGTATCGACGGGCCGATTTCGATGTCGAGCGCAAGAGCGACGATAGTCCCCTGACCGCAGCCGACATGGCCAGCCATCACTGTCTGGTGGCTGCACTCGAAGCATTGACGCCGGGAATCCCGATTCTCAGCGAGGAATCGGCCGAGGTCGATTTCAAAACTCGCGCACGGTGGCCTGAACTTTGGGTGGTCGATCCGCTGGACGGTACCCGCGAGTTCATCAAACGCAATGGTGAGTTCACGATCAATGTGGCGCTGGTCCGGGAGCAGCGTCCGGTGCTTGGCGTGATCGCGGTGCCGGTGACCGGCGAGGCCTGCAGTGGCGTTGCCGGACAGGGTGCAGTGCGCTGGCGCGACTGGAGCCATCCGGAGCCGATTGCCACCCGGCGCCCGTCGGCTGATTTGCCGGTGGTGCTGGGCAGTCGATCGCACTCCAACCCGCGCGCTGAAATCTATTTCGAACAGCTCGGTCCACACCGGAGGATCAGCCGCGGCAGTGCGTTGAAATTCTGTGCGGTGGCCTGCGGCGAGGCCGATTTCTATCCCCGGCTCGGGCCGACCAGCGAGTGGGACACCGCCGCCGGAGAGGCGATCGTGATCGCCGCCGGTGGACGAGTCTGGTTGCCGGATGGCCGGTCGCTACGCTACAACGCTCGTCCGAGCACCCTCAACGGTGATTTCCTCGTGGCTGGGGATCCCGACTTCGATTGGCCGTCGCCGCCGCGACCAGTATCGACGCGATGAACAGCAGCAGGCCCCAGAGACTCAGCGCCGGAATCGGCTGAGCCGGTCGGCCCAGCGGTACGCTCAGGAGCTGGCGCTGCACTTCAACCTCGATCGGGTTGCCGGACGGGGTCTCGGTCCAGTTCTTGGTCACGGCCAGATCGCGCCAGGCGCGGCGATACAGCAGCCGGGCTTGCACCTCGATTGTGGCGACCGGCGCCACGCCACGGGCGGCGTCCAGACCGAAGCGATACTCCGAGACGTCGGTTTCGCCGGCAGCGATGCGCGTGTCTGACTGCACGCTCCCAGCGTCGATGAACAGTACCGGAAAGCGGACCGGTCCGGACCCGTTGATCCGGCCCTCAAGAACGCGCGCATAACCGCGACCCGGCAGCCCGGCGACGTCCTCGGGCGACGTGCCGCCGTTGGCTGATCCGAAGAACGGAACCGTCGGGCCCTCCAGCAAGGGCAGCGCTGTGCCACCGACACGCGCTTCGACGACCAGCACGGCGTTACGGATTGATACGCCGGTCGGGAAGGCGTGGCCTGCGCCGACATTGGCGACCCGGGCCTGGACGCTCAGTTCGCCATTGACCAGCGCTGCGTCCAACTCGAGATCAACGGCCTGCGCCAGGGTATCGGGCGTCGAGCCGATGAAGGCATGCGAGCGTCGCTGCTCGGCCGGTCGGATCGGTTGTCCACCCAGGGAAGAGATCGGGCCGGGCTCGCTGGCCGGCGGCATATGGCAATCCTGACAGCTGCGAAAATCGTCCCCGGGAAGTGAGAACGGCGAGGCCAGCCATTCATCATAAGTGGTCTGGCCAGGCGCGCCGCTGTCGGGATTGTTGTACTGGTGGCAGGAGGCACAAAACTTCGAATCCGAAAAGCCGGGCTGGTACGAGGCGCGCATCACGCCAAAAGATACGTCATCGAGCGGACCCCAGACCCAAAGCGAAGTCGAGGGATCTTCCGGAAATCGGTACAGCGTGTTACCGAGGTGATGCAACGCGTCGGTGTTGTCGTTGACCTCTGCCATCTGATGACAAGCGAGGCAATTGACGCCATCCAGCCCGCCGGCCAGCGTGACTTCATCGAGGAATTCGCCGCCCGGATTCTGGGCATCGGCCAGTGGCGTATGGCAGGTCGCACAGAATCCGGTTTCATCCGGATCATGCGTTTCGCGGAATACATAGCCGTTGCCGCCGCCGGGCGTGCCGTCGCCGGAATAAAGATCCAGCACCCAGAGATTGACTGCTGCGCCGGCGTGGCGTGATTCCTGCCAGGCGGAGAACTGGTCGAAATGGCAGGTTGCACATTCGATCCCGATGGACGGGTCATAAGGACTCTGGTCACCGGCGGGCAGACGCTCCAGCGCAATCTGCGCTGCGTCGCCGTCGCTGACCGAGGTCGATCCGGTAATGTAGTTGACCGGCCGGATCGAGTCGTAAGGCAGAACGGCGGTCAGAATGAAGGTTCCTGCGCCGGGCAATACGATGCTGAATTCGCCGGCAGCATCGGTCAGGACCGGTGCGGTCGTCGTGGTCTGTACCCGGACGTGGGCGTTCTCGATCGGCTCGCCGCTGACGATGTCTACGACAGTACCGGTGACGAGGGCAGCCGCGCCGGCAGATGCGAACAAGGAAAGGGCGACAAACAGCGAATGGCAAAGGCGGGCTCGGGCAAGGGGCACGGCATTGGCTCCGACAGGACTGGAAAGCGGACAGGGAATCTCGGAACAAGCCTGGGCGGTCCACACAAGACTTGTTCGGAAAATCCCTGGACTCTGACTGGAGAGATCAATCTGCTTCGGTCGCGATCGCCGATGCAGCACGGATGCATGCCGATCCGGACGCTTGAACAGACGCGCCGTTTCGATGCG
>Ga0210036_1003987_pt1:10000-14037 | contig 14037 bp, 8 predicted proteins | sample CryGeymeta201515_FD_185469 | JGI IMG/M metagenome (GOLD analysis project Ga0210036, IMG submission 185469) | Groundwater microbial communities from Crystal Geyser aquifers in Utah, USA - Crystal Geyser metaG 2015-15 (SPAdes) (version 2) | ecosystem: Environmental > Aquatic > Deep...
AATCTGGAATTCTGTTCAAGAGCGTCTTGGATGGATCGTGAGTCAGGCTTCTAGCTGTTGTCTGATGTAATGATCTGTTCAGTCGTGTCAGCGAAATGAATCTTGGCGCGAAGTTGTGTGCTCGAAAGCGAATTGGCTTCGGGTTATATGACCAAGTGACCAAGCGCACACGGTGGATGCCTTGGCGGCAGAAGGCGATGAAGGACGTAGTAGTCTGCGATAAGCCACGGGGAGTTGACAACAAGCTTTGATCCGTGGATTTCCGAATGGGGAAACCCACCTCGCAAGAGGTATCCCTGCCTGAATACATAGGGCAGGGAAGCGAACCCGGAGAACTGAAATATCTAAGTACCCGGAGGAAAAGAAATCAACCGAGATTCCCTAAGTAGCGACGAGCGAACGGGGACTAGCCCTTAAGCTTTTGGTGTTTTAGCAGAACGGCCTGGGAAGGCCGGCCATAGACGGTGATAGCCCGGTATGCGAAAAAGCGCCATAAGTGAAATCGAGTAGGGCGGGGCACGTGAAACCCTGTCTGAATATGGGGGGACCATCCTCCAAGGCTAAATACTCTCTGCCGACCGATAGTGAACCAGTACCGTGAGGGAAAGGCGAAAAGAACCCCGGAGAGGGGAGTGAAATAGAACCTGAAACCGTGTGCGTACAAGCAGTCGGAGCCTGGATTTATCCGGGTGACGGCGTACCTTTTGTATTATGGGTCAGCGACTTACTTTCAGTGGCAAGCTTAACCGTTTAGGGTAGGCGAAGGGAAACCGAGTCTGAATAGGGCGAATTAGTCTCTGGGAGTAGACCCGAAACCGAGTGATCTAGCCATGGGCAGGGTGAAGGTGAGGTAACACTTACTGGAGGCCCGAACCCACTAACGTTGAAAAGTTAGGGGATGACCTGTGGCTAGGAGTGAAAGGCTAAACAAACTCGGAGATAGCTGGTTCTCCTCGAAAGCTATTTAGGTAGCGCCTCGTGTCTCACTCCTGGGGGTAGAGCACTGTTATGGCTAGGGGGTCATACCGACTTACCAAACCATTGCAAACTCCGAATACCAGGAAGTGCAATCACGGGAGACAGACGGCGGGTGCTAACGTCCGTCGTCAAAAGGGAAACAACCCAGACCGCCAGCTAAGGTCCCCAAATCACAGCTAAGTGGGAAACGATGTGGGAAGGCCCAGACAGCCAGGAGGTTGGCTTAGAAGCAGCCACCCTTTAAAGAAAGCGTAATAGCTCACTGGTCGAGTCGGCCTGCGCGGAAGATTTAACGGGGCTCAAGCTGTGTACCGAAGCTGCGGATGCAAGTTTACTTGCATGGTAGAGGAGCGTTCCGTACGCCTGTGAAGGTGTGTCGAGAGGCATGCTGGAGGTATCGGAAGTGCGAATGCTGACATGAGTAACGATAAGGAGGGTGAAAAACCCTCCCGCCGAAAGCCCAAGGTTTCCTCGCGCAACGTTAATCGGCGCAGGGTGAGTCGGCCCCTAAGGCGAGGCCGAAAGGCGTAGTCGATGGGAAGCAGGTTAATATTCCTGCACCAGGTGTTACTGCGATGGAGAGACGGAGAAGGCTAGGTGTGCCGGGCGTTGGTTGTCCCGGTCCAAGCATGTAGGAAGAATCCCTTGGCAAATCCGGGGGTTCATATTCCAAGGTGTGATGGGGAGCCCCCATGCGGGGCGAAGGCATTGATGCCATGCTTCCAGGAAAATCTTCTAAGCTTCAGGTAACACGTGACCGTACCGTAAACCGACACAGGTAGGCAGGGTGAGAATCCCAAGGCGCTTGAGAGAACTCGGGTGAAGGAACTAGGCAAAATGGTACCGTAACTTCGGGAGAAGGTACGCCCTTGCTGGTGAAGAGACTTGCTCTCGGAGCTGGTGAGGGTTGCAGTGACCAGGTGGCTGCGACTGTTTATTAAAAACACAGCACTCTGCAAACACGTAAGTGGACGTATAGGGTGTGACGCCTGCCCGGTGCCGGAAGGTTAATTGATGGGGTTAGCTTCGGCGAAGCTCTTGATCGAAGCCCCGGTAAACGGCGGCCGTAACTATAACGGTCCTAAGGTAGCGAAATTCCTTGTCGGGTAAGTTCCGACCTGCACGAATGGCGTAACGATGGCCACACTGTCTCCACCCGAGACTCAGTGAAATTGAATTCGCTGTGAAGATGCAGCGTACCCGCGGCAAGACGGAAAGACCCCGTGAACCTTTACTATAGCTTCACATTGAACTTCGGTTATTCCTGTGTAGGATAGGTGGGAGGCTTTGAAGCGTGGACGCCAGTCTGCGTGGAGCCAACCTTGAAATACCACCCTGGTGTAATTGAAGTTCTAACCCAGGCCCGTAATCCGGGTCGGGGACAATGTGTGGTGGGTAGTTTGACTGGGGCGGTCTCCTCCCAAAGAGTAACGGAGGAGCACGAAGGTACCCTCAGCACGGTCGGACATCGTGCGGTGAGTGCAAAGGCACAAGGGTGCTTGACTGCGAGATCGACGGATCAAGCAGGTGCGAAAGCAGGTCTTAGTGATCCGGTGGTTCTGTATGGAAGGGCCATCGCTCAACGGATAAAAGGTACTCCGGGGATAACAGGCTGATACCGCCCAAGAGTTCATATCGACGGCGGTGTTTGGCACCTCGATGTCGGCTCATCACATCCTGGGGCTGTAGCCGGTCCCAAGGGTATGGCTGTTCGCCATTTAAAGTGGTACGCGAGCTGGGTTTAGAACGTCGTGAGACAGTTCGGTCCCTATCTGCCGTGGGCGTTTGAAACTTGAGGGAATCTGCTCCTAGTACGAGAGGACCGGAGTGGACGATCCGCTGGTGTTCCGGTTGTATCGCCAGATGCATTGCCGGGTAGCTACGATCGGACGGGATAACCGCTGAAAGCATCTAAGCGGGAAGCCTCTCCCAAGATTAGGTTTCACTGGACCCTAGAGGTCCCTGAAGGGCCCTGGAAGACTACCAGGTTGATAGGCTGGATGTGGAAGTGCGGTAACGTATGAAGCTAACCAGTACTAATTGCCCGTGAGGCTTGGTCATATAACCCCAAGCCAATTTGCTTGCGCACAAGCAAGCTTCGTCGCCGGTTTCATTCCGGCTGACACGACACGCTCTTGAACAGAATTCCAGCGCCGGGTCCTTAAGGGCATGGCGTACGATCAAGCTTGCCTGGTGGCAATAGCACTGTGGTACCACCCGATCCCATCCCGAACTCGGAAGTGAAACGCAGCAGCGCCGATGGTAGTGCGGCATTAGCCGTGTGAGAGTAGGTCACCGCCAGGCATTTATTCAGAACCCCGAGTCCACTGGACTCGGGGGTTTTTTATGTGTGCTGGCGGAGCCTTGTCATTCGCGCTCCGGCTCCGCTGCGCGTGAAGGCCCACAGGGCCATTGAGTACGGCCTTCGGCCGAGGGATTTCAATTGCGCGTACCGGCACACGCAAGCCGGGTCACCGCCAGGCATTTATTCAGAACCCCGAGTCCACTGGACTCGGGGTTTTTTTTGTGTTCGGGAAAGCCATCGCCATCCTTCCCAACCCCACGCGGCTTGCGCGAGATTTGTCTGCCTGCTGTCGCTTCTGCGCGTGATCGCACAGGCAGATCTGGGCGCATCGTTGTTGCAAGCGGATCCATCCGGCGCCGGTCCCTTGGGTCAGGATTCATACACAGCAGGGACGGATGAACTCGATGACCCCCATGTTTCGCCTTCTTCTACTGGCGCTGTTCTTGCTGGCTGGTCATTCCCATGCCGGCGAAACTCAGCCACGTCCATCATTCGTGCTTTCGAGCACCGATGGCCGTGAATTCACACTCCCGGACCAGCAGAACGGTGTTTCGATCTATTTCTTCTGGGCGAGTTGGTGTCCATACTGCCGGGCCCTGATGCCGCACCTGCAGAGCCTGAAGGACGAGTTCGGATCCGAATTGACGATTTACGCGCTGAATTTCCGGGATGAAGGGGACCCGCAGGCGTACATCGACCGTAGCGGTTTCGACTTTATCGTTTTCCCGGATGCCGACGAGGTCGCCGGGCAGTG
>Ga0210036_1003994_pt1 | contig 14017 bp, 8 predicted proteins | sample CryGeymeta201515_FD_185469 | JGI IMG/M metagenome (GOLD analysis project Ga0210036, IMG submission 185469) | Groundwater microbial communities from Crystal Geyser aquifers in Utah, USA - Crystal Geyser metaG 2015-15 (SPAdes) (version 2) | ecosystem: Environmental > Aquatic > Deep subsurface >...
CAGGCCTTGGCTTCGGCAGCCTGGCGTGTGGATCTTCTTCCCCGAAGTGGGAATAGTCGTATCCGATTTCTCCCGATGTGTTCCTGTTTCTGAGTGGGAGACGGGATGGGGCATTTCGGGTCATTCTGGTGACGTCGGATTCGGGTCTCCTTGTCTCACGTTCCCTTCGGCTGGCTCTGACGTACTCTAGCTACCTACTACTACTACTACTCTACTACTAGCTAGTGAAGACTACTAGTAGCTAGTAGTAGCTACTGTATTAAATAGTACCCGATTATCAGCCATGGTACCACTCCTCTGCCTACAGTACAACCGAATCAATAATGATAATGATTCCGTTCCAAAGTGTTGTTTCCGGCTAGTAGTATTAAAGGAGATCATCCGTTGTTGCATACGGTAGACTAGCTAGTAGACTAGTACCGTAGCTGCAACTACATCAATCAAGCAATGCAATTTCACGACACGCCCAGAGTAGGAGCAGCGGTACATGGAGAAAGCCGATTCAGCAGATGCAACAAAACGATACCAGGTAGTACCAGTGGTACCGTAATAGATAGCCCTCCTGATCCTCTTTTTATTACCCTGGTATTAAGACACAAGTCACGATTCTGGTTGACTGGTACCAGTAGACTGGTACCTGGTACCGTTCAGGAGGATTGTTGCAAAGGACGGTAGCGAGGAAGCCACCCAGACTTTTCGTACGTGTTGTTGTTGGCGTAATAAATAAATAAATCAATCAATGCGTTTCTTTTTTAGAACTCAGAGAACTTCATTAAATCAAATGCTTCGTTTGTGCTTCTTTTTTTCATGAAAAAGAACACAAAGAGAAATTCAAAGAATGTGTACATTCTGGTAGAAAATCTACGTATCCATTCACAAAGGCCTTGTCCTTTGTACCGTGATACCTGGTAGTCAGTAGTACTGCGAAACTGCTAAACATGAACTGCTCTTCGCATTCGCTTATTGTTCGGTCGTATCTACCAGGACTACCACTTGTAGTCTACCAGGTACTGGTATGGTACCTGGTACTACTAGTACTAGTAGTACCTGGTACCTGGTAATAGTAGTAAAGAGTGACGATACGAGATGCTGTAACATACCTGGTACTCTAATAATAATATTATAACACTTTCGCCTGTGGAAAAAGCATCAAGGAGTCTTGAGTCAAGCATCTTCGTATTGATCCCAACATCATTACCTGAGCAATAAGAAGCTGCATTCTTTTCTTCTTCTTTTTCATTGCTGTTCCTACCAGTGGTAGCTGATCGATGCACTGTGCATTCGTTTCTTTTGTCATTTTCTCACTGACCTTCTCGCTTCTTCCATCCAACAGTTTTCCAACCACATATAATACCAGGTATACAATATACATACATTATGTCATATCGGTCCAACTTGACAGGAGCTGGCTCCACCAGTACCGCCGCTGTCAGTAACAATGGCAACACTACTACCACAACTGGTGTCAGTGCCCACAACGGGATTCCAAGTCAAAGTGCGACGGCCAAATCCAACCCAACGTCCGTGGACGCCATGTTCCACGCTTTGTTACCTGGTGGTTCTAATTCAAGTATTGCCAATCACGATGTACGAACGCAACTCAGCGGTCTGAACCTGGAATCTCTGAAACTTGCGACCAATACTGCTAGTGCAGGTGCTGCTACTGCTAGTGCTACTGCTAGTGCTACTGCTAGTGCTACTGCTACTGGTGGTGGGACGACAAGAGGACTCTTTGCTGTCGATCCAGCGCTCTATCCAGCACACCCGACGACGACGACGATGACCGCGACGACGACATTTCCGTCAAGCTCAACAGTTGGAGTCGTAGGAGTCAGCGAGGAGATGAAACGTCTGCAACAGCTTCATCAGCTCAGCAGCATTAGCATTAGCAATAGTGTTAGCAATAACAATGTTGGAAGTGACAATGCTGGTTTTTCATCATTGATTCCAAACTCTAACAACAATTTGATCCACAGCCTTTTAATTTCCAACAGCAATCAAAGCCACAAGAGCAACAGCAACCGCAACCGCAACCGCAACAGCTTCTCGGCAGGATCAAATGCAGGAGGTGCACCACTACCACTACCACTGCCACTGCCACAAACCACAACGACACCCACTTCCACAAGAAATCTGATGAATTCTTTGGCTTCTGCCGGCTTGTTCATGTCGCAACAACACCACCACAACAAACAGACATTCCAACAGAATTCACCATTGCAAGAGCAAACGCAAACCTTCTTTCAACAGCAACAACGGCAACAACAGTTGCAACAACAGTTGCAACAACAACTACAACTCAATGCTCTTCGACAGCAATTGGGATGGTCCACTGGTGGTACCGGTGTTGATAACTTCTTGGTAACGCACCTCTTGTCACGAGGTGGTGGTGGTGGTGGTGGCGGCGGTGGCGGTAATATTAGTAGTAGTACTAGTGGAGGAAACAATAACACGAGATCCAGCCCTTCTGTTGTTCTTGGATATCCATTTTCTTCCATGCTGTTGTCTCCCCAACGAGGAGGACAACCACTACAACAACCACAACAGCAACAACAACAGCAACAAGTCCTTGCCACGGGTTTGGTCCGACCGGGAGCTATTGAACCATTTCCAGAGAAATTACATCGCATGCTCACAGAAGTTGAATTGACGGGTCGATCACACATTATTTCGTTCGTTAACAACGGTAAAGCTTTTGCCGTTCATAAACCCAATCAGTTCTTTGCGGTACGTGTGTGTGTGTGTGTGTGTGTATGTGTTTGGATTCTTTCACTCTCTCTTGTCTTTCTGTGGCACTCACAACTCACACATTCCATTCGTTTTCCATTGTCTCATTTATGTACGTTATATATATGTATATATATATTATAATAATATATGTATATATGTTATATATAATGTTGCAGGAAGTTGTTCCATTGTACTTTCGACAAAGTCGTTTGAGTTCCTTCAAGCGTCAATTGAACTTGTACGGTTTTAATTTGGTAAACAGTGGAGCGTTTCGGGGTGCCTATTATCATGAACTATTTCAAAAGGACCGTCCTGAATTATGTCGTCGCATGAGACGGGTGGCCGTTAAGGTAGGAACGACCAACAAGGCAGTAACAGCGGCCTCTACTACTAGTAGTAGTAGTGAGAAACAAACCGAACATGAAGAACAAGAAAAAGGGGGACCATCATCATCATCATCATCATCATCATAGTCATCATCATCAATCATCACCCACACAGCCAAAAAGATGACGAATTGCAGCATTCTTCTTCATGGCACCTATTAGGAAGTTACTACAAATACTGAAAAAAGCAATCCATTTTTATTTTTGAAGAAGACGTCGGGCCAATAACTATTACAGTACTGAGTACCATAGTCTACCATGGTACTACGCAATGAGATTTCTGGCAAGTTCTTGTGTGGAAATTCACAGTATGTTCTCAGTCGGGTGATTGGAAAAGAGAAGTAAAACAATGTACAGTAATACGGTAGTACGGTACCAGGGTACTTATGTAGAATCTGTCAAGTGTGTTTGTCGGATATAAATGTAGGAGAGAACTTCCAGATTCGTTAACTCGCATGATTCACTTTTTATTAATAATAACAGGTACCAGGTACCTGGTACAGTATTAGTAATTCTCAATCCCAAGAAAACATACTACCGGTACTACCGGTACGGTACTGCCGGTAGTACTAGTACTTGTACCCTGGTGACCTAGCTACCTGGTACCAGGTACTACTAGAGTCTACTAGCTAACTACCAGTAGTCTCTCTCTCTAGTAGCTAGCTAGTGCAGTACTACTAGTAGATTACCTGGGGCGGCTTATTGACTTTGTTGTCTCTTTTTGCCTAGCTAACGACCGCCTTCTCGATCTCTCTCTCTGCTCGGAGTACCAGTAATAAACACTCAACAACATCAGCAACCAAATCTCATCATATTATTATTACTACTATTACTATTAAAAGACCTGTTATTACATACCTGGTACTGTAGTATATCATCATTATTGTTACCTGGTATCGCGTCCAATAACGTGTATAAGTGAAACTTTGACAACAGCCACTTCAATCATTACATTATTCCAGCAGCAAAGACTACTACACCTGAAGACTATTGACTACTGTATTTACTACCAGGTACTAGAAAGATCTTTGCCCTCAATAAATGTAAATGTGTGTATGAACATCATACAGCAAGCCAAAAACAACCGTAAGAATTACTGGAGTATCATTGAAAGTTGAAGGCATAAATAATACATAAAGTGCAAGCAAGGAGTGCTGTCTTGCTGTCTTGCTGTCTTGCCAGCATACGACTAGTAATATATTAGAGCACAGTAGTATAGTACTCGAGTAGTTTATTAGCTACGGTAGCACAGCAGAGAGCAGAGCTTCCATCATAAATCATAACAATGACACACGAGGCAGATACGACAAATGTCGCCATGTCACTTTTAGTAGAAGACGAAAACACCAAACAACAGTTGCTTCCCTCCGTTGCTACTGCTGCTACTGCTGCTGCTGCTGCTAGTACTACCACCTGTCATTATCATCATTATCAACAACAACAACAACAACAACGATCCGAACGTGAAATGCGCATGAGCATTGGACGGTGGTCTATTCAGGACAAGATGGAATGGGAGTGTTCGGTGTGTACGTATCGCAATCAACCGCTCTTTTTGAGTTGTGAAATCTGTCGTCAGCCCAGATCTGATGAATCATCATTGCCACCACCACAACCACAACAGCTACCATTACAAGAAGCAGAAGCAGAAGAAGAAGAGGCAGTGTCGCATGCAACGAATCACACTGATCATGCTGCTGCTGCTGCTGCTGCTGCTGCTGCTGCTGCTGCGGTAAGGGATCAGGAAACCCAATGGAATCAAGATCTCATTGAAGAAATCATGGCATTGCAAACCAAACGTTACAACAAAATCAAGCAAGAGCAAGAGATTAGTAGTAGCAATATCACCACTACCGTTAATGACGACGACCGCACTTCTGAACCGTCGAAGAATCATGATTTAGAATCATCCTTTGCTTGGATGGACCTGCAAGATGCAACAGAAGCGAAGCATTCATCATCCGCTAGTATACTGGAAGCATCGCGTTCATTGATGATTTCTGACTCGTTCACTGCAACGCAAGAAATTCCCGTCACTGCTGCTACGTCCTCTACAGTTGCTATCAATCATTCGATTACCGCTGCTGCTGGCAGCAGCAGAGCTGCCTTTGCTTTTAATGCGCACACAGAAAAGGCCATCCAGTATCAAAAGAAGAAACCAATGCCAGATGATTCCAATAATACCTTGCCCACCGTATGGAGCAATATGAGTTCCAGTCGAATGAGTCACATTAGCATTCGAAGTATGGATGCGTCGGACAGTCCCCCAAACGGTCAAACACAACCACAACCACAACCACAACCACTCGGACAGTACCTGGATCATTCTCGAAGAAGAAGAAGAAGCAGTAGAACCATTCAAGATCATCATTCTCGCAATCGAGATCCATCTCCTACCAATGCGTCTATTGCAGACCACTCGAGTTATTCGTATTCTAGTTTGAAATCGGACGAATCCTTTCGAACGAGTCTCCAACGAGGTCAACTAAACAAGGTTTCAGGAGGTCCAGCAGGTCCAGCAGCAACAACAATGATGACGGGAACAGGGATGGGACGACGTAATAATGATAACAATGGACGAACTCATGCTATCATTGATTTTAATGCTCTACAAGCAGCCATCGAAGGAAACTCGGTGCGATCCTTGGACTTTTCTATGGATGATAGTAGAGAAATTACAAATTCCTTGTCTTCTTCTCAATGTCATCCTAGTTCCAATAGTAGGCTCGGAATGACTGACAACCACCAATTGCACCAACAGCACCACCAACACAAACAACAACAACAACAACACCAACAGCACCATCAATCCCCAACAATTAAAAGACGATCCAGCAAACGAAGATCGGGTATGATTTCTCCATCGTCCACCACCAATGCAGGGGACATACCGGCCATTTTGGCTGCGGTGGTGGAAGGCAGCAAGGAATCGGGGAATTGGCGGGACGAGGATATTGTTACTGGTCCACAAGAAAAAGACTCCATCATGGAAGACAATGGCGAAAATAACCAAGATTCAAATCTTGCGGAAGCACAGGCTGCGGCGGTGGCGGTGGCTGTTTCTCGACATTCTCTTCAAAGTAAGGAGAAACCCTCCATCAAGTCAAACTACTCGGACGGGAATGCCTCCATGGGAAGCCTTCCCGAACTTAAGCCCTACCACGACGTTGATGAAATTATGCCGTGCGACGAAGGCAAGGAACGTAAGATCCAAAAGTATTCTCCTGTGCGCAAAGTACGAAAGGACCCTCCATTGCATACAGAGCACCTGCCCCGTGGATTCACCGTCTCCTGCTGGTCTTGCGAGAATCGGTGCTGATCCTCCTGACGATACCACCAACAACAATGTATCGAGTTCAATTTCTATAACAACGACCGGTCATGTTCAAAACACTTGTCATCCGAGTGTCGCTTCCGCGGTATCAACTCCCACTCCCACTTCACGGATAGCTGGTCCCCATTACAGTCGCGCCAATGCTGCCTCTGTTCTATCCGGTCATCATGCAACGTCTGCCGCTGTCGGCTTAGTAAACCACTCGAGCCTTTCTGCCACGGCTAGCCGCACTACTGCTTCGAATCCAGACCGTAAGAAGGGTCCAGCAACCACCAGAACAATTCCAGTGGAGAAAAAAGCAGCATTAGTGACGGCAGCAGCTGCAATGGCTACAACCGATTCTGTGTTTTCTCGCAATTTGTACGCCGAACTGGGTCACCAGCACCAGCACCACCAGCACCAGCACCACCACGACGACGACCGTGGCGGCAGTAGCGAAGCAGGTCAAGACCAGCAGCAACGAAATGGTCATATCAGTATGGCCCACAATACTGCAAAGAAATCTGGAAAATCATTATTTGGACGTATACTGCACAAAAAAGGACACCACTAGAAAGCTAGCTTCTACTGCTACTACTATTGATTTTCTATTATTGTTATAATGTGACGCCAATTAAGTCTTTTAGTACCTGGTAGCAAAAAAAATGAATATGCCCAGCTCGATTAATTTTCTGGAGATGAAATTCACCACCCGAGCATATGATGTGAGGCATTCTTGAGCGTCCGAAATTGACGACTACTCTTACTACTACCTGGTAGAAGCTAGCTCTAGCTACAGTAGTAGTAGCGGTAGTACTGTAGTACTCCCTCTACTGCCTGCTAGCTAGTAGTACTACTACTGTACCACTAAGTAGTGCTGGCCATAGACTACTACTACTTATTATTACTGTATTTCTTTAGTAGAGTCTACTAGTGGTAGCTTCTGTAGCTAGTAGTAGAGAGAGAGCAAGAGTAGTCTACCTCCCCCCCCCCTGGTAGGTACACTACTAATAGTAGTACCCGTAGTCTTAGCTACTACTAGCTAGCTAGTAGTAGTACCTGGTAGTAAACTGGGTTGGTAAACCAAAGAAACCAAGATATCTGCGACCAGTTGTTTATTTCGTGGCAATTATTGAAGCAACAGTTGTAGTACTGTAGTCGAGAGTTTCTTCTACGAGTGTAAGAAGAAGTAGTCAACGACTAGCTAGTCTAGTACCAGGTAGTCTAGAGTACTATACTAGCAACTCACTCTGGTAGTTGAGTACTCTAGACTAGTAATACTAGTCATTGATTGTGCTAGTAGTACAACAGTAACAGCTAGCTTAAAAGAAAAAGGTCTTAATGTTGAGATTGAAAGCAAGGACTCGAGTAAGAATAAGCTATTCAAGCTGTCTACCAAACCCGAGTAGTAGTTCCTATTATTTTGCTGGTGCTCCTCTGGTGACTAGGGTTGCCTTCATCCGGCCAGCTCTCTTCTTGTATTGCATTGCTAGCTGGAGCAAAGGATGATTTGCATCAAACGGCAACGGGTAGATGAATCAGATAGTAAGATGTACATGAAAATATAGATATTTATATCAGAAGAGTTTTATTGTAAGAAAAAAGCAGACAACTATAAAATAGGATTCCGCACGCACGTTTAGCATTCAGCGCTCAAACCCGTGCTGTGTACTACAGTTGCGGTGATAACCGAATCCGTTGCTGTAGTTTCATCGCCTTGCTTTCTCTTGTTGTAATCATTTGCCTTATTGGAGCGCATGGATGCCATGACAGCACGAATTCCTCCCTTGACCTTAAAACGGCGTTTGTTTTCTTCCTTGGTACGTTGCTTTCGTGTGCGAGGAGATTCCAAGGCTTGATCCAGCAATTCACTAGGATGTGGCTGCTGCTGCTGCTTCACTTGCAAGTGTTGAGCGCGGGTAGCTGTCGTCAGCGACATGCTGGAAATTCCATCCGAGTCCCTGACTTTGTTCAACATGACAGCGCGCGAATTCTTGCGTCCGCTCAAAGTAGATTTGGCGACAGACGTTCCGCTACAAGCAGCGGAAGCCCTTTGTTCTGCTGTAATGATGTCCTTGGCACAAACAGACAAGGAATCTACATCATTGGGACTTTCTAAAATGGGAAAAGGAGGTGGAGCGAGAGAAGGAAGAAACTCGTCGTTGGATTGGAAGCTGGAGGTGGAAGAAGCAGCAGCCGAGGAAATTGGCTTGGAAACAGCGGAAACGCCGTTCAAGGAGGTGCCGCGCTGCATGCGTGGCGCTCTGACAGGACGAGTACGAAAGAGTGGCGAGTTCAGGTTGCGCATGGAAGTAGCCGCTGTTTCTGGAGGTGACTTTCGTGGCGAACTGAGGCCGCGAGAAGGACGATAGTGGTGGCTGGAAACTGCCGAGGAGCCGTGCCGTTCACCCGAGCGAGTTGCTGCACTGTCGGCGCTGAGACCGGCTACCTGTGAACCACTCTTCCAGTAGGAAGGATGCTTTTGGGAGGTTCGAGACTGGACCGCGGAAGGTATAGACTCGACAGTTGATGACTCCAAAGAGGACGAGTCAATCGATGAGACAATGGAAGCGTCACTGCGTCCATAGTTGACAGGACAGTGGATCACAGGTCCGGTCATTTCCATCTCTCTTCGTTGGTTGCGCCTGCGCGAATGGTTTTCGTTCGGGCCTTCATAGAGACAACGAGCCGGCTGCTGCTGGGACATGCCAAAAGTAGCCGTGTTATCCGCACAGCTGCTGCTGCTGCTGCTTCCCATGTTAGCAGTTGGTAGCGTCTTGTCACTCGTACAGCTAGCGTGGAATCGACCACAGTCAATGGTGCTTCGAGGAGAGATACACTTTCCTCTTGGAGAAGGAGAAGACGCAACCTGATGATGATCCATGGAACCGTCAAGGGAAGGTTCAGCAACATCAGGAGCAACAGTCAAAGCAACTGCTGGATCTTGAAAGACTTCTTGGGGAGCAGCAGAAGAGTGCAGGTCGCGCAGGACGTCTGTGGCCTCTTCAGCCACTGACTGTTCCACCTTGTTCCCAATCTTGTTCCCAATCTTGCTGCTGCTGCCCTTTTTCTTCTTGGTGTCTCCGTCTTGACTGGGGTAGTTCGCTGGGTCATCTCTCATAATGAGGGTTCCCTGCATTCTGTTGAACTCCGCACCTAGATCGAGGGAGGATCTGCCTCCCGATGAGTGGCGCTGGACGCGGCGAGGGGCACGGTCGTTGCCGCTGTCACTGAGACCCAGAGGGGTGTTCTGTCCAAGACCAGTGGAACCGATGATGATGCTGTCAATGGCATCGATCATGGCCAAATCAATATCGTCTACGACGTTGCCTCCGTAAAAATCGCTGCTTACAACAGTCAAGTCAATGCTACTGTTACCATCGACATCGCTCTGAAAACTAGGCTGTCGCACTGGAGGTGTCGGGCCCAGATGTGGTCGATTCTGTCCGCAAATTTCGCAGGCCAGAAACATCGGCTGGTTCAAAAAGGTACACGTATCGCAATTCCAGGATTGGGAGCTGTCTTCGTTCACCATCTTGTTTGTCTTGTTGCTACTGCTACTGCTACTGCTGATATTGCTGTACCCCTTGGCATGTACTAGTGCTTCTGTATTATGATTTCACTCGGATGTTGGAGTGTATTAGTATTTCTTGTATTGTTTTCGTTTTGTTGGCCTTATGATTGTTGAACTTACTAGTACTACTGTAGTCTACTACTAGTCTTTTCAAAAGGCAATAGTCGCTCTCTCCTGCGCTACTATTTTGCAAAAGCACTGATAAGTACTCTACTACGGTTTACCGGTAACTACCAGTAGTATGAAAGACTCAGATAGTTGCGAAACGAAGCCCATCTTCTGCTGACGACTAGCTACGACTACCAGCTACCAGCTACTACGTAGGGACATGATCAATGTATCAGTACAGTAGCACTAGTAGTGGTATTCAGTTTACGAATACTATAGCTAGACCTAGTAGACTAGTACCTAGTACCAGTAGAATGTTTTGTGTTAGTACGATAGTACCACATCCCGTTCAAGAACCCAGAGAAACCGCTTCAGAATAAGATGGCATCGGGGCATAATCAAATAATATTTAGTATCTTTTTTGTCACATGCTTCCTATTTTCTATTAAAAAAATTGCTTTCCTCCAGAAAGAATTAGTTGACTAGTGCCAGGTACTACTACTTAGTACTATAACAATCCAGCAGAATCCTTTATTATTGATGCTTCTTGAATTTCTTCATTCTGCTACCAGTACCAGGTGACTACCAGTAATACCGTAATAATAAGAACCTCGCTTCAATGCGTGACGTGATACTGGAACCTCCTCTAACTAGCCACTGATGATTACCTGGTACCGGTATTTGACTGACTGGTACGGGTAATGGTTAGCTACTCTACGTACTCTATTACTGTACTACCAGGGTGATAAGAGCTACTACCAGTTAGCAGTACTTAGGATGCTGAAAAGAATAATAATATTACACAGTAGAGTACGTACCAGTCCTACCAGGTACTACTACTAGACTAGGAGTGGTAGTAGTAGTAGGAGGTCTACTAGAGCGAGACATACTAGAGTACTAGTAGTAGTACTTCAAGATCAACCTCGTCATCTTAATAGAAAGGTACTACCTTTCAGTACTGGTTGTAGTCTACTAGTAGAGTAGAAGACCAGGAATTCTTGAAATCATCGTACTACAGTACCACCTGGTATGCTGATCGAGATGTTCAAGAAAGTCTATACTTGGGGCACATCCCTTAATAAGTTGCACAACGTTTAGAACAACATACCATAGTACCTACAAGGCCATCGTACAAGAGCAATCATATTTTTGAAATAGGCCTTACTAACCAAAACACGAGTACCAGTACGAGTACAGATTTGAAACACTGTCAACCTAACCAAGCCCAGGAGGTGAAGAATGAATTTGATCGTAAGGCGGAGGCATAGTAAGCCATTGAGTACATACTCTAAAAACGATACTGGCTGGTAATCGACTACTGCTACTGTAGTACTGGTAGTGGCACCAATTCGCAGTATTTGTACGAGGATGAATCATTACCAGTTATGTATCATGGTACCAGTACTACTAGAGTACGTAAGCAAAACGAAGGTATAGGATTCTGGGAAGTTCCTGCAAGGCACGATCAAGACTAAAACCGAAGAGTTTCTACTGCTAGTAGTCTAGTGTACCGTACTATTAGGACTGGTAGTCTAGTAGTTCCAGGTTTTAGTAGTGCTTTGCAAAGAAGCTCTTGGCAACTTGAGAGCAGACGAAGAACCAAATTTCAACATGCTGTAATCGTAATCATTAAATTTTCTGCGACGCTGAATCATTGCGCAGACTATGTTATGGTACTCTATAATCTGTGTCTTGCGGCATCTGAATAGCATTTACCTAGCCGGACATTTCCTTTCCGATTCTCTAGCTAGAGTTGAACCAGGGTAGGTGGCTGGCAAGAAGGTGGTACTAGTCTAGTACCTGGTATTGGTTGAACTAGACTAGTCATCGATTGAGTGTTTCACCTACTAGTGCTAGACTAGTACTGAGTACGAGTACAAATTTACAGAATTAAAACTTGTTCATAATAATACTGATTCAGGTGATCCATTTGTGCATCTGAACTGTGATGGCGCGATGTGCCTTTCTTTCACAGCTCTTTCGACAGATATTTAGGAACAGCAGCTAGGGTCAGACAGTTACACGATGCTAGACTACTTCTCGACAACAAACGAGAGGCAGTGAATTTATTTTTCTGCAGTGTCTTCTACTACTTGTCCGCGTAGTCCAGCTAGACTCTACTAGTAACGAGCGAAACAATAATATTATTATAGAAATTGCCGTTCGATGACCAACTCGAAGAGGAGATAGCGCGTGACGTCGTTCGAGCGTGCCGGTCCAAGAGGAAATTGGTCAATTGTGAGAAACTCTGAGTACTCTCATGATGTAGTAGCATAGGAATGGTAAATTTTTAGGTGAGATAGTATATAGCTTAGCCGTGCTGAAGGGACTGTTTGCTATCGATGAGGGACCTGTGCGCACTTGGAGGTTGGAATTATCCTCGCTTTCATCAGGCTGTGCTGCTGCTACCTCAATCGCGAGTTTTAGCATGATGTTGATTTTTCTTTAGACACGCAGTCCACCATAGAACTCTAAAACTATATAGCATTTTAGTATTTTCTGTTATGACATGATTCCATTATCGACTAGGGCTTGAAAATGTTCTGGTCGATGCTGCATCATAAAATTCTCTAATTTTCCTACAGGAATATTTCCCTTGTTCTCATTTTCAGAGCCCACAAGTAACTTTGTGAACGTCTGAACTCTGGATCGAGCGTATTCAATGTCATTCTCATCGTGGACAACCTCCTCCACCTCGCCAACAGCATAGACACCGTCGAACAACGGGCCGTACGTGGCGTTGTCAAAGTCAATTTTCAAGTGCTTGAATTCTGTTGATGAACATGCATCAGATGATATCCAAGTAGATCGTGTCGTTTCAATCATGGCAAACGGCCCCAGCAGCGGCGTGTGCTGGTCCTCATCTGGACAAAGCATTTCTCTGGGTAATTGGTAATCAGTCCTAGTCTTGTACAAGTCTAGCATCGCCAAAAGGTTTTCTGAACGCTGCCGCTGATTGTGGATGTCGAGCCCACTTTTCTTCTGAGAAGAGAACATTATTGACATTGCCCTTGAAACAGCCTCCGTGCCAGAAATCTCTTCATATACAGTCGCGAGTTCGTTGCTTTCCTTTTTGGTGGGAACAGTTCTCCCCAATTTCAATTGCCAGTTCCACTTCTTTGCACTGTCACCTTCCATTTGTACTTCACGGAGGCGGAGCCAGCAATCTTGTCTGGTTAAAGCCCACGTATCGGCAATATCATCCCAATACCAATCAACCATTCGAACGTCTGGTGATTTCATTTTTTCAAATCCTAATTCTCTCAGTCGACCTTCGATTTGCAACGTTTCCTCAGCTGACGAAAGAGAAAACTTTTGCTCTACTTCGTATTCGGGAAGGGCAGACGATGTTGATGCCATCTTTGCGAATGACTGAATGACTGGACGGTGCTGCAGCATCCAGGGTCCTCCAACAAATCCAAAGTAAAGAGGGAGCCGTGCAACGGGAAAAAGTCGCAGAAAAAGATATGGTTCAAAAAACATTGAATAGATTCCTTTGCTCTCGACCTCTGGATCACCACGGGCTAGCGGCAAAGGCTACTAGCTAACTGCTACTAATAACTAATACTCAATAGCCTCAATAGCACAGGATCTGTCGTTCCATGATATGTACATCATAAGAAAACATCTTTGAATCCTTTAGCCTTCCGCCTTCTCCTCAGAGCCAGCCGAAGGGAACGTGAGACAAGGAGACCCGAATCCGACGTCACCGGAATGACCCGAAATGCCCCATCCCGTCTCCCACTCAGAAACAGGAACACATCGGGAGAAATCGGATATGACTATTCCCACTTCGGGGAAGAAGATCCACACGCCAGGCTGCCGAAGCCAAGGCCTGACTCGTAGCCCAGCGTCAAATCCCTACCAAACAAGGAAGGGCCTAGACCTGGATCCAGCAATTGAAGA
>Ga0210036_1004000_pt1 | contig 14008 bp, 3 predicted proteins | sample CryGeymeta201515_FD_185469 | JGI IMG/M metagenome (GOLD analysis project Ga0210036, IMG submission 185469) | Groundwater microbial communities from Crystal Geyser aquifers in Utah, USA - Crystal Geyser metaG 2015-15 (SPAdes) (version 2) | ecosystem: Environmental > Aquatic > Deep subsurface >...
TCGTATCCGATTTCTCCCGATGTGTTCCTGTTTCTGAGTGGGAGACGGGATGGGGCATTTCGGGTCATTCCGGTGACGTCGGCTTCGGGTCTCCTTGTCTCACGTTCCCTTCGGCTGGCTCTGATGACTTTCTTCTCGAATGTCCGATGTCAGTCCCTCTCTATTAGCTACTATCGAAGTCAAGGAGCAAATGATGTTGTACGGTACTACTCCACTGTATTCATCATCAGAGCGCCTCGCCTCTTGTTGATGAAGCATCTTTGTTCATCCATCACTCACTTCGTACAATATTACTGTACACTGAAGAAGTTAGCAGAAGCATCTATCAAACAGCCAGTTTTCGTAGTGTACATTAAACTCCTTTACTTCCATTTGACAGAAAACTAAACTACGAGACTTCGTTTTCTTGAGTCTTTTCTGCCCTGCGGGATATTCTTCTTACTTCGAAGTTCAAAAACGACGGGTCGGGAGAGTGACTCAAGTTAAAAAGAAGAAGAAAATTCGAATGAGAGCGACTCGCGAAGCTGCCATAATCGTGATCCTGTTAGAGTGGTGACTACACGTGTATAGCTGAAGCAAAAACCTGAATTCGAAGCCATCTCACCGTCAGGTACGAGGATGTCTCGCCGAAGAGGAAACGATAGCGATGATGAGGGTGCAGACCCTCCTCTCAACCATCGTTTTGGCGCAATAGAAGGTTCTAGCTCTGACCAGCAAAGTGTACAGAGCTCTGCTGGCTCAGATCCTGGTGGCAACTGGATTTCTCAGCCCATTTCACAGCAGTTTGCTTCCAATCAGTCCGCTTCGGCTCACAACCGCAGCAACAATAGCCAGTATGGTGCTCCTCACGACAACAGCTTTGCCAGCCGCAGCATTCGCGCAACTCCGAATAACGCCAATCAACACAAACCTAAAAGCAATCAAAATGATCAAGTAATTCGGGCCAGTAGTCTCTCAAGTCGGTATTTTTCCCTACGAGAGTCTCAGTCTACCGAATTGCCCAGTCGGTGGGTCGTGGACGCTTCAGATAGAGCCCTGACGAGTGTAACGAGTTTGGACCGGACATCGTTGACCTTACAGTATGGCTCAGACGGAGACAACTGTCGTGTTATTGCCTCGCCATCAGTGCCGATGGCTGTAGCATCGTGCGTTATCGTGTCCGATCACTCAATTCCTTTGGATTATCTTAAGGAAATAGCCTTTGGGGGTGATATGAAACCTGGACTCTTTGGCGATGATCCCTTGGCCGAGACTCCTGGAACAATTGACCAAATATTATCCAATTTGCGGAGCAGGCCCTTTGCCTGCGCGAGCACGAGCAATATTGTGTATCCTTTGATGAATCGGCGCGCTACTAGTTCCAGTTTGTATCCGTCCTTACCAGGAGAACGAGTTGGACTTGATGCTTATGGTGCGAATGAAAAAAAAGGAAATCGAAATTTGTCTGGTTCGGATAGCAAGCAATCGTACAGCGGAAACGCAGGTAGTTGGAATGATATCAGTCACAAGACTACTTCCAGCCCAGTCTACTATTTTGAGGTTGTCATTGAAAGGATGCCTGCGTCTGCAGTCATTGCGATTGGCATGGTAGTGATTGACAGACCAGCTTCGGCTGTGGTCAATACAGAAGATGGCAACTCTGACAGCAGTGCAGCTATTCCAGGAAATATTAAGAACTCGATTGGTCTCACCTCTAAGGGCGAAGTAAAAGTCAGCGGACGCACCCTAGACGACAAAAAATTCTCTTTGGAATCCCTCAATGCAGGAGATGTAATTGGATGCGGCCTCGAGGTTGTTGGGACAAGACGGTTTTTTTTTACGAAGAATGGAAAAACCATTGTTTCACCAATGCGCTTTCAGGATGTGGAGCCAAAACACAGTGCTTACGCACCCTCCGTGGGGTTTGTTGTTAATGGTTCTAGCAAAAGTGCTGTTAGTATCTATGCTAATTTTGGAACCCATTCAAAAAGAACATTCCAATGGGAGGAAGCAGAAATTGCGCACGTGGTGAATTGCAGCGGCAGTGCTGTTGCCAAGCAAGCGAATCGTAAGAAATTACTGCTCTCGGGAGAGAAACGAAGTGAGTCCTCCATTTTGTTTCAAGGTGACGGGAATAGAAGTTGTGCCGGGGATGCGTCTTTGTCGCCCTTGAGACCAACCCGCAAAATTTCGGAGCTACAATTATCTTATAATTTTGGAAGGCCAAGCAGTCGCAACGAGGGTCTGATGTCGAGCATGGAAAACATGCCTCTATTCGGTGAAAATGGTAGTCGTCACAATGATAATGAAGCCGACTGGCCCATGATTGGCGTGCCACATGGTGAGTTGGGACCTTTACCCTTTCATGTGGCAGCACCAGCGTCGAAGCCTGCGCCGCTGTATGGAATTGAAACTCCAGATCTCAGGGCAGCACCTGCACCAGCCTCTTTGACAAATTCCTCTAGTAAAAGCGAATCCATTAAACGGTTTTCTCTGCTTGGAAGAAACAATAACAAGAAGCCCCCTTTGGACGCATCTTCGCTCGGCCGAAATTCGTCTTCTGGCAGCACCAATTCGCGAGAGAAAGTCTCTTCAAGATCAAATTCTCCGGGTTCGATACTGTTGAAAGCAAAAAAGAGAACCGAAAGGCAGTTGGAAACGCTCGATGATGAAACTGACCTCAGTAACGAGGCGAATACAAACCCTGTAGCCGGAGGAGTATTACCCTGTTACCGGCAAACGATTTTTGTTGAAGAGGCTCTCAGTGCCCCACGGACGGCTATAGGGATTCCAAGTACGACGCCTCCGGGCGGAGTTAGCAATGCAGCGTTCCTTGTTGATCAAACTTCGGGTAATAGCCGCCAGAATTCAGTCTCTTGTGCACCTATGCTTTTTGGGAAGAGGAGCAAGAAAAGCAACCTTGATCATGACAATCCATCCGACGTCCAACTTCAAACAGCTATATCGAACGATTTTCCGTTGGACGGAATAGCTCGGATGCCTTTGGCGCCCAATGCTACTGCAAATATAAATATGTCTGTAATGGCTGCAGCTACTGAGATGACACCACTATCAGGACAAAACAATACTGCGCAATTGGGGACGTCAACGCTGTTTGGAAAAAGAAGCAAGCGGGGAACATTAGAAGACGACAATGATGAAGATCGTTTACAGAGCGAATTTGCAAACTTACTGAACGATTATGAGTCAACAACTGCTGCTACCGATTGGCAGACTTCAAATATGGCTGGAAGCAATTTCTGTGAAACAACTACTAATCCATCAAGGTCTAACGGACGTAACCTTGAAGGCGATGGCCCAAACGACACCAGGTATGAAATGCACGCGCAAATGCAAGTATCTCATGGCTCTAAAAACAAAGCAAAAACAAGCCTCGAAGATGACGATCCTGACGACGGCAAATATGAAAGTCATTCGTCATTAAACGGTTCGAGTAATTTCAGATACGGGGCGCCTAGCAAGAGGGGAGGTTTAGAGGACGATACCGAGGACGATAAACAGAGAGGTTTTTCTTCTTTGAGCCCTTTGGCGGCCGGCAGCGTATATCATGAAAGGAGAATGCGCTCTGATGGTTTGTACTTGAATGCTTCGGCGACAGCCGCTGGTTTTTCTCGCAATGTATTAGATGGGACGACGATGGCGCAGAATAATTCCGAAAATGACTATTCTATTGCTGATTTTTCTAGTTTGGGCCAGTCCAGCAAGGAAAGGGGTCTTGACGACGAAGAACCGAATGACTCGTCGTATCGAAGTCATATCGACGTTCTAGGCTCTGTCGGCCATCCATCTAATCAACAAAATCCAGGTATTCCTCACTGTTTACCACTTTTGGAGCCACCTGGTCCTCGTGGATCAACCACAGTTGGAAATTCAGGAGAAAGTAGTCCTCAGAGGCAGAGGGAAACTATGACACAATTGGCTCTTGCCACAGCAAGCAATGGAAATGCTCCTGAACCTGTCATTTTTGACGCGTCAGTGTTTAGTCGTAATCACCAAGAACCCCCAAACGCAGTTTGTGAACATTCACCGGTCCGAAATAGTTTGCCATCGTTGGAAACATCTGCTGCTACATCCGCTCGCGCACCTGCTGGCCAAAGTGATGACGACATGCTGAATGCTGCCATTCAAAATAGTTTACGAATCGAGAAAGTTCAAGGCCAAATCGCAGATGGTGGAACCCTGCAAAGCCTGAATGATATTGAAGCGATAGAAGAGAATACTAGAACTCTGAGAAGTTCATGTGCGGACGAAAGTGTGGATGCAAATGTACTTGAGACCTTGCTTGAGCTTTCGCGAGAAGACCAAGCAAAGATCCAGGCGTGCCTTCAGGGCGATGATCCCTCTGTTGATCTCATGCAAATGCTGGAACTGAATGAAACCGTGCTCGACGCTATCAGAATGGGGCAGAGCGCACTTGAAGGCATGAATAAGCAACCCGCACTCACACCGCCTTCAGAAAATGCTGTTGTGAAGATTAAGGCATCCAAGGAAGGCCTCAATGTGGATATTGGAGCTCTTGTCGAGAAAAGAGATATTTTCAGTCTCATTTGTATTCTTCGAGCACAAAGTGATCAGCGTTTAGACGCCGCTCTGGCACTAATGAACTTTGCAAAAGAAGTAGACAGCAGTATTGCAGTAGCTGGAGCGCGAACCCTCAGAGATGACATCCGGTCCTCCGGTGGAATGCATTCTTTGATCACTGTTTTCCGGTCGAAGGGCGCGAGCTATGAACTGAGGGTGGTAGCTGCACTTGCTGTGGCCTATGTTCTCCCATCATTTGTTGAATCTTCATCCGTACATCCTAGTGTTGGATTGAAAATAATGGAGTGTCTACGATTTTTGAGCACCGCTCGCTTAGTGTCGCCGAATGGTCGAAGGATTTCGCGAGAGGAAATGTACCGTGCTTCAGCGGCAGGTGTTACGACCTTCTGGATGAATGAACTCACTCCCATGCTAAATGTTGGTGCAGGTACTCCATTGAATGGTAGCACTGTAGAACGGTCTGATTTGTTTGGGAGAACAAACAAAAAAGGACGGCAGAGGGGACGTACAGGGGGACAGCGTCATCAGACATTAGAGCTCCAAGAGCTACTTGAAATGACTGTCACTCTTATTGTCCAGATTGAGCGTCTTGGGGAAACCGAGGCTCTGAAAAAGAATACTTCAGCCGAAATTGATTCTCTCTTCTTATGGCGCTATACAAATGTGGAACAAGTTTGTGCTGTAGACGTGGCACGCCCGATTGCTGTCCGCGAGGGACTTTTGCCAATTTTAGTGGGGTGGATTAAATCTGGGGATAGAGAGAAGGTACGACCTGCTGTATCAGCTTTGCGCTATTTGACCTCCATAAAAGACAAGTACATGGCGGGATGGATTCACTCTCAAATGGTGAACGAGGGAGCTCTTGTGGAAGTTGTGAAACTCGCAGATGATTACTACGTAGGCCAGGACGTAAGGCTTGCGGTTGCTCAAATATTGGCGTCACTCTGTGTTGCGCCGCACACCAGGGCAGCAGTGGTCGAAGCCAATTGCATCAACTATTTAATTGGATTTTTGTACGACCACTCTGACAAAGCATCACAAGATGTTGCTCTATTTGCTGGGAGTGCAATATTACAACTAGCAGAAGGGGCCATTACAAGATCTAGCGTCCTCGGTGGTGGCGACACAGAGCAGCAACATGGTGCTTCGCCGGACAAGTCGGATACCCTAGTAAAGTAAGTTTATCGAGATGTCTCTTCTTTGCCAACTTCAAATTCCTATCTTTTTCGGTCCTCTCACGTCATTTTCTTGTTCGAAATTCTACGCGTAGTGATATTGTCAATAGTGGTGCAATCGGGTCCTTTATTGCAATCGCCCTGAACCACGAAGGGAAGCTTAGATCGATGGCTATCGAAGCTATTCGAGTGTTGAGCGAGGACACAAGCCCGAATCGACGCACACGATCCCAGCTCTGCGAGGAGGGTGCCGCAATGTCTCTTGGAGGCGCACTAAAAGAAGCTGTGGCCAGCCTAAATTCATCAATCAATCCTTTGCGACCGGAAATTTTAAACACTGCAACTTCTTCTCTCGATGAGCTTCATGATGCGCTTTGCGGATTGGCAAATATTCTAGAGCCGATTCAGCCCGGGAATGCTGCTGCCACCACCAGGTTGCGGTTTGTCTCGTCGATTTCTGATCCAACGCAGAATTTAATTCAAGGATGTATTGAAACTGCCGAGAGTGGCGGTCTGGATAGTCTCCTGTGGATTTCATCTTTGCCGCTGAGCGGTACAGCCACCCTGAACTCGGAAGAATCGGCTGTCCAGCGAATCGATCTACTGGAGGAAGCATGCCGTTCCTTGGCTTCGTTGTCTCCTCTCCTACTCTCTAAGGAACCAGCTGCGCAGGGTTACGCAAGATGTGCTGACAGTATCTTCGAGGCCTTTGATCGCATTTTGATGCTAGATTCCATTGATGCCGACATCAATAGTGTGGCGAGCGAGTATAATTACGAACAAGAGGCCATGCTAGAACTGAACATCAGCGCCTTGCGCGGCCTTGGAGCATTGGCAACTGCCGAACCTTTGAAGATCAAAATTGTCGACAAAACTCTACCTTGCTTGCTTCAGATGAGAAATTCTCAAAGAAACGGAAGCGAAATATCAAATGCAGCAGGCCAAGTGTTTTTATCTCTGGGTTTCGAAGAAGACGAGATAGCGGTGCAAGTTGCCGGTAGCAATCCCACTCTTTTAGCAGATTGGTTCTGCTTGCAGCGCTGTCTTGTCATCCAAGCAATGGCTAGATCCGAAGTAAAGCAAATGCTGAATCACATTTGGAAGGCTCCCTTTTCCGAGACGAAAAGAGATTCAGTCGCTCGGCTAATTAGGGAGAGCTGTGTTCGAAGGACGTCGGATGATGAGGTCGCATTGGAAAGTTTTGCCGAGAGTTTTGCGGAAATTGTCCTTTTCGAAAGCTTTGCCGACGATGATTACACCGAAGACCTCCGGAACGCCATGATTCGGCAATACCACGAGTTCTACAATATGGGGAAGCCCGCTCGATCCTGTTTCAGTCAAACAGAGAACAAGCACGACGAAGTGAGCCTTCTCGTTAATCACATGTATCCTCTCTGCGACACGCAGACCGAGATAGATTGGATGCTCAGCCACGATGAATCAATCTACTCCAATCCCATAGTTGATGGATCAATACTTACGGAAACGTCACTTCCTGGTCATGTTAATGATCTTTTTGACTGCTGCTTTCCCTCACGGCTGCTTCGGAATCACGTTGTTCCTGTCTTTAACTTTCGTCCAGAGGCTACCTTTGACTTCCGTGCGCTGACCATGCCTCAGAGAAAGTATTTTTCTTTTCGGCGTGAAGGGCAGCTCGTCTCGCGCTTGTGTGACAAACAAGCAGAATCGCTTGATTTTGACGATGTGCACTGGACGCTTGGTTTCATGAATTGTACCTTCGCTGGAGAATTCTCCGAGACTTTTGTCCAGGCCCTTTATTTATGCCCGACAATCCGCGGGCTTTCGTTCGGAAAGAGTGATGACTATGCTCAGCTGGGCGCTGTAGATGGAGATGGTGACCGAGGCGAAGATGGCTCAACATCCTTGGCAAATCTTGTTGGTTCGTTGCCACCATGGATCCAATCATTGACCTTCAGTAATATTTTCTCTTCTAGGGAAGTCCAAACTATTGTTGGGATTATCGAAACTATGGGAAAGCTTTCGTCGGATCAAGCCGCCAAGGCTTCATCCACCGGCGGATACTCATCTCGATGCGGGCGAGACACTGGCTCGACGGCACAGACGCAAGGGAAATTCTGGAGTTTTGCTATCTCTTCATCTCCCCGAGTGTCATCGGGGGTTTGGTATTCCTTCTTCGGTTTGCTTGGAGGTGGAAATTCGTTACCGAAAAAAGCAGCAAGCACGCCACTATCGTCCCTCAAGATTCTGGATCTCAGCTACAACGATTTAGGTGACGAAACTTCTTCTTTGCTGCTAGAAATGATTCATGATCCAGAATCTGGATGTTGTCTGGAACAACTTGATTTGTCAGGAAACAGAATTCAACAGGGTGAGAGGGTATACAAAGTCTTGAGTCGCTATGTGGAGCAACACCGATTCAAAATTGCCCCAGATAGCAGAGTTGATCGTAGCGGCTGGAAGACTACCTTGCATAGTCTCAACCTTTCTGGTAATAGTCTTGGAATGGGGAGGGCCGGCATAGCGATTCTCTCCTTGCTGAAACACAATGCGCTGAATCTCAAACTTCTGGATCTATCAGACAATGGCCTTGGACAAAGTGTCGAATATGAGCTCGCTCAAGAGCTTTTAATCGTGATTGAACTCAATGACATGCTTTGTCACTTGAATCTCTCGAGCAATGATTTCAGCCGCCATGTTCTAAATAACATGCTGAGCCAACTTGCTAGCTATGACGGCGAAAGCCGCCTTGCATTTTTGGGCCTTGACAACAATTCGACTCCTTTGTCTATGGCTCAGATCGAATGGCTCGCAGCATTTTTGCGCAGGTCAAGAGTGGTAGTTCTGCAGGAATGCCTCAACGAGAGGGATTCGTTAATCAATGGCGAGATGATGCAACCCAGTAAACCCATTGATCTGGAAATGGTCCACAAAAAGCCGACTGGTTTGTCTGTCATTGGAGAGACGGCAATTTTAAAGAACCAAGAGTCTGATTTTACTAAGAATAGTGTTTTCGACGAGTCGGATGACCAACCTGGGGATAACATGATCACGGTACTCTTTTCCGCGCCGCTAGTTTTCACGAACGAACGCCGCCAGCTAAAGCCTTTTGCCAAGCTCGATTTTGATATGGAGCGCGAACTCATGTGGCAGTGCATGAAAGAAGCGTCGCGAGATATTGAGTTATTCTTTGATAATGCCACTCATGACCGGCTACTGGCAGCAATCACCAAGAGATGCAGCTGCCTGCACTATTCTGGGCATGGTCACCCCTCCTACCTTCCTTTTGAAGACGGGGGAGGCGGGCCTAATTGGTTTAAAGTTGAAGACATTCAGCGTTTGATTGCAAGGGAAGGCGCTGCACCGTTCAAATTCGTTTTCGTTTCGGCTTGTCACTCTGGTTTGGCAGGAGAGACATTCGCATCCGCAGGGGTCCCCCATGTTGTATGCTGTCAACAAGAGTTCGAGTTGAAGGATACTGCAGCCCTTGCATTTACACGGCAATTCTATCTATCTCTAGTAGTAGGACACACTGTTCGAGAATCTTTCGAGCAAGGATGTAAAGCAGTGCGTGCTACTCCTAATCTGCGTGATTCAGAAAAGGAGATGAAAAAATTTTTGTTGCTCCCAAAAGACGGCAATCATGATGTGCCTATCTTTAACGCCAAGGCTGTTGTGGAATGGCCCAAGGCCGATGCCCGTCATCAAAATCGTTCCAGGTTCAAGCGATCCAAATCCATCACGCGCTTGCGAAACTTACACGCGGGCGGTGCTAGAAGTTCTGAGCTGGGAGTGCGCAATATGATGCAAGAAGATCCTTCTCCGACGCCGCCTCAGTTTTTCCTTGGTCGCGAGGTTTCCATGTACTACGTGCTCAAGGCGATTCTTTGCAAGAGGTTAGTCAGTGTTGTTGCCGAACCAGGATGTGGCCGCTCCTCGCTCGTGTGTGCTTTGTGCCATTACATCAACGAACGTGCAAGTACAATTATTGCGATTGAACATATTTATTTCGTCAAGGCAAAGCGCAGCCGACGGGTTGACGGCTGTCGAGCACTCATGGAACAATTGCTACGCAAATTGGTCGAGTCTGGCAAGGAAGATCCACCAGATCCAAGTGTTGATATGGAAGATTTGTTCGATTTCATTTGCAAGTCGCTGAAAAACGAAAAGGCGTTAGTAGTATTTGATCGAATGGAATACTTGGAAAATTCGGATGACGCCGAAGAGTTTCCAATGCTGTTGAGTACCCTTTTTCGAGGCACCAAGAATGTGAAAGTGTTGGTCACCGGGCGCCGCCAACTCGGAATTCCCTCCTTAGGTGGACAAGTAGAATACCCCTATCCTCTGGGTCCCTTGTCTTTTGAAAATACGGTGCGGCTCTTCGCCAATCTGTGCCCGCACCTTCATACCGCTGGAGAGCGGCATAAGTTGTTTGAACGACTTGCTAGAGACAGGGAACAGTCCGAACTTGATCCATCTGAGGCGGGCGTTAGTGAACGAACCAGGGAAATCTTCAAAATGATCGGAGACGGAATTCCCTCGAGAATTGAGCAAGCCGCCTATGATATTTCGGCCGACGGCTTGCGTAACTTACTGGACCGCTATGGCTAAGCAAGAGGAGTAAATGTTTGTCTAGCAAGTAGTGGAAGCCAAGAAAATGCGAACAAGCAATTTAAAATGCCAAGAACAGGCGAAGTACATTAATTCGAATGTTCTGCTTACAGGGTTTCGTTTTATGTTGTATTGTTGAGTACTCCATGTAATTACATCGGTGTTGTCCGAGGCATTCGTTAAATACAATACACTGTGCATCTTGAGTGATCATCGTGGTTATTATTCATTGTTGTATCCCCTATCATCTATACAGATTCCAATTCACGCGCTCACCTAGCCTGACTTGATCACAATCTCTGTCTTGTCACCAAAACCAATTTTGTCGTTCAAAAAAGCGATTTGCTCCTTCCCCTTGGGGAGCTGCTTTGCGTTGATTGAGGAGCCGTCTTCAACCAGAGACTTGATCGATACCTTGACAACTTTGCCCACGATCAACTTGACTGTCGCGTGACGCTTTTCGATACCACTGTCCTTCAAAACAACTGACTCGCCAGTTTTTGCTGTGACAGTGGCGGACCCAAAATGGAAAATGTGCGTTCTGCTTTCTGAGAGGGAGAATGATTCGCCTTCGTGAAGGCCACTTGTGACCTGTAGAATGACATTGGGTGGTTTGACGGTTGATGCTACGGTCGCACCGCGAGAGGACAAGTGACTCGACATCTTCGAAATAGCATTATGGACACCTGATTTCTTTTTGTTGGTGGATGTTGAAGCGAGTGGAGTCTTCGTTTTGTTGGCGGCTGCTTTGTCAACATTTGAAGCAGCAAACCCATTCTCCAATGGCGATAAAGTCTTGATAGCAAAGACGGAGGCGCCAATTCTAATATGACTCCCAATAAAGCATTGCACATTGCTCCCCGCTCTCATCGTTGTCTTGTCCACCATAGTATTTACTCCAGATTTCAGGTCAGTGATCTTCATGGATGAGCTCTGCTTATTAGCCTTCAATTCAAGTTTCACATGCGACGTACCCATCGTCGTATCAAGAGGCAAGGACCATAAGTGTTCTGATGGACTGCCATCTTTGGAAGATGACTTAGGATTTGTGCCAATGATGACCGTACCATGTTCACCCTTTACGAAGTCAAAGGAATCCCCTGCATGAGGACCATCTGTAATATCAAGTTTCAATCCATGGCGCATCTTGGGCTTGGAAGCGACATTTTCCTTAGTACTGGGCTCCCAATCCATCTCCTCTGGTCCTTGTTGAGAAGTGTCGTGAAAGACGGTGTCATCGTCGTCGTCGCTGTCCACGCTCATTTGAGTATCTTCGAATACGTCGTCGTCACCATCACTGTCATCCAAGAGACTGATAACTTTGGTTTGCTTTTTCGGTAATTCCTCTTCTTCCATGGCGTAACCTGCTCGCTTGGATGTGCGAGTGGACCGCAAGGGGCCGCAAGTTGCTGTTGCTTCTGTGGTAGTGCGTTTGGCAGCAAGCTTGGAAACGACTCTCGTAAAAGGATCGGTGACAGTTCGCGGTTGCTTAGTAGGGTTCTTATTCTTCTTTGCCACAACGCTATCGAGAGTCACAACAAGACTCGACAAGAGATCCCGAAAAGCATCGTAATCTGGTTCTTGCTTGTATTTGAGAGCCTTGGTCCGATCAAAGAATTCCTTCAAAACCGACTTGACAAGGTCATTGCTGCCCATGCGTTGGTAAAAGCTAGACTGAGCATCCTCCACTTCTCGATCCTTGCGTTTGCTAATAGCCTCATCGGAACGTTCTAGACTCCAGGGCAAATATGACGGCATTTCCGTCGCTTCGTAGTGTTGTGAAGTTTCATTCGCAGCCGCCACCAACCGAATGATCATCTCTGCAATGACATAGCCGAGCGCCTCCATATCGTCACGACGACTCGGAGTTTGCAGCTTATGTACATTTCGTGATACATAGAGGGGTGTTCCAATTACATTGCTAATGCCTTCGTTATCACGATGGCCTCCGTTTAGGCGAAACATAGCGGCCAACCCCAAATCCAAGAGACGCAACTTGGTGGCAATTTCTTCTGCGACAGTTGTGGGATCGACCAGCGTCATCAAGTGAGGTTTCATTTTGCCTTTCTGGTGATATTGGGCGCTGTGATGACTGTGAGCAGCAAGCATGAAATTTTCGGGTTTGACATCAACTATGACATGGTTTCGCAAATGCATAAGCTGGACAATGGTAATCAACTGCTGGGCAATGGGCCCAATATCAACTATGTTACCTTTGGCACCTTTTAACAATAGAGGCACCGTATTCCACAGCCCCGCTTCCATGCGTTCCATTGTGAAGTATTGGTGGAAATCGAGTTCTCCTGTTATTGGCGGTTCGAGATTCTTCTGTGGTAGCTTGGGAAGAATAATTCCATGATACTCTGCAAATTGAGTCTGATAGACCAGAGCTTCCGAAGAAATGAGATTGTAGTTGCGTTCTTCAGGACTCGTGCCCTTTCGAGTGGTTTTGGTGGGACGAGGAGCGACCTTGACGACCCAATCCTGAGTGGAAGTGGTAGAGGATGGAGAAACAGGTTGGAGCAAATGGACAGAAGCACAGGCTCCTAAACCAATCCTGTTGCCAATCTTCCATTGAGGTCTTCCCAGTTTGTCACTGCCGATGATAATTCCGACAGGTGAAGGCATGGCGGTGGTCGGTGCTCGTTTTTTCGGAATTTTTGTATGTTTTCTTTTCGAGAGAGAGAGAGATGTTGGGCGTTTTGCATTTTGTGCAGCTGGTCGTGTTGAATAATTTTTTTAATAAGTTCTGCTTGTCAACGTTAAAACAGGACTGCATTTAATCACGAAAGAATAAAGGACAGTATGCGTCCAAGGAAACAAAACACAGTGTGAACTTCAGGTGAGACAAGGTCAAGAACTCGAGCTACCGTAAGCAACACTACTGCTGCCTACTCTACTACTACTAGTAGACTAGTAGCTACAGATCCTATCTGCCTTCATGGAGGGTGTGGTCCAGTTGTGATCAACTCTGTCACCCTTCGGGGTGCCAATGGTTGCCTTTGGGTAACCTTGGCGCCCTGCGGGCGCCATAGTTGTGATTCCCGTAATTAGACATTCAATTTTTTAAAACTACTACTAGACTAGTAGCTAAGTATTAGACTACGACTAGTTCAATACCTACTATTACTACTACTAAGTACACTACTACTAGTAGAGCGGCGCCACTACCATACTACCTGGTACCTGGTAGGCCTGCAGCACAACTATGTAGTAGTAGCTAGTAGTAGTAGTAGCTACAGTAGTATTCAACTACGGAGTAGTAGCTGGTAGCTCTAGTAGTAGTAGTAGTAGTAGTAGACTCTAGCTAATACTAGTACTACTACTACTAGCTAACTAGAGTAGTAGTAGTAGGTATCTACTAGTAGTAGTAGTAGTACTACTACTACTACTAGTAGTAGTAGTAGTAATAGTGACAGTGTTAGCAGTCGTCACTAAAGCAGAAGGCAACTTAGTCGGTCTGCCTAACTGGAAGTAACTCTCTACTAGCTACTCTAGCTAGTAGTAGAGTCAAGTAGCTACCAGGTAGAGCGTAGCTACTACTACTCCAGGAAGGTCCGCCAAACCCCTATTTAAACCCTAAGAAGAGAAAAATAGCACGAGTTCTGGTAAAGCTCTAAAATTCTGAAACTTGCGTTGAAATAATTTGAGTCATGTTGAAATTTGTTGAAATAAATTACGATTTCAACACATTTCAACAC
>Ga0210036_1004006_pt1 | contig 13991 bp, 12 predicted proteins | sample CryGeymeta201515_FD_185469 | JGI IMG/M metagenome (GOLD analysis project Ga0210036, IMG submission 185469) | Groundwater microbial communities from Crystal Geyser aquifers in Utah, USA - Crystal Geyser metaG 2015-15 (SPAdes) (version 2) | ecosystem: Environmental > Aquatic > Deep subsurface >...
AGTCCGAGGGCGGCGTGGCCGAACCAGGTAAGTTTGTTGGTCATAGTTCCTCCATGTTCGGGCGACAATAGAACTGTCGCCCGAACTTTAGAATTACCGAACTCGTCTTATGGGAACGACAGGCAGACGGCGTAATCGTTGATGAGTTGATCGCCTGCGGCTGTGTTGCGGGCGTATGAGTTCCACTTGGTGACATCGGCCGACATCGAGGTATTATAGATGACCAGGTTGTTGCCCAATGCGAACCCCCCGCCTGTGACCAGGCTGCCGGAAGGACAGGCTACCTCCGCGCTACCAGTGTTGTTGCCCGTAATCGTGGCCTGCGCTAAAACCTGGGCGGTCGTGCCGCTCGTGCCGGAGAGACAGGTGGCATAGGCATTAAACCCTATATCAGTGGCGCCCTTGTTTTTTACGTATACCTGCCACCCATTGCCAGAAATTGAACTGTTATAGACCGACAGTTGGGTGGGATTAGTACCAAAACCGCCGCCCGTAACCACGCTGCCGGCCGGGCAGGTCGCCACCGCGTGGCCGATGCCCCCTCCACTCGCCGTACCACCATCCATTTTCGAGGTGGTCGAGCCAGCAGTATTATAGAGGCAGACCGCATACGCATTGAGCAGTTGGCTCGAAGCCGAATTGTTCAGCGCGCCTGCACGCCACCCATTGCCTTCTTGCCAACTGGCGGAGACGACCATATCGTTTCCCGCTGCAAATCCACCGCCGACGACGACGCTGCCGCTCGGGCAGGTGGCGGTGACAAATCCGAGTGTTCCGGCAGACACACTGACCTGGTTATAGACTTGCTGGGTATTGGGAAACAGGATGGGTATAAGCGGTATCAGCGGGCCTGGAAAGAACACGTGGAGAGTCGGTGTGGGCGTCGGCGCAACGACAGTGATCTTCGCCCAGTATGGGTTGACAACGAAGATGACGCCGGACGCGTTGCGGAATTTCCAGTAGCTCTCGTAGGCGCCTGGCGTGAGGGGCGCCTGCATGTTGATCGAGAGATCTACCTCCTGGCCGGGAGCGACGTTGCCAGGGAAAGGAATAGTATCAGGTGCGCCCAGATGATCCCCGTGGTCGTACACGATGGCGTAGGCTGCCGTCTAGGTACAGGCGCCCACGTTCCTCACCCGCCAGGTCTTGATGAACGTCGCGCCGGGGGCGAACACGCTGCCATCCGGAATGGTCTCGCTGACGAACTGGGTCTTATCGCAAATGGCTGTGGCTGAAGGGACGAGCGTATTTGTAGGGGTGGCGGAAGGGACGAGTGTATCCGTAGGCGTGGGTGGGAGCGTTGGCGCCTCCGTATTCGTTGGCGCGAGAGGCGGCGCTCCTGTAACTTGCGCTGGGGGTGTGCCTGCCTGCGCCGCGATGGTTTGTGCGGCGGCGGTGTAGATCGCATTTTGGTCCTGCGTCGGCGTGGCGGCCGTTGGCAGGCCACAGGCCAAAAGCGCAAGAAGCAGGATAAGCACAAAGGGCAATAGACGATTTTTATACATTTCTTCTCCTTTCGATATGTGTATAGTTTACAACAAACTGTTGGGGGGAAAAAAACAACTTTCAGCCGATAGCCTCCTGCGACCAGCCGCGCCGCATCCCGCCCCAGCGCGGCCATCAGCGAGCAAGACATGAACGGTCACGGCTCTTCTTTCCTTTCACGCCGGCCGAAGAGGCACAACAAGCCATACAGGCTTTCCACCTCGATCCCATGCTCCTTCCAAAACGCTTTCGCCTGGGGTGTGTGGAAGGCGCGGAAATCATTGGAGAGCACCACGTTTGGGTCGGCGACCAGCGCGGCGGCGAAGATGGGGGCGTCATCAATGTCCGTCACCACAGGCAAGACAGCCCCTATTTCCTCGGGCGTGGGCCAACGACTGAGTTGATCGGTAAAAGGAGCGAGAAAGGCCAGGAAATGGGCGCGCTGCTCTGGAAAATCCTGATCCAAGACCTCTTCCAGTTCATCCACCACTGCGCGGCTGAGAATGAGGTCAAAAGCGCCCTGCTCGTAAAGTTGGAGAACTTCCCCGCCCAGGCTGATCTGACCCTGATGGTCGTGAGGAAAGACGATCATCGCCACCAACGCGCCGGTGTCGGGGAAGACGCGGGGCTTTGACATGAACGCTACACCCTTCGCGCCGCCTCGATTACCTGTTGATAACGCTCTTGCCAGATGCGCCGCCGCGCTTCCCTGACGTGGCGCATCAGTTCTTCCTCGGTCAGACCTTTCGCCTGGGCCGCGGGCGCCAACATGTCACTCAATTCCTTGAGTGGGAAGCGTCCCTTTTCCTGGACGAGATAAGTTTCCAACGCCTGGACGGCCAGTTGGTTCAGCGAAAGATATCTTTCCGATGCGGCCTGAGAAAACTCCCGGTGAAGTTGCGAGGGTACGCGCAAGGTAATGCGCCGGATGTTATAAGCTGCTTTCATTATTTCATTCCTTTCTGAACCATCATAGCAGCACATTATTGAGGTGTCAATCCAACCACTACCGAGCTTTGGTTGACCTGGGATCCTCCTGAAGTGGGAAGAGTTTGAGGTATTTCTTCTGCTCTTGGTACCCTTACACATTGAAGCGGATATGCACGATCTCCCCATCCTGCACAACATAATCTTTACCTTCCAGGCGCAGTTTGCCTTTGGCGCGCGCCTCGGCCAGGCCGCCCAGGTCAACCAAATCCTGGTAAGCGACCACCTCGGCGCGCACGAAGCCTTTTTGTAAATCGGTGTGAATCTCGCCGGCCGCCTCGTGCGCTGTTGCGCCGCGCTTGACCGTCCAGGCGCGCACTTCGTCATCGCCGACGGTGAAGAAGGATTGCAGCTCGAGCAGGTCGTACGACAGGCTGATCATCTTGTTCAGGCTCAACTCCTGGATGCCGTATTCCTGCATAAAGAGAGCCGCGTCTTCCGGCGGCAGTTGGGCGATCTCCATCTCCAGCTTGCCCTGCAGGGAAACGACCGGGCAGGAATGCGCCGGTTTGACCTCCGGCGCGGCCTGACCCTCGCCCAGGTTGAGCAGGAGGAGCAGCGGCTTGCGCGTCAACAGGCCGAAGCCGGAGAGGAGCTTATCCTCCTCGGTGGAGATAGTTGACAGGCGCAGCGGCGTCTCACTGGAAAGGGTCTCGTGCAGACGCTGGAAGAGGGCTGTCTGGCGCTCGTTGAGGACTTTGTCTGTGCCGCCCTTTTTACGTTCTTCGGTCAACCGTTCCAGCTTGCGCTCGACGGCGATCAGGTCGTTGAGCAGAAGCTCGGAGTCCATCGCGGTGACATCCCGCGCCGGGTCCACGTTGCCGGAAGGATGCGGCACGTTGACGTTCTCGAAGCAGCGCACCACGTGGATCAGGCCGTCCATCTGGGTCAATTGGTTCAGCAGGCTGCCGGAGAGGCCCGATTTGGCGGCGCCGCCTTCCAATCCGGCGATGTCGGCGTAGGTGACTTTGGCGTAGATGGTCTTCTTCGGCTTGAACAGGGCCGAGAGCCGATCCACGCGCGGGTCGGGGACGTCCACCACGGCGGTGTGGACCTCCATCCGTCCGGCGCTGGCGGTCGTCGGCGCGTGGCCGCGCGTCAGGGCGTTGAAGATGGTCGTCTTTCCAGATTGGGGCAGGCCGATAATGCCAAGTTTCATTTTGACCTTGCACTTGTGGTAAAATTCGTGCGCCGTAGGACAAATCTCAGATTTGTCCTACATGCCGGAGTGGCGGAATTGGCAGACGCGCACGACTCAAAATCGTGTGGGCTTCGCCCATGTGGGTTCGATCCCCACCTTCGGCACAGAAATTATAACATACCGACTTTTCGATTGTCGGGGAGTAGCACCCGCGTTCTTTGCGGGACAGGCTATCGTCAGGACGGAGTCTGGCTCTTGCCAAAATCAGAGGCAGGCCCCCGGTAACCTGTGCGCTTTCGAGCGTTTGCGAGACCGCCATTCTGCGGCCTCGCTTTTGTTTGACAGGCAGGCTGGCGGACCGTCGGAATCCCCGCTGCATGTCTTGTGTTGTACAATAGCATGAGTCCACTGAAAAAACTCACCACAGAGAACACGGAGAGCACAGAGTTCTTCTTTGTTAACTCTCCGTGTACTCTGTGATCTCTGTGGTAAAAACCCCGTTTTGCAGTAGACTCATTTCATGGAATTGGAGAAATCCGGAATGAAGAAAAAAGTTTCGTCGGCGCAAAGTCCAAGCATACCAGTTGAGACGGAACCATGGCACACCCTTTCCCCTCAGGAAGTTTTGGAACACCTTAGAGTAAGAGATAATGGCCTGACCTCCGCGCAGGTCGCCGAACGGCTGGCGCAATACGGCCCCAACCAGTTGACCGAGTCGCCGCGCCCCGGCTTCCTGGCGATGCTGTGGGATCAGTTCAACAATTTCATCGTCATGTTGCTGATCGTGGCATCTGTAATCTCTGCCCTGCTGGGCGAGTGGATTGACGCTTCGGCCATCATGTCAATTGTGCTGTTGAACGCCATCCTGGGCATCGTCCAGGAGCGCCGCGCCGAAGAAGCCCTGGCCGCCCTCAAGAAACTGGCTGCGCCGGAGGCTCATATCATGCGCGATGGACACCGAACCAGCGTACCGGCGCGTGAGTTGGTGCCGGGAGACATTGTTTATCTGGAGGCTGGCAACCACATCCCGGCGGACGTGCGCCTGCTGGAGGCGGTCAACCTCCAGGTGGAAGAGGCTTCCCTGACGGGAGAATCGCTTCCCGTGCAGAAGAACGCTGCCATGAAACTGGAAAAGAATATCCCCCTGGGCGACCGCAGGAACACCGCCTTCATGGGAACCACCGTGACTTACGGGCGCGGGCGCGGCGTGGTTGTCGGCACGGGGATGCGCACGCAGTTGGGTATGATCGCCAGGATGCTCCAGCAGGTGGATCAAGAGGAAACCCCGCTCCAGAAACGCCTGGATCAACTGGGCAAGACCCTCGGCTGGGGCGCGCTGGCCATCTGTGGGATCGTTTTCATTGTGGCGGTATTTCGAGGCACCGACCTCGACATTCTGACCGCGCCGGGCGGCGGATTTCTGGCTTACCTCGATCACGCAAAAAAGGAGATCGTCCAGATGTTCATGCTGGCGGTTGGCCTGGCGATCGCGGCGGTTCCCGAAGGACTGCCTGCGGTTGTAACCATTACGCTGGCGTTGGGCATGCACGAGATGATCCGCCACCACGCCCTCATCCGCCGCCTTTCCTCGGTCGAGACGCTTGGCTCGGCCACCGTCATCTGCTCGGACAAGACCGGCACGCTGACCCAGAATGAAATGACTGTCACCCGCCTGTGGGCGGATGAGCAGTTCGTCACCGTGACTGGCTCCGGTTACTCGCGGCGGGGCGAGTTCACCGTGGATGGCAAGCCGAACGATCTAAAAAAATATCCGGCCATCCTGACAACCTTGTGGGTCGGCGCGCTGAACAACGATTCCCAACTCGAACCGATGGAGGGCGATGACCAGAGTTATCGCATCGTCGGCGACCCGACCGAGGGCGCGCTGCTCGTCGCGGCGGCCAAGTCCGGGGCCTACCGCGTGGACCTGGGCGAGGCTTACCCGCGCCAGGACGAGGTGCCTTTCGACTCGGAACGCAAGCGCATGATCACCATCCATGACGTTGCGGAACCGAGGGCTGAGGATATCTCCCCGTTCCACGATGACAAGCTGCGCGGCTGGGACGTGATCGCCGTCAAGGGCGCGCCGGACGTGGTGCTCGACCTGTGCACCCACTACCAGAGCATTGACGATAAAACCATGCCGCTGGATGACGCCGCCCGGCAGCGTATCCTGGCTGCCAACGATGCCATGACGCAGGATGCTTTGCGCGTGCTGTGCATGGCCTACCGGGTAGTGCCTGAAGCCTCCGGCGAAGCCCCGCTCGAGAACCTCGAAAGAGAACTCACTTTCGCCGGCTTGATGGGCATGATTGACCCCGCCCGGCCCGAGGTGCGGCCGGCGCTCGAAAAGGCCGCCCGCGCCGGCATCCGCACGGTGATGATCACCGGCGATTATCCCAACACGGCGCGGGCGATCGCCCAAGCCATCGGGCTGCTGCGGCCCAGCCACAAGGTGCTGACCGGCGCGGACGTGGACCGCATGAGCGACGATGTGCTGAAAAGCGAGATCGAGCAGGTGGATGTCTTCGCCCGTGTCTCGCCTGAACACAAGATGCGCATCGTGAATGCCCTGCAGGCGAATGACGAAGTGGTGGCAATGACCGGCGACGGCGTCAACGACGCACCGGCCATCAAGCGCGCCAACATCGGCGTGGCGATGGGCATCACCGGCACCGACGTGGTAAAAGAGACCGCCGATATGGTGCTGACGGACGACAACTACGCCAGCATCGTCTCCGCCGTGGAGCAGGGACGCATCATCTACAACAATATCCGCAAATTCGTCTTCTTCCTGCTCTCATCCAACGTGGCTGAGATCATGGTCATCTTCCTGGCGACATTGGCCGGTCTTCCCTCGCCCCTCACAGTGATCCAACTGCTCTGGCTGAACCTGCTGACCGACGGCGCCCCGGCCCTGGCGCTGGCCATGGAAAAGGGCGATCCGGATATCATGTCCCGCCAGCCGCGTCCGAAGAACGAGCCGATCATCAATGGCCCCATGCGCCTGGGCATTTTCATCCAAACCATTACCCAGACGAGCGCAGTTCTGCTGGCCTTCGGTTTTGGTTTGATCTGGCATTTGGGCGCCAACGCGGCCATCCCTGCCGGTGTAAACCCGCTGGCCTTTCTGCTCCAATTCGACTGGCGCGGCGTGGATGTGCAGACTGCCGAAACGATGGCCTTTGCCACGCTTTCACTGTGTGAACTGTTCCGCGCTTATACTGTCCGTTCGGAAAGGGCGTCGCTCTTCCGCATCGGCGTGTTCTCGAACCGCTATATGCAATACGCGGTCGGGCTTTCGATTGCGCTGCTCTTGTTGGTTTGCGCCGTGCCGTTCTTGCAGCCGATCTTCAACACCCATTTCATGGATTTGCGTGAATGGAGCGTTGTGTTGGGTTTGGCGTTCATCCCGGCGGTTTCGGAGGAGATCACCAAATTCTTCCTGCGACTTCGTGCTCAACGGCAGTAGAGCGGATATTCCATTTTATGGCAAAACTTTTTCGGTGGATGGAGCACATCCCCCACTGCGCCAGCGCGGCGCGGTGCTGCGGCGTGCCATAACCCTTGTGCCGGGCAAAACCATATTCAGGATATTCCAAATCCAGTTCGCGCATCCGGGTGTCGCGGGCGGTCTTGGCTAACACCGAGGCGGCCGCGATGCTAAGACTGCGCTGGTCGCCTTTTACCAGTGCGGTCTGGGGGAGGGAGATTTCGGGGAAGATCAGGTAATCGGTGAGAAGGTAATCAGGGCTTTGGGAAAGAAATTCCATTGCCCGCATCGCCGCCAGTTTGGTGGCCGGGACGATTCCAAGCATATCTATTTCCTCAGCGGAGGCGAAGCCCACGCCCCAGGCCAGCGCGATTTCTTTGATGCGCGGCGCCCAGGCTTCGCGCTGAAGGGGGGTCATCTGCTTGGAATCGCGCACCCCGCGCAGGGTCCGCGCGAGATGCGGCGTGTTTGGCAGGATGACGGCTGCGGCGGACACGGGGCCGGCCAGCGCGCCGCGCCCGGCCTCGTCTATCCCGGCGATGTGTCTAAATCCGCCCTTCCAGAGAGCTTGTTCGAATTCGAGCGTGGGGAATAGGGGAGTAGTAACGGCTTCAGCCGTTTGGCGACTGCCCCGCGGGGGTGCTGCGCGAAAGTCGTCACTACGAATCATAGATTCCTCGCCGGGCGTTGCGGCGGATAGCCAGCAGGTCGAGGAACATGCGCCAGGAATCACGCAGGATGTGGATCTTGCTTTCGGTGCTGTAGTGCCAGCGAATGGGGACTTCGGTGATGCGGTAGCCGCGCTGGCGGGCGATGTGCAGGATTTCGACATCGAACGACCAGCCGGTGAGCGTTTGGTATCGGAAGATGTCTTCGGCTACTTCGGCGCGGAAGCATTTGAACCCGCATTGGGTGTCTTGTATGTCCGGCAAAACGAGCAGGCGGATGAGGCAATTGAAAACGCGCCCGGTCAGGTGGCGGTAATAAGGCTCGTCGTAGCGTACTGCGCCGGGAGCCTCGCGCGAGGCGATGGCGATATCGAAGTCGGTCAGCGTCGGCGGAAGGAAATGGTTGATCTCCTCCACCGGCATGGAGAGGTCCACATCGCAGACGAAACGGTATGACCCGCGCGCTTCCGCCATCCCGCGGCGGACCGCCAGTCCCTTGCCGCGCCCGGCTTCGTGGACGGCGCGCAGGTTGGGGTACTCGCTGGCATATTGCTGCGCCAGTTGGAGGGTTCCATCCGTGCTGCCGTTCTCGATCACGAGCACTTCGCCCGAATAAGCCTGTTTCTCCAGGAAGGCAAATACCTGCCCCAGGGCGTGGGGCAGGCGGTTTTCTTCGTTGTATGCCGGGATAATGATCGAAAGGAAAGGTGGCTTCAAGAGAGCATCCGCAATCGCTTATGGTAGCTGCTCCACAGTTCATTGAGAAGCAGCTACCATTACAAGTTCGACACGATCAGGACGGCGAATAAGATCAGGATGATGATCTCGATGACAAAGAAGGCGATCAAGAAAGCCCACTGTTTGGTCGAGAACGACAGCTTTTTCCTTCGGGCGATTGTTTCGGGCTGGAGCGACGCCAGGGACTCGGCGAATGCGCCCGACTCGGGGAAAAGCGCGCTGCCTCTGGCTGGGGTCAGCCCGGCGGCGGAATCTTGTGTGGAACCCAGGCCGAAGGCATCTGCCTGCCCGGCAAACGGTGGGGCAGATATGCCTTGAGCTATTAGCTGCTCCGGCGAAGCGGAGGGTGGGTTCGTGATCCGGTTGAGGATATCGTGGACTGTCTCAGTGCTGAATACCGCGTGTCCCTGAACAACCGAGGCGGCGAAATGTTCCAGTGCATCCCTCATGACCACACGGACGATGGGGCGGATGCTGTTAATGTACAGGCCAGGATCGGAGGCGAGAAGCACCGCTTCGACCGGCGTCGAGCCAGGATAACCCTGCCGTTCCAGGTAGGTCTGCACGGCGCGTCCCATTTGCGCTGTGCGGACGATTATATTGATGCGCGCTGGCTTGAAGTTATAGCCTTCAAAGGTTCCCCAGGCATCCCCTTTCGCCCGGAACATGCCCCGCAACGGCGTGACGTACAGCACGTAAATGCCCGTCGGGCCGATCAGGATGAGGGGAATATTGGCGCCCAGACCGGCCAGGCTTACGTTGCGCAGCAACGTAAAGCTATTATCCAGTACCTTTCCGAAACAGGCAATGGCCGTCTTCTGGGCGTTGATTTCCTGAAGCCAATCCGCCCCATATTTCAGCGTGGCCTTGACCTGGTCGAGCGCGCTAATCTTACCGCCCTCGGATAGAAACGGAGTTTGGTCAATGATCTTCATCTGAGGCCCTCCTGTCTCAGAAACTATCTGATAATCCAGGCCTTAGTGCCTATCCGATAAACCCCCGGACTGCGGACTTTAGTCCGCCATGCCAGGCAGACTGAAGTCTGCATTCCGTTATTCGGATAGGCTCTTAGAACCCAAGAAGCCAAAAGTCTATCCGGATAACTGGCTCCCAGCGGCGTCCCTCGCGAAGCACCCCGTGGGGCTCCGCCGCTCCACAGGAGTGCTTCCCTGGCCTGTCCGGCCACCTGAAATCGCCAGGTGCAGGCAGGACAGGCGCGAAGGACGGCGAGCGAAGCATTCGTTGTCGCTGGAGCGTTTTTCGGATAGGCTCTAAGTGTAGCACTTTTGGTGCACGGCGGCAAATGATTTAAGTCCAATTTTGGATACTGTTTGGAAACTGCACGGTTTGGCGCTTTTCGCCGGAAAACTTCGCCCCAGCGTTATTTTTGTGTTATAAAAGATAAAGCAAAAGGGCCGAATTTCGTGAAGCCTTTTGGCTTCGCGATGTAAGAAGGAGCAGATGTGGAACCATGATGAAAAAAGTGGTCGTTGCGGCTGCATTGGGTGAGTGTGTCCACGTCGCCGGAGTGATGAATTTCCTGCGGCTGGCGGAGATTGCTGGCTGGCGGACGGTCTTCCTTGGCCCGGCGGTTTCGGTGGAAGATGTGCTGGCGGCTGCCCGCCGCGAGAAGGCAGACCTGATCGGCGTCTCGTATCGTTTAACCCCCGAAACCGGCGAGCGTCTGCTCGGCGAGTTTGCCGAGGCGGCCTCGGAATTGCACGCGGCGGGCGTGCGCTTTGCCTTCGGCGGCACCCCTCCGGTGGCGGAACGGGCGCGGGCGTTGGGTTTCTTCGAGCGTGTCTTCGATGGCAGCGAACCCGCCGATGCGGTGCTGGCCTATTTAAAGGGCCAACCGGCTGAGGGTCAGCGTGAGGCGGATTTTCCACAAAGCACAGTTGAACGCATTCTTCGGAAATCGCCATTTCCAATCATCCGCCACCACTTTGGCCTTCCCACGCTGGAAGCCACGCTTGAAGGCACTGCAAAAATAGCCGAGGCGCAGGCGCTGGATGTGATCTCGTTGGGCATTGACCAGGATGCCCAGGAAAACTTCTTCCACCCTGAGCGGCAGGACCCGCGCCGCAAAGGGGCGGGCGGCGTGCCGGTGCGCTCGGCGGAGGATTACCGCGCCCTCTACGCCGCCAGCCGGCGCGGCAACTTCCCGCTCATGCGCACCTATTCCGGCACGGACGACTTCATCCGCCTGGCCGAGATGTATGTCGAGACCATCAACATCGCCTGGACTGCTATTCCGCTTTTCTGGTTCAACCAGATGGACGGTCGCGGTCCCTGGGATCTGGAAGGTTCCATCCGCGAACATCAGCAGGTGATGGCCTGGTATGGCGAACGCGGCATACCGGTCGAACTGAACGAGCCGCACCATTGGGGCATGCGCGATGCGCCGGATGTGGTGTTTGTCATTTCAGCTTACCTCTCGGCTTATAATGCGCGTGCCTTCGGTGTGAAGGATTACATATCCCAGTTGATGTTCAACAGCCCGCCCGGGCTTTCGGACGCGATGGATCTGGCAAAAATGCTGGCGGTGCTTGACCTGATTACCCCCCTTTCATCCCCCCATTTTGCAGAACAAAATGGGGGGACAGAGGGGGGCACCTTCCGCATCTGGCGGCAGACGCGCACCGGCCTGCTGAGTTACCCGCTCGACCCGGATGCCGCTCGCGCCCATCTTGCCGCCAGTGTTTACCTGCAAATGGCGCTCAAGCCGCACATTATCCATGTTGTCGGGCATACAGAAGCACATCACGCCGCCACTGCGGACGATGTGATCGAAGCCTGCAAACTGGCGCGCCGCGCCATCGAAAACGCCTTGCGCGGCCAGCCCGATATGACCGCCGATCCCAAGATACAGCAGCGCCGCGAACAATTAGCCGCCGAGGCGAAGATCACCCTGGATGCCATCCGCAGCCTGGCTGCCCCAGGCGTGGAAGACCCGCTGCTGGATGCGGCAACGCTGGCAAGCGCGGTCACCAGCGGTATTTTGGATGCGCCGCATTTGAAGAATAATCCTTTTGGGTTGGGTGTCATCCGTACGCAAATTGTCAATGGACAATGCCTGGCTGTTGCCGCGCATGGTCAGCCCTTGACGGAAAAAGAACGTCTTTCCAAAACAAGAAAGGAGTTGTCATGACCACGCCAGAGAAATATACGGTGATTGGCGCAGGACACGGCGGAAAAGCTATGGCCGCGCATCTGGCTTTGATGGGATTCAGAGTCACGCTGTATAACCGCACGGCAGATCATGTGACGGTCATCAAGAAACGCGGCGGCATCGAACTGGAAAGCGCTGAAGGGGGGCCGCATGGTTTCGGAAAACTCGCCAAAGTCACTTCCGATATGGCCGAGGCTTTGAAGGATGCCGCCATCATCATGATAGTTGTTCCTTCCTCGGCTCATGCAGATGTCGCTCAGAAAGCCGCCCCATTCCTGAAAGATGGCCAAACTGTCATTTTGCATCCCGGTCGCACCTGCGGCGCAATCGAGTTCACCAAAGTCATCCGTGATAACGGCTGCAAGGCGGATGTGACGGTGGCCGAGGCGGAGACGTTTATCTATGCCTCCCGTTCCGACGGCCCGGCGCAAGCCCGCATTTTCCGCATCAAAGAGGCTGTGCCGCTGGCCGCGCTACCGGCGACGCGCACGCAGCAGGTATTGGAAGCCATTGCCCCGGCTTACCCCCAATTCATAGACGGCGTCAATGTCTTGCAGACCGGTTTGAACAACATGGGCGCTATTTTTCACCCTGCTCTGACTCTGCTCAATGCCGGTTGGATCGAAGCCACGCACGGCGATTACCAGTTTTATATTGACGGTGTTACCCCTTCTGTGGCACGTGTGCTCGAGGTGTTGGACCGCGAGCGGGTGACCATTGCCTCATCGCTGGGCATCCGCGCCCGCACCGCGCTGGAATGGTTGCAACTGGCCTACGACACCACCGGCGAAGACTTGCACGAAGCCATCCACAATCAGCCGGGCTATTACGGCATCAAAGCTCCCCCCACTATGAATCACCGTTATATCTTCGAAGATGTACCAATGAGCCTTGTGCCGATGGCCTCGCTCGGCGAGCGTTACGGCGTCTCGGTGCGCGGCATGGACGCCATCATCCGCCTGGCCTGTATCGTCCACCGCACCGACTATTGGCGGCGCGGACGTACGCTGGATAAATTGGGCATCAACGAATTAAGCGTAGGCGAACTGACGCATTATGTCAATGAAGGTGTCATCGAATAGGTCCTGGCAAGATCATGGATACCCAACATTGTCGCCTTGACCTGCCTGTTCTCCTGCTCTACAATCTGGATCGTCACTGGCCTCCGGATGCAATCAGCGAGGTATTGGATTTGACGAACCGATTATCCCAGGCTCTGCTGGAAATTGGACATTCAACCGAAATGGTGTGCTTGGAAGGCAATAACCTCAACCATCTGCTCAATGATCATCGCCCCGACCAGTTTATCGTCTTCAACTGGTGCGAGGAAATCCCCGGCCTGCCGCGCAGCGCCGCCCAGGTGGCTACCCATTTAGAAGATCTGGGTTTTGTTTTCACTGGTGCAGATTCAAAAGCCCTGGCACTGAGCCAAGACAAGCGTCAGATTAAGCAATGCCTCATTGAAAAACAGATCGCCACGCCCTGCTGGGAAATTTACGAACGTACCCACCCTATTGACTGGGAGAGCTTCCCGGCGATCGTCAAGCCGGTTTTCGAGCATTGCAGTTTCGGCATCACGCACGAGTCGGTTGTCTACGACGCTTGCAGTTTACGGCAACAGGTGGAATACGTTCTCGATACTTTTCACCAGCCCGCCCTGGTAGAGGATTTTATTGATGGGCGCGAGTTCCACGTCAGCGTAATTGGTAATGGCAGGCTGCGAGTCCTGCCAGCGGCTGAAATGGACTTTTCCGCTTTTCCTGAGCCAAGCGGTCGGTTGTGCACTTATGATTCAAAGTTTGACCCGAAATCGTCTGATTACCAGTTGATCGGCCTGAAACTACCTGCCCCGTTGAGCAGGGAGGAACAACAGCTACTAGAAGCCACCGCTGTAGCGGCTTACCAGGCCGCCTCTTGCCGCGATTATGCCCGGATGGACATCCGCCTGAGAGATGGCATTTTTTACGTTCTGGATGTCAATCCCAACGCCGACCTCAGCCCGGATGCCAGCCTGGCGCTTGCTGCTGAGGTTGCCGGCCTACCCTATGGGCAATTGGGCAGCCTGCTGGTTAACCTGGCCGCCCAGCGGTCCCCGAAATTCGATCAGAAAGGATCAATTCGATGACCGCCATTGCTGGTATCGCAAGCCCTGACAACAATGAACTTGTAAACCACAGTTGGACAAATGGAACATGAAAGGACCGCGAACTGCAATGGCACGACTGAGAATCGGCTTACTGACCAAGAAACGGGGAAACTTTGCAATTCAAGAAAAGTTCACGGGCGCCGACAGTGTCGTTGACGAGA
>Ga0210036_1004007_pt1 | contig 13990 bp, 11 predicted proteins | sample CryGeymeta201515_FD_185469 | JGI IMG/M metagenome (GOLD analysis project Ga0210036, IMG submission 185469) | Groundwater microbial communities from Crystal Geyser aquifers in Utah, USA - Crystal Geyser metaG 2015-15 (SPAdes) (version 2) | ecosystem: Environmental > Aquatic > Deep subsurface >...
ATTGCCAAAGTTTCCAAATATGCGGTGAATGGGGATGGCAGCATCCAGATTCCCGTCGAAGCCGCGATGAAGATCGTGGTTCAAAAATACAAAAACTGATGGAACTTTACGACTACAAGGAACTGCTGCCGATCCTCCTGCTCGGTATCGCCTTTTTTGTGGTCACTGTTGTCGTTTTATATTGGTCGGCCAAGCAAGGGCACCTGCGTAATTTCGATGCCCAGGCAAAAACAATTTTTACTGAAGAAGAGCCGGAAGGCGAAGTCTCTGATACTTTTCCTGAAAGCCGTAAACTTTCCCGCTCCCGCAAAGACCGCAAATGAGTGACACATCCCAGTTAATTTCACCCTCGTCGAACCCGTATTCCTCGGAGCATGCCTCCGTGCGCGCGGAGCTGAGTGAGATCGATGCCTCGATCCGCACGGCTTCGGTGTTTTTCGTGGTTTCCGCGATCGGGTGGTTGATGATCGGCACAGTTTTCGCGCTGATGGCGGCTTTCAAGGCGCATCAGCCTGACTTCCTCGGAGCCTACGACTTTCTCACTTTCGGCCGGGTGCGCTCGGCCCACCTCAACGCTATGGCATTGGGCTGGGGGAATAACATCATTTTTGCGGTGGGCCTGTGGATCATGGCCCGCCTGTGCCGCTCACCGATCCAGCACAAAGGCCTGCTGCTGATCGCGGGGGTGTTCTGGAATATCGGCCTGACGGTGGGGATTGTCGGCATTTTACGCGGGGATATGACTTCGGTCGAGTGGTTGGAAATCCCGCAATATGCCACGCCGATGTTGGTGGTAGCCTATGCCTTGATTGCCGTTTGGGGGATCATGGCATTTCGCTTTCGCAAGGGTGAGCATGTTTACGTCTCCCAGTGGTATATCCTGGCCGGACTGTTCTGGTTCCCCTGGCTGTATGTCGTGGCCCAGGCGGTGATCATCTGGTTTCCGGCGCGTGGCGTGGTGCAATCGGTGGCCAACTGGTGGTTCGCGCACAATGTGCTGGGGCTGTGGTTGACGCCGATGGCGCTGGCCACCGCCTATTATCTGATCCCCAAGGTGCTGGGCCGCCCGATTTATTCCTACTACCTTTCCGTGCTTGGCTTCTGGGCGCTGGCGATTTTCTATAACTGGGCCGGGGTGCACCATTTGATCGGCGGCCCGATTCCGGTCTGGCTGATCTCCGCCGGTATCGTCGCTTCGATCATGATGGTCATTCCGGTCATCGTCGTTGCGATCAACCACCACATGACGGTGGTCGGCCTGCACCGCGAAGTCTGGCGCAGCCCGACTCTGCGCTTTATCGTCTTCGGCGCGATTTCCTACACCCTGGTCAGTTTGATCGGCTCGACTATGGCACTGCGCTCGGTCAGTGAGGTGACCCACTTCACGCATTTCACGATAGGCCACGCCCACCACGGGGTCTATGCCTTCTTTACCATGATCATGTTTGGCGGCGTGTATTACATGATGCCACGGCTGCTCAAACGCGAGTGGCCCTCCGCCGGATTGATCAAGCTGCACTTCTGGGGCTGCGCCCTCGGCATCACGGTCATGGTGGTCGCACTGCAAACCGGCGGCTGGATTCAGGGCATGGAGATGAACAACCCGGAGATTCCGTTCCTCGAGGTCGTTCAAAATACCATTCCCTGGCTGAAGGCCCGCTCCGTATCGGGGATTTTCCTGACGGTTGGGCATATCGCATTTGCGGTTAATTTCTTCTGGATGCTCTTTGCCGCCGGTGCGGTTCGCGCGAAAAAGGAGCCGACGCTGCTGACGAAGGAAGGAGGACTCGCCTAATGAGAAACATGGCCATACTGTTTTGCGGGATCTTTTTTGCCCTGGCTTTCTCCTTTACCGGACTGATCGTGACCGGCAACATCCAGTTGGGTTCACTCGAGCCCAGCACCGAGACGCTGGTGCCCTCCGATGCCGATCCCAGTGTGATGGTGATGCCGGAGGGCGAAACGCGTTACCCGCTGAAGCCGTCCGGACTGGCAGAGCAGGGGAAGAAAGTTTATATTGATTTGGGCTGCCTGTATTGCCACAGCCAGCAAGTGCGTCGCCGCGGCTTTGGTGCGGATATCGACCGCGGTTGGGGGCCGCGTCAATCGGTCGCCCGCGACTATGTGCGGCAGGATCGGGTGCTGCTGGGCACGATTCGCACCGGACCGGATTTGGCCCACGTCGGCGGGCGCTATGCCGGCGATGCCGGGCGCGACTGGAATTACCTGCATCTGTATAACCCGCAAATCGTGTCCAAAGGCTCTACCATGCCGCCTTTTGCCTTTCTCTATACGAAGCAGGAGATTGTGAACGAGCGCTCCCCTGATGCGCTCGATTTCCCGCCGGGTTCCGAATACGCACCGGAGCCGGGCTATGAAATTGTGCCCACCCGCCGGGCCGAGGCATTGGTTGAATATCTCTTGAGCCTGAGGATCGACTACAGTTTACCCGAGGCTCCTATTCCCGAGTGATGAGCGAAGATCAAAAACACGTGACCCACCCGCAAGCGGGTAAGGCATCGCTGGAAAAAGCCGCGATGCAGGACGAGCAAATGCAGGACATCCATGCACAGCTTATGCGTGAGAAGGAAGAACCGCACGAGGGCTTCAGTCCGATCCCGGTCTTTCTCGTCTTTGTCATCATGGTGCTGGGTTTCTGGGGTGGCATTTATCTGGTGCTCTACAGTGGGGATTTTCGCGCCGACGCTTTTGATCCCAACTTTAAAGGCACCGCAACGGCCGCAGTGATTCCGGAAATTTCGCTCTTTGACCGTGGGGCCAAAGTTTACCGCAACCAGTGTGCCCAGTGCCACCAAGCTGCCGGCAGCGGTATCGCTGGCGTGTATCCGCCGCTGGACGGCTCCGAATGGGTCAACGGGCATCCCGAAGTGGTGGCTCGGATTTTAATCAATGGACTCAACGGCCCGATTGAGGTCAAAGGCAATACCTACAACGGCAATATGCCCGCTTTCGGTCCGGGAGGACTCAATCTCAAGCCGAATGAAATTGCCGGCGTGATTTCCTATATTCGCCAGGAGTGGAGTAACGAAGCGTCCGAAATGTCGGTGGACATGATCGAAAATTATCTGGAGCTCTACTCCGGGCGCAGCACCCCCTGGCAAGCCAACGAGCTGCGCGAAGACCTCGGGCCGCTGCCGGAGGCTGGCGCGGGCAATACAAGTGAGGAGACCGTGGCCGCTGCCGGGGCCGAGGCTGCACTTTGATGGCAAGCGTGGCCCCGCTGCGTGGCCTCGTCAGCTAAAGCGGACTCTTCGACGCATAATGTTGATGGTGAAAGTCGTCTCGTCTTGGCCGCGCGGGGAGCCGTGCACAGCTAGCGTTAGTATTGGACTTGGTATTGATTCCGCACCTGGTTCTTCGTGTCGCGTATCTCGAGCTCAACTCTTGGTGCCTGGCCGGACCAGTCGATTTTGATGAGCCCGAAACCGAGGCCGGGGTAAACCTCGCCCACACGGTAGGGGTTTTCCTCGCCGGGGAAATTCTCCCAACTGTGGGTCAGGCCGCTGGAGGTGACGTCGAGAATCGGGTGGGGCAGCCCTCCTGGTTGGAGTATGCTGATCTCATGGATGTGACGGTCGCCGCTGATAAAGATAACCCTGCTTTGTTGCTCCTGGATCAGGTCGAGCAACCACTGGCGTTCCTCCGCATACTTGCCCCAGCTGTCCCAGCGGTGCTGGTCCGCGATGAACTGGCTGCCGCTCACAATCAGGTGCAGGTCGGCAGAGCTCTCCCGGAGCTGCGTTGCCAGCCAGGCCTTTTGTGCCGGGCCGAGCAGGGTGCGGTTTGCGGCCTTGGGTGAAGTGGCGAAGTAGCGGTTGTCGAGCAGGATGATGCGGGTGCGGCGACCGACCGGACCGAAATCGTAGCTGCCGTAAAGGCCGGGCCGCGTCCAGCGCGGGTCGCTGAGCGGCACTTCCATGAAGGCCAGCGCCAGGTCGCGGCTGACTTCCTTGAGTGGGTAGTCACCCACCGCGTTGTTCTTGCCGTAGTCGTGGTCGTCCCAGGTGCCAAGAATGGGGGTCTTCTCGCGGAAGGCAGCGTAGTCCGGGCGCTTGAACTGGGCGGCGTAGCGCTGGGTGATCCATCTGCGGTCGATGGTGTAGCTGACCCGCTGGCCCCCGGGTTGATACCAGTCGGCGTAGATATTGTCGCCGCCCCAGATCCAAAGATCCGGATCCAGCGTGCTCACGGCGGACCAGACCGGCTGTGGTAGTTCATCGCGGTTACAGGAACCGAAAGCGATCACCTCAAGCGGTTCAGCGAAGTTGTCGGGAAACTTCGCCTCAGCAGGGTGGATCAGGCAGGCAAAAGCGAGCAGGAGTTGAATGCGCATGTAACAGGTCTAGCCGCTTCTCTTCGCTAGGCAAGCCGACAGGTGAAGATGGCTGCTGTCAATGTCCAACCCGGTTGCGGTGAGACAACGCATTGTCACGACGATACGTCCGGGCCTTGCAGAAAGCAATTTGAATGCTCTTTGACTGCCGGATTGCAGCGAAACGATAGGTCGATTGATCCGGCCACACAGGTCAGGAAATGACCCTGCACGCATAATAGGGGTCGCCCCGGATAGTCTTGATATCTGTGAAAATTTAATCTCTGCTGCATGCATGAATTCTGTTTTGTACCGCGCACTCTCTTTTCTTTTGACCGGTATTTTATTGGCCTGCCCGGCAAGTCTGTATGCCTTGCGGGATGAAGCGAATCAGGGCCGCTGGGAAAAGCCCTGCGAAGTCGGACCCGACGCGGTGGTGCCTGGATTTTTGGTCAACATGGGGCCGACCGGGGCCCGCGGGATTTTGCGCGAGGCGTCTTATGTGGTGAAATACATTTTCGAGGATTCGCCTGCGGACGGCGTGCTGGAGCTGGACGACGAGGTGTACGGTGCCAATGGCAAAACCTTCGGCAAACACCGCTTTGGGCGCAAGGTCAACGGCATCGAAGGCCCGCTGCAGGACCTCGGGCTGGCGATTGAAGACAGCGAGGGCGGTGACGGGGTGCTGGCGTTGATGATCCGGCGTGCGGGTGCGTCGCAGGTGGTTGAGGTGCAGCTTGAACAGCTGGGCCGCTTTGCGGATACCTTTCCGCGTGATTGTGAGAAGACAAAAGTTCTGCTGGCCCGTGCCTACAACTATTTGATGGATCACCCCGGCGGGATGGATTCTCAGGGACGCGCCGCCGCCGCGCTGGCTCTGCTCAGTTCCGACGAACCCGGGGTCTTTGCGGCAGGCAAGCAGATGGCGCTCGATTGGAATAAGCCTTACGATAACGACACCTGGACCTGGCACCTCGCCTTCCAGTCGCTGACTTTGGGCGAATATTACCTGCGTTCCGGTGACAGTCAGGTGCTCAATACGCTCGATTCTTCGCTCAAGCTGCTGCGCCGTGCGCAGTGGCAGCCGCCGATACACCACTGGAAGTCCGAGCAAATCAAGAATATCGATCAGGCGATTATCGATAAGCATCAGGCACTCTATGCCGGCGGTTTTGCGCATGCGCCGTATCCCTTTATTGTCGCCCGTGGCGGAGGGGGCTACGGTCCGATGCAATTGACCACCCAGTTGGCACTCCTGTCCTGGCAGTTGGGTAAGCAGTGCGGGCTGGAGGCACAACAAGCCGGGCTGGATGCGGGCTTCCAGTTTCTTGAACGCGGTACGACAAAAAGTGGCTGGGTGGCCTACGGCGGCGAGTTTACCCTGAATAATGGCCCCGTGGACTGGCAGGAGTGGCAGGCGCAGACGCGCAACGGATTTTCCCAGAAGTCGGGTTTGGCGCATCTTATTTATCAGCTGTCTCCGGAACGTCCGGGGGCGAATGAGATGATGCGTCGCCACGCCGGAAATATTGCTGCCGCCTACCGGGATATGTCGGATGGTCACGCTTGTGCGCTGATAGGGCTGACCTGGGGCTGGGCCGGGGTGGCGGCTTCGGAGAACGAACCGCTCAAGCGGGAAGTGCTCGATTATTACAAGGCCTGGATTAATTTGGCCCGCTGCCATGGGAGTGATTCCTACGTCATTCTACCGGCCCGTGACTATGCGGACTCTTCCTATTACCGTAAGAATATTCGCAATCATACCACCGCAGCGGTTGCCTTGCTGTATAGCTTTCACAGTCCCAATTTATGGTTGCAGGGGGCCAATCAGCCGATGCCCGCTCCGGTGGCTGTTTCGAAGTGAAGTAGAAGTTGACAAGCGGCTTACTGCTGCCGTCAATTTGTTGATATGAGCGACCCCAAGCCAGTCATCCTAACCTGTGCCCAACCGACCGGTGTGCTGACCCTCGGCAATTATCTGGGCGCGGTGAAAAACTGGGCCACCATGCTGGATGACTATGACTGTTACTTCGGGGTGGTGGACCAACACGCGATCACGGTGAAATACTCGCCCGCCGAGCTGCGTAAGAACACGCTGTCCTGTGTGGCTCAATACATCGCCTGCGGGCTGGATCCTGCACGCTCGAATATTTTTATCCAGTCGCATGTGACTGGTCACACCGAGCTGGCCTGGGTGCTGAGCTGCATCACGCCGATCGGTGAACTCCAGCGGATGACCCAGTTTAAGGAAAAAGCCGCCAAGCTGGGCTTTAAGGTCGCCGACGGTGAAGGCGAGGACCTCAAGTTCGCGCACGAAGGTGCCCGTGCTCAGGCCTCGGTCAACGCCGGGCTGCTGATGTATCCGGTGCTGATGGCGGCGGATATTCTGCTCTACAATGCCGATGCCGTGCCGGTGGGCAATGACCAGCGCCAGCACCTGGAACTGTGCCGCGATTTGGCCCAGCGTTTCAATCATACCTATTCCGAAACCTTTACGATTCCTGAACCCTTTATTCCCAAGTCCGGGGCGCGCATTATGTCGCTGCAGGATCCGGAGCGGAAGATGTCCAAGAGCGACGAAAATCAAAACGCCACGCTCTACATCCTAGACGTTCCGAAAGTGCTGCAAAAGAAAATCATGAGCGCGGTGACCGACTCCGGCAGCGCGATCAAAGCCGCCGGGGATAAGCCCGGCGTCTCCAACCTGCTGCAGATCTACGCCGCCTCCTCGGGCCGCGAGATCGCCGAGATCGAGGACGCGCTGGCCGGGCAGGGCTATGGCGCACTCAAGCGGGAGGTGGCCGACGCCGTGATTGCCATGCTCGAACCCGTGCAGGCAAAATACCGCGAACTCATTGACGATAAAGCCTACCTGCACGATGTCCTGGGCAGCGGTGCCGCACTGGCGCAAAAACGTGCCTACCAGATGCTCGCGAAGGTATATCGCAAGGCGGGCTTCGTGGAGCGTCCGCGCTAGTGTGTCGCGAGTCAAAAGAAGATTGATCCCCGCTTGCCGGGAGCTTTGACTCTATCGACAAACCGCACACAATCCCAGCATGCATCCGGACGACGAAACGCAAACCACGCTCAGTAAATGGCCCTTTATTCTCGGGGATATGCTGTTGGTCGGGATGGCGCTGGCGATTGCGATGCTGGGTGGTTGGCAGTTGACGGACTGGCAGGTGGGGGCCTGTGTGGCGGCGGTAGCGCTGGGTGCGGCACTCTTTGTTCTGCCCTATCTGGTGGAGTATCAAGTGCGGGTGCGCGAGGGGCGCGAGGACCGCGCGGCCGATCTGCGGAGTATGGGGAAACATCTGGCGGATGCCGGGCAGAGGCTCGGTGCGGTGGAGTCCCGCCTGCGTTCGCTGGAAACTGCCGTGGCGGAGGCCGGGCTCCATCAGGCGGCTCTGGAAGTCAACCTGGCAGCTTTATCCGAAGCTTCCGTTTCGGCTGCCAGCGGGGACGAACCCAAGCCGGTGCAAGAATCGGATGAGCCGCAGGAGTCAGCTGGGCAGCACATCACTTGTGCAGTTCCCCTGCAGACGGTCGCTCCGCTGGAACGTCCCAAGCGCTCGCCCCGTGAGCGTCACGGCCCACGGGAATCGCGTTTGCTGCGGCGGGCGATTCGTGATGGCGACCACTCCTCGGCGGCGGTCAGCCGTATCATTGCCCATAAAGCTCGCGCGCAGCAGCCCGGTCCCCCCACTGTAAATGAGGCTTCCACGCCGGAACCGGTCAGCGATCCCCCGGTCAGCGAGGGCTTGGAGGTGCTGCTGGAAGAGGCGGAAACGAGCGCACCGCAGCCCCGCAGTAAGCCGAGGAAAAAGGACGCCGTATTGACCGCTGCAGTCTTTATCGGAATCGGCAATAAGCCCTATGTGCGCGGCAGCGGCGGTGGCCTGAATTGGGTGCAGGGGGTGGCGATGGAGTTTCAGGAGATCGGGAAGTGGCAATGGCTCGCGCCCGATCAGCTGGATGCAGCCATTGAGCTGCAAATCTACCGCAACGACGAAGACGCCGACCGTTCCGGCAAATACACCCTGGCGCCGGGACAAAAGCTGGAAGTCCATCCGGTCTTTTAGGCTGCATCCTTCGGATTCATTTTTTTTGAATCGCCAATCCATTATTCATGATTCATTCAACCAAAAATTTATGAAAGCTCTCATACCAGCCGCAGGTCTCGGCACACGCTGCCTGCCTTTGACAAAAGCCGTGCCCAAGGAACTGTTTCCAGTCGAGGGTTTGCCGGTGCTCCATCACGTAGTGGCGGAGGCCAAAGCCGCAGGTTGCACAGAGATCGGCATCATCCTCTCGCCGGGCAAGGAAGCGATCCGGCAGTATTTTACCTGGGATGCCAAGCTCATGAACTGGTTGGACCGCGTGGGGAAGCGCGCCGTTATGAACGAGTGGGAGCAACTCATGGATGGTTTGACCTTCACCTGGCTGGAGCAACTGGAGCAGCGGGGCCTGGGCGATGCGGTGCACTGCGGTGCCGGCTTTGCAGATGGTGATCCGATCTGTTTGTTATTGGGCGATACTGTGATGGAGCACGCCTCGCCGCTGCCGGTAATGGTGCAGCACTTCGTGGCGACTCAGCGGTCACAGGTTGCAGTTGAGCCTCTCCGCCCCGAAGAGGCTACCCGCTACGGCGTCTGTGGTGGTCAACTTGATGCCGCCGGGCACCTCGACATTGAGGCCATGCTGGAAAAGCCTGCGCTCGATGAAATGCCGTCGGTCCGGCAGCCGGACGGGACGGCTGCCGCTGCGGTCTTCGCGTTTGCCGCCCGCTACGTTCTCAGTTCTGCGGTGTGGCCCGCGCTGCAGAGCCTGCCGCCGGGCCGCAACGGTGAGATACAGTTGACGGACGCCATGGCGGCCGTTCTCGCGGCTGAGGGCTTTGGCGGCGTTCCTTTACCCGGTGTCCGCCGCGATGTCGGTTTGCCCCCTCGCCAAAAATAAAACGCTCCCTGCCTGTTATCCGGCAGTCCCGCCTGCCACCTTCATTCCTTTCGCACCAAATGATCATTAATACCCAAGCCTATCCCCGTGTGGGGCTCATCGGTAACCCCTCGGACGGTTACTTTGGCAAGACGATTGCCTTTTGTTTCCAGGATTTCCGCGCGGAAATCGAATTATGGGAATCGCCGGATCTCGAGCTACTCCCCAGTCGCAGAGACCATTCCGTCTTCAGCAGCTTGGCCCAGCTCTCCGACGATGTGCGTGCGCATGGTTATTACGGCGGGTTCCGGCTGCTTAAGGCCAGCTGTAAGGTGTTCATGGATTATTGTCGCGAACGGAATATTCAAATCGATACGCGCAACTTCACCCTGCGCTACAAGTCGGACATTCCGAATCGTGTCGGGCTGGCCGGTTCGTCGGCAATCATTACCGCCTGCATGCGCGCATTGATGGGCTTTTACAATGTGTCCATTTCCCGCCATTCCCTGGCCAATCTGGTGCTCTCGGTCGAGAATCATGAACTTCAGATTCCAGCAGGTCTGCAGGATCGGGTCGCTCAGGCTTATGAGCAGCCCATGTTTATGGATTTTGACCGAGAGCTGCTGCAGGCCCGCGGCTACGGTGATTACCAGCCGGTCGATCTGCGCCCACTGGCCGATCGCTTTTATGTGGCCTACCGCACCGAGCTTTCTCAGGGCACCGAGGTCTTTCACAGTAATTTACGTGCCCGCTACTCCCAGGGTGACCCCGCAGTGCTGGCCGCCATCCAGCGCTGGGGAGAATTGACTGTTGAAGCGCGGCACCTGATCGACGCGGGGGGGGACTCGCTGGCCGATGAGCTTTCAATACGGATCAACGAAAATTTCGATCTGCGGTCCTCGCTTTACGATGTGGGGGAGGGCAATCGTCGTATGGTTGCAGCCGCCCGGTCCTGCGGCTGCTCCGCCAAATTCGCCGGTTCAGGCGGTGCCATCGTGGGACTAATGCCAGCTGGCGACGCGTGTGCCTTCCAACGCCTGCAGGAGGCCTTTAGTCAGCAAAACATCGTTGTGCTGCGGCCACGTCTGATCCACCCCCAGCAGGCAAATCCAGCCGCGTCCGATCCTGCCACTACTGCCACTGCTGCCCGCTAGCTGGATGAGTCCGAAGTTCTTGCAGGAATGCAGCGCGGTTAATGCGACTGATTTACTAACAGCAAGTCCAATCTGACGTCAATCAGGCACTGGAGCATCACCAAAGCATTTCGCCTCGTCGGCAGCCTGCTTCAGCCGACTGCCGACAAGTGCAAAGGCTCCCGGTTATCGCCCCCAGGGTCACAGGGCTAAAGCGCTGTGACTACATCAAGCCACTCAAGTTCACGCGATTCCGGCCATTAGCCATTAGTCATTATTCATTAGTCATTATTCATTATTCATTATTCATTAGTCATTATTCATTAGTCATTAGTCATTACGCATGACCCCATTTTCAGTCACCGAATAAAATTGCAAATATTTGCGATTTACCTACCTCGATTGTATGAAAATCGCAGACATACCTGAAATTTACCAACTAAGCGTCCCGGAAAAGCTTCTACTTGTTGAAGCCCTTTGGCATGACGTGCGGGATGACGTTCGGGATGATTCAAGGCTGCCGTTGCCGGACTGGCATAGTCAAGCCCTGGATGAAAGCGCCGCCGCCTACCATGACAATCCTCGGGAAGGGAGTCCCTGGACTGATGTGAAAGATCGGCTATTATCACGGGTTAAGTGACTGAATTTATCGTCAGTTCCCAGGCCGAGGCCGACCTAGTCGAAGCATTTGACTTCTGGGAGGAAAAAGTTCCAGGACTAGGGAGCGAGTTTGTGCGCAGCGTAGATGCCGAGTTCGCCCGCATTCGCAGGAGCCCCTTAGCTTTCCGAATTAGATTGCGGCCTCATCGGATGGCAATGACCGAGCGTTTTCCATACGCTATTTACTTCATCTATGATGAATCAGCGAACCTTGTATCCGTGCGCCGAATCTTGCATTTTGCTCAAGATGCCGCATCTGATTTAAAGTGATCCCAAATCGGGTTTCACTCATCCCACGCGCAGCGTGTAAACCATAAGCGTAACATCAGCGGTTATACTTGTCCCGGCGTATTAAAATGAAGCCGGAAGCGGTTAGGAAATTCGCCATCCGCCCTCGTCCCTCAAAAATTCCCTCCCCGTAGGCAGTCCGCTTCAGCCTGCTGCCGGAAAGTGCAAAGACTCCCGATTATCGCCCCCAGGGTCACCGGGCTATAAGCGCTGTGACTACATCAAGCCACTCAAGTTCACGCGATTCCGGTCATTAGTCATTATTCATTACCCATTAGTCATTATTCATTACCCATTAGTCATTATTCATTACCCATTAGTCATTATTCATTACCCATTAGTCATTATCTATTAGCCATTACCCATTAGCCATTAACACAAAAATATCGATATTTACGAAACGACCCCTGGCTAAAACTCGGGCCTTATGAAAATAACGGAACGACCCGAATGGCACGGACTTAAGGGCACGAAGCAATGACCGGCAACCGTAGCGGTGTGCTTCAGCCACCGTTTCTTTCCGCCCCACGCTCTATCCGGCGAGGTGGTGGCTGAAGCACACCACTACGACTCAAAATTGCTTAAGTCCGTGCCATTACGACATGACGCCATCTGCCCCCCGTATCTCTGCATTTTAGGTGACGTGACGCCATGCGATCAGGCTTCAGCCACGAAAAGGCACGAAAAAGCACGAAAACGGAGCGTGGACATTGCGCGGTCTTGTCGCTGCGCTCGGAACTGTCCGCCAGCCCAAACAACCGACGGACAATAAACGTCCGTCCTCCGGAGGCTTCAGGCAATCTATCACTTCAATCGAAAACCGGCAAACCGCTCACTGGTAAACTTGATAACCGCGTCCCGCGCGCAAACACCCCCAATCACGTGGCGCAACACGCTTAACGTGACCGAAAACCGCCCAGCCCCAGGCACCCATCTAACATTAGCAATTATTCATGATTCATAGCCATCAATAATTGACCCATCAGCATTACTCATTGAGCCTTCTAATTACCCTTGCGAATTCTGACAGTATTCGTAGTTTTGAGTTATGAACCGAATTGAATGTTCTCCTGATGTTTGTAACGGAAAGCCTGTTATCAAGGGCACGCGGATTACCGTCCAGACAGTATTGTCCCACATGAGTGCGGGCGATTCGACCGAAGATATCCTGGAAGCATTTCCCAAGTTGACCCGTGAGGACGTCTTGGCCTGTTTGGCTTATGCCGCTAGATTCGGTGAGATTCACTCCAGTGTAGAGCTTGTGTCGTGAAGCGTCTGCTGATTGATGAGAATCTTCCGTTTTCTATCGGTGCCAGGATTGGAGTTGATTACATCCACGCATCGCAAATAGCTGAACAGGCCTCCGATTCACTGCTGTGGCAACACGCAAGGGAAAATGATTGGGTCGTTTTAACCCGAGACACAGATTTCTTTGATCGCCTGATGAGGCACGGACCTCCGCCAAAAGTGATTTGGATTCGTCTCGGGAATATACGCAAAAATGATTTATTAGACATACTGGAAGAGCGTTGGCCTATTATCGAGCGGCGAATCCACTCATATGACTTGGTTGAAATGTATGCCGACCGTCTCGAAGCGATCAGTTTCCCCGCAGGAAAAGAGTAGTGGTCCAGAGCCCGGAGCGCGGACATTACTCTCCGCCAGACCCACCGCCAACTTCCGGGACTTTTTTGCCCGCCAAGCTACGCCAAGAAATCGCCAAGGCACCGGCAACCATCCTTCGCGCCCCTTCGCGGACCAATCAAATCCCTACCCGCCACTTTTTCATTTTTTTTGAATAAATTAAAATTTCCGTCATTTTGCGCCTTTCTTGTTCCGACAAGCTCCAGTCCACCCGCACGTTTTACGTGCACGTTTTTACCGGCGCAACCAATGGAGGTAGCGTGGCGGAGGCTGCGGCGCAAGCCTCCCGTTCCCCGGTTTTCAGTTGTCTGGTTTTCAGTTAAGACGGGCTAAACTCTGTTCGTCTTCGCGCTGCGAAACGAAAACACAACATCCTCTTATCAGGTCTCAGGTTTCATCCCTCATCCCCCCCCGTAGCTGCGGCGCGATAGCGACGCGGACTCCCGGCGCATAGGTCTTCCGCCATCCATTTATAAGCGCAACATCAGCGGTGATTAGCGGTTAAAAAAAACAAACCCGGACCGCTGCGCGGACACCGCTAATTACCGCTAATTGGACGCTTATTTTTATGATGGATGACCGCAGAAAGTAAATTCGCCATCCTCCATCCCCCTCCTGTAGCTGCGGCGCGACAGCGACGCGGACTCCCTGCGCATAAGTCTTCCGCCATCCATCCATAAGCGTCCCATCAGCGGTGATTAGCGGTTAAAAAAACAAACCCGGACCGCTGCGCGGAGACCGCTTATTACCGCTAATTGGACGCTTATTTTTATGGCTATTCGTAAAATCTTGTGAAGAAAGCGGGTTGGATGTTCAAGAGTGCAATGACATCGAAAGAAGAGCACTATGAACAATTGTTGGGTTTAAGCGACGCCTGGAAGGTATCGGCAGTGATACTGGATGTGGCGGCTAAGAGGGTTGAGGTCGAGATCGGCTATGATCTCTCGCAGTCTATGGATTGTCCGGAGTGCGGTCAGCATTGCGCCCATTACGA
>Ga0210036_1004008_pt1 | contig 13983 bp, 12 predicted proteins | sample CryGeymeta201515_FD_185469 | JGI IMG/M metagenome (GOLD analysis project Ga0210036, IMG submission 185469) | Groundwater microbial communities from Crystal Geyser aquifers in Utah, USA - Crystal Geyser metaG 2015-15 (SPAdes) (version 2) | ecosystem: Environmental > Aquatic > Deep subsurface >...
ATCATAAGGGTTTGAGTTAACTCTGGTCAAATATTTCAGGTTACGATCATCATCATAGGTCCAAATATTGGCAAGAGATCATAAGGGTTTGAGTTAACTCTGGTCAAATATTTCAGGTTACGATCATTATCATAGGTCCAAATACTATAAAGAGTGGTTGGCGTACCCCCCGCCAGGGGCCATTGATTGTTCAGAAAAAGTACAGCTGAAGAATATGAAGGTTCGGCTCTAAGAGGCTCTAAGAAAGTTTTCTGGAGATGGGTACAAGTAGTACTTAGTAGTATCATCACTCCGCGACATTGTTTTTGTTCACAAAATCAAATATTATAAAAAGAGAAAACTAGTTACTTTTATCAAACATCGACAAGCTCATTTTATTAGCAATTAATCCAATAATCCATCCATCAATCCATCCAAACAACCAGCCAGCCAACATGACTATCTTCCGCCGTCACTCGAGATCGCTTTCTGACAGCGGACCCATTTTGGAAGCGTTGACTTCTTCGTCGCGCTATTTGCTTGCAGATTTCGATGATAAGGACAATGTCGTCGTCAGCCAGGAATTGGTCAACAATTCTTGCAGGAGCGACATCAACAGCAATAGCAACGACAACAGCAACGACAACAGCAACGGCAACAACAGCAGTGAAGATCGTAACATCCACAACATCACTCACGACATTAACAAGCAAGTAAATCGCATCTGCAGCGAAGAAAACGGACACGAAAAGGAAGACGAAGCAAGCGGCAGCACTCAACAAAAACAGGAAGAAGAAGCGACTCTCCAAGAGGAAGAAGAAGCCTTGGCGCACGCCTTACTGGAAGATTACCAAGTCAAGCTTGGTCCCAAGGACGACAAAGTATGTGTTACAGTGGAAGTCCCTGACGGTATCGACAAAGACGACTTGAAAGTCCATGTAGACAAAGACTGTATTTTACGTGTTACCGGAGAAGTTACACGCACCGTTAGCGACAACACTTCCAGTCAGACATCGTGCAGCTCAAATGCTAGTAATGCCACGTCTGATAGCAACAACTCCCACCAACAGACCATGGCACGCGTCGAACAGACCTTTCAACTTGACGAACAAGCACTGGAAATAGACCAGCTTCAAGCCAAACTCAGCAAGGATGGTGTGCTGAAAATAACCGCTCCCAAAAAAGAACAAGACAAGTGCACATTGCGTGACGAATTGGAAATTATCCCTGCACGACCACGCCGTGTTGCGTCCAGTCACTTACAAGTCATTGTTGATTTACCTGGTGTGCATTTGGAAGATATTCACGTCAGTTACGCCAACGGAAAACTTCGCGTGAGTGCATCACGGCATTTTGGACAGGTACGTTCGTTTAAGCGAACTATTCCTATTCATCCTGAAGAGTTCGATGTGGACAAAATGAAGGCATATTTGTCGCGCGGCAAATTGTACGTCCAAACACCGCCCAAGGATTGTACTTGCATGACGCGGGATATTGACATTCAAACGGAATCAGAAGCAGAAGAAACAAGACATAAGAATTCCTCCACCATGGCTAGTACTGGTGGTGTGCATGTCGACGAGTAAGCAACCAAGTACGAGAAACTGCTCGCGTAATTCTCCATATATTGATGCATAAAAACCCAGGCATATCTTGTAGGATTTATATGATCATTCATAAACAGATAAATTAATATAATATGATGTACGAGAATGCATACTGAAGCTTGCCAAGTGAGAAGGACAACAACAGAGAAGGACAACAACACTTCTATTGCATAGGTAAAAATCGTACCATACTGCAATACTGTACTTAAAACATTTTTGGAATGGTATGCATCGCAAAACGATTCTCAGAAAAGCTTAGAAAACGGAGACTTTCCATTCTGTGAGAGGTTCATTCATCATTGACATCACCGAGGCCAACAACAAAAAATGAGACCAAACATCACGTTTACTTCGAAGTATTTTTAACGTATTCAAATAAATAATACAGCTTGCAATGTGTTGATAAGCTCCAATTTTCTCTGTCGAGAATCTCGTTTCTTGATTGAAAGAGCTGATGTAGTGTGCTCTACAGTGTAGAAAAAAGTTTAGGTTTTCACGACGAGCTGGACTTTTTATAAACATGGTCCTCACAAAATCCTCCGAGGAAGGTATTGTTCTGAAGTGTGCGTTTGATTTCCAGCCCAAGCAGTCCGAGTTGGCGATATCCCAGGCTTTGGTGTATATTGTACTGTATATTCCCTTGAAAAACACCGCCGATACCTCAGAATATACAAATACATAGAATTCAAATCTAATTGTTTTTTCTCGTTGCAAGTATCAGACACAACTTCTCAGTTTCATGGAGCCAGGAAAGTGCGTCGGCTACTCTGAAAGGAACTACCTCAAGAAAACCCAACGCGAACCTGATTCAGCTGGCGATAACACAAACATCATATTCAACTGTTATCGCTCGCTATGTACTAAACTACTGACCAAAAATTTTAACACAAAATATTGATATATTCCCTCTAGTTTTTATTGGTCTGTTGTTGCTGTTGCTCTTGTAGTATATATACAAGTTCGACAGTTGTAGTACGATTGTTCCTTTTTCGCTTTGTGTACCCTTCTACAATGCCTTCTTTATTTTTTCGCCAATTATGTATGGTTGGAAGTTTAACATGTACGTCCTTTCGGCAAAGTATACATGGTGCTTCTCTTGATAGAAAGCAGGTTTATCCGAATCTTCTGTTTTACTGGCAAATGGCAAAGGGTTCCTGTTCCAATTTCATTCTTGTTCCTTCTTTACCAACTTACGCCTTCTGGCCTTCGCCTTGAGTAGAATCAACAGTGTCTTCAAAACTGGTTTCAAAGGTTACCATCATGGTCAATGCTTCCGTGGGAGGCGTGGTGGGAGTGGATGAATCGGCAAATCCATTGGGCTCGTCTTCATTTTCTTCTCCGTCGGCCGTACCAAAGACATCTTCCCAAAACCCAACCACCTTCGATCCAGTTTCGGAAAAGAAACGACCAATTCCTTGTCCCACTGTTGCTTTATTCGCATCGTCCGATCTGCTTTGCAATTGTCGCTTTTGGCTTCGCAGCTGTTGCCCTCGCAGACCTGACTTTGACGATGATTCTGCTGCTGCTGCCACCGATACTTGCAAGGTGTTACCAATCAACAGAACGATGGTAAGAAATTTAAAAACAAAAGTGTTGGTCATGGCAGTCATGTTTGTTGTTGTTGTGTAGTGATGATTTGTTTTGTTTATTTGTAAAAAAGTTGGATTCGTTCGTAAAACAAAATTGTGTTACGGAAAATAGAGGATTGTAAGGTTGACTTATCGCAAAAATCGGAAACTCTGAGGTGTAAGAGACAGGAGACGTTTTGGACTTACGAAGGTTTGCTAATTAGCGATTTGAGATTCCTAATTACCGAGAAAGAAGTTTACATACACGTCTGAATATCAGACTGAATAGAGTTCGGGTGTTCTTGGATAACCCAATAATGGCTGGCCTACGGTAGTGTTACTAGCTACTAGCTAGTAGTAGTAGAGTAGCGATTCCATGGGATAATTAATTATTTTTGGAGAGTGTTTTGATGAGTAGTAGTACTGTACTACTAGCTAGCTAGTAGTAGTCTACTACCTGGGCGGGGGGCGGGGCGGTGCTCATACTAAAAGTAGACTACAGTAGCTATTTTTTAGTACTAGCTACTGTACCGGTAGTCTTCTCCCTAGCTAGAGTAGTCTAATACGGAGTAGCATAGTAGTATTAGTATGCGTACGTAAAAGACTGGATGGTAGAGAAGGGTGCTTGATCCCAAAAACTCTGATTGACAAAGCTGAGCGACACGCGAGGAGCCTAGTCTAGCTAGAGTAGTCTACCCGGCAGATTATTATTCTGCTCTACAGTCAAAAGTCGAAAATAAATAAATAAATAAATAAATAATACAGTAGTATTACCAGGTACTATTTATTTCAGCCATTATAGCTATCCTACATTATTATCCCAACAAATTCAAGTTAAAAAACAAAGATCATTGGTTTTCCTCTGCTTCCTGCTTCGTCACACCCTAGCAGCTAGCAGCAAGCCTTGAAGTTTTAAGCCCAATTCTCCTTTGTTTGTATGAGTTGCAGTCACAACAAGAACGCTAATAATAATCCGTCTGAGGATGCGGAGCCTTCTTTGAATTCTACTTCTTCGTTTCCCAGAGAACTCTCGGAAGAAGTCAAAGGCTCTGATGGCAAAGAAAGTATCACTTGGAACGGGGACACTTGCAAGGTAGGAGTAGCTCCAGGACACGCCCATGACAATCAGAACAATCACCTGACTTCCTTAGGGTCAATCACAAGGGCTACGACTACCGATACGGCTTCCAGTAGTGTTCTTGACTGGATCTCCTTACCCAGAAACATGACCGTATTAAATAAGGGGCAACAAGAAGAGGAAGAAGAGGTAGATGATGATGATGATGATGATGATGATGATGATGACAAGCTACCGAATCTCCTAAACGCACCACCTGAGCTGCCAGCAAGAAGATCCAACTTGAACGCGTCCTTTCTCGAACAGCTGGAGAACATTCCTCTTCCTTTGCCAGAACTCTCGTATCCGTCTTCCGTTATGTTTCCAGACCCAACAGCACTTGATGCGAATGCAACCTGTGCATCCTCGGTTACCTGGAGGGAACAACCCGACAGAGATCAACCTATTTATCCGACCATACCATTCGAGGAGGAAGAGGAGGAGGTGGAAGAAGAAGAAGAAAAAGAACCAAATGAAAAGGATGAGATACTCCAGGTACTACCAGCGAAGAAGACGCAAAACAAGAAATTGCAGGATCAGCAGCATGCTTCTGCATCCTTTGAAGCTGCCGTCGTTGGAGAGACAACAGGGATCACAGGAACTACAGCACTCACCAAACAGGACGTGCAAGACCTGAATACGTTTCATCGAAACGTTGTAAACAAAGCGGGAAATAGGAAGTTGTCGTCCAATGGGGAGTTGACACGATTATCCACAACACATTATACAGGAACACAGGAAACCGATGGATCGGTTCAGCCTGGGGCCTACCGGGAGGGACCAGAGCCAAGAGCTCTTCAGCAGCAGCAACAACAACATGGTGGGGACGACGGAACAGTAACGAGCAACCATCACATTCTTAGAGAAGCGAATTTTATTCCGCGTGACAGTGACGACGAGGAAGCATTACTTCAAGAATCGATTGGGTCGACCAGCGCGTCAAAACTGCTAGAAGCTAATCTACTGCAAGACGAACTCCAAGTGGCACAGTACATGGCGGGAGAAGATGTTCCTTTGGCGAGAAAGACGATCAACAGCCAGATTACAAATCGTCGGTTGCTGGTTGTGGGGCTGATTGTCGCGGCTTTGTCGCTCCTGATTTTGGGGATCACTTTGGGAGTAGTGCTTTCGAGGACCAAAGACGAAACTTCGGGGGAAGATATGGAAGAAACTAAAGAATTTAACTTGGGCGTGGACTATTTTAGAGACATTTCAACATCTCCATACGCCCAACAAGCGCTCGATTGGTTAGTTCATGAAGATCCAATGCAACTCAATGCAACAGCATCAAACTTGATGCAACGATTTGTATTGGTCATGTTGTATCTGTCTACAAGCGAACGTGGGCCTTGGCGCTCTTGCAATCCGCCTAAGCACGATTCGTCTAGCGATCTTTGCTACCATGACGGATTGATTGCAGTTCCCTCTTATTATGGCACCGGATACTACGTATTGTATGAGGAATTCACTGAAACCGCTGCATACAGCTGGCTTTCAGGAGTTCACGAATGCCATTGGGCGGGGACATTTTGCTCCGAAGATCAACAGATCGAATCACTTCACCTTGGTACGCTTGCTTCTGGTTCACGCCTGATATTGCTGCTGTCTTGTAATTTTTATCTCACTCTGATACTGCCACTTGTAATGTATTATTCTAATGTATGATTCTGACATCAGACGGCATGCTCTTAAACGGAACAATTCCATTGGAGATCATGTATTTATCGAACTTACAAGCTATTTCGTTGAGCCGGAATAGCCTCACAGGGCCAATTCCATCAGAATTAGGGACTCTCAGCAAGCTAAGGCATCTGGATCTGGAAGACAACTACTTCACTGGAGGTATACCAAAAGAAATCGTAGACATACTAGCTGGGGTAGCTGCAAGTGGACTGGTTCATCTTGATTTGTCGTGGAATCCACTGCTTCCTAGTTCAATTCCAACGGAAATAGGCGGCATGTCGAACCTTGAGCGGTTGTTTTTGAACGGTATTGAACTCGTGGGGACGATTCCATATGAATTGTATCAGTTAAGTCGTCTTGGTAAGAACAGTTTTGCTTGAAGTAGCTTGCATTCTTTCCACACTTGGGAGGTATTCTTTTTGCTTTTCGAATATTTCTAATGAACGCGTTTTTTCTTGCAGCTGTGATCGACATGTCACATAACAAGTTGACGGGTACGCTCCGCACAGAGGTTGGGCTTATGCCCAACTTAATTTTGTTGGGGCTCAATCAGAACGATATTAGTGGAACATTGCCCTCAGAGCTAGCTGAGTGTACATCGCTTTTGGAGCTTGCTTTTTGGAATAATTTACTCACTGGTTCTTTACCTAAGGAGATCTACCATGGTGATTATAAACAACTGTCGGCATTGATCTTTGACACAAACTTTTTGTCGGGAACAATCAGCTGTAAGTTTTAGTGTGGCTTCTGCGGCCTGCTGTTTATTTTCTTGCGCGATGCCATCATTGTTAAAAATAGTCGACGCCTCGCTCTCACAGCGCTTACATCTCCTTATCACCTTTGTGCCAACAGCGGAAATTGGTAAGTTGACCACTCTAAGTTTCTTTATTGTGTCCAGCAACCCATCGCTGTCAGGAACGATTCCAACTGAAGTTGGATTGTTGTCGAGCTTGGTGCGCTTTGATGTCGATCGCACATCCATGGTTGGATCTGTTCCCCAGGAACTGTGTGACTTACGTGGTGGTGTACTGGAAAAGTTAAAATCGGATTGTCTAGCAGACTCCGACGGTAGTATCCCAATCTCTTGCCCAGAGGGTTGTTGCAGCAAGTGTTGCAGCCGTGAGACACAGGAATGTCATGAGACAATTTTCAATGATGCTCCAAGCACGTACGATGGTGAAATACAGAATGAAATACAGCAGCCATGAAGCGATTCCTTCAATAATAACGCGGAACGAATATCTCGTTATATGCAAACTTGGGCGGTAAGCGAGACAGGGAGAGGGGAGTACACGCACATCACATGCATGTTTGGTAAATAGCATTTCAATAATGGAAAATTATGAATGATTTTTTGGGCTATTTTGCTATAATTCAAAGTGTTCCTTGTGCATGTCGAAGAAAATGCCATTGTTTTGGCAGCCCAGAACTGGAGCCGAATGCTTGCGACATGCATTTTGCAGAGATTGCATAAGAGACGGTGGTCCACAGCCAATGACTGCGATGCTAGTCTCTCCCAAAGCAATGGCGTCTTGTTTCAATTCCTGGAATATTTTCTCCAAATCAGGTCTTCCGTTGTAAAGATTGTAGGGAAGAGCTGTTATAGCTTCTTCATCCGTTTGTTCCAAGTTGCGGGTACAATAAATGTCAGCTTGCACCACGGCGGGACGTCGACGTGCCGGGAGTTTTCCTGAAATCGTATCACCAATTTTCTCATCTGACGTCGAAGAGGTGCCATCGCCGACTAATGTTACGGATGATGATTGTGATGACTTGTTTGTCTGGCTCCTTTCGATCATGCGTTGATAGTCGGGATTAGCAGTCGAATAATCATCACAAGGTTCTTGGTCTAGCAGGAGCGGTGGCATATCTTGAACCATTTTGTGGTCCCGAACGGCCCAGACAAATCTGAGCTGTTTCAGATTGCGTCCTTGAGTGCGATGTTCATGTAAAAGTTGTTTGCCGACGGACTGACATGGTGTGACACCAATGCCGCCGCTCACGAAGAGGACCATCTTATATTTGTTATCATTTTCCAAGTCCACTGAGAGGGCACCATAGGGTCCCTCTATAAGAACCGCAGTCTCGTCTTTTCTTTCCGCCAGAGCCACAAGCTTCTCACTCCAATCTCCGAGGCATCGAATGTGTAAGGTGAGGACTTTCTGATGAGGAGACGAAGAAATACTTATAGGATGGGCTTCCACGGCGCTTATGGCAGGAATGATAATGCGCACAAATTGTCCAGCATTGTAGGTAAAGCCGAGAGGTTTCTCAACCAAAAGCTCAACGGCTGGCTCGTGTGGTTGCATATCTTGTCGCTTCCGGGCCCCAATAATCTGCAGCTTTGACGTCGTTCGATTACGCATTCCAGCCATTACTCCGTACCGAATCAGCATGTCTAAGGCCCACCACGCAGCAACAAAAACAGCTGAGAATACGCTGTGCAGAAAGAGTGTTACTACGACAAGTAGCCCAAGGACAATGTGTGAATAGTACCATAGATTGTACCAATACCGACGCAAAATGGAAATGGTACTCATAAGGACAAGAATCAGCATGGATGCCAATAGTATGGTTCCCGTTGCATTGGTTTGTCCGTCTATCGCGAATTTCCAAAGGTTGGGAGCGACAAGTTGATCTTGCAGAGTGTTGTTGGTCTGATCGGACACCGCCTGAGTTCCTGCTGCTGCTGCTGCTGCTGCTGCTGCTTGACTGTATTCAGAATCACCGTTGTCGTCCCCGCCATAGGTGTAGGCAACGTATCCGTGAAAGAATGCCAAAATGACCGCGACAAGGGCCGAACTGGCGTGCACTCCAATCAACCGCTCATAAGGTATTCCCAACAGGAAGGTAAGGGGAGCATTGGATTTAGCGGCTGTCACATACGTCACGTACAAACAGTAGGTCGACATGGTTCCACTCAAACTCAAGGACGGTTGTACAAAGGTGTAATGAATTCCTCGCAAGAAAAATACTACCAGCGGTGCCAACAGAACCAAATCTCCTACTGTGGCATAGGCTACCGACGATGGAAGGACGCCTCCGACTGTCGCCACCAAGGCTCGTGGTACCAGCGCAATTCGCATGGGTGGTACCAACAGGGCACGCAATCCGTAAAATCCTCGCAGCAACGGCATGAGACAAAACAGACAGATCGGTTCTGCCTCCACAATTAAACTCCACAAGGGAGTTTCGCGATGCGTCGTCGCATAGGGCTTGTACGTTCTGGGAGGAATGCGTCCTCCTTGTAACTGCTGCTGCTGCTGTAACTGCTGCTGCTGCTGCTGTTGCACCATGATTGTTTCTTGTTCCAATTCTTTTTTTGTTTCGCTTACTGGAAAGTGGAAAGTCAATGCTGCTGCTACTAGTCGTACTCGAGTGGTAAGTAGTAGTTACAATAGCTAGTACAGTAGTTGTGGTATCCGAATTCCCAATTATGATAAAAAGTAAAATTGTGATGATATGATCGATTTGGGATTTGGGACAACAACATGTCAGCTCCTCCTAGTATTATTTCAGTTAGCTACCTGGTAAGTCTAGTAGTTATAGTACTCCGAGTACCAGCAGGTACCTGGTAGTACCGCATCAATACTACCATACTAGCTAGTAGTCGTACGTACCTCCGTATCATAATATGATCAGGAACAATTTCGCACGATAGCAGTGCCAGGTACTACTAGTACTACTACTCTAGCTAGTAGGTATGGTAGTAGTACCAGTAATAACGCACACGTCACTTTCTCTTTAGCGCCTACGGTACTCAACGCTCGTCGCGTTCTACAGTTCTACAGTAACACTAGACTACTACTACGTACTACGGTACCTACTTGCACCTGTATCCATTTGTCAAATTTTGGTAATTAGAGTAGAGACTACAAGCAGCCACTGTTACTACACTACAACTAGATACTACTAGTACGAGTTGCTTTGTACTACCTGGTACCATGTACTGTACGAGGTACCCGGTACTACTACCGTACCACTCACTACTACCTGGTAGTACCATACTAATAAATCCCAAGTCGTGCCAGAGGGTCAAATTTTGTACAGTACTCAGATAATACATCCACTTCCGTGCATCCAATGCTACCAGTACTGGCAGGATGATAGTAGCACTGCTAGCTAGGAGTACTGCCTGCTCTCCAGTACTACTAGTACTCGGAGTACACAAGAACGTGACATGAAATATTTTGGATACTTTTACAATATTGTACGTACTACAGTAGTACCTGGTAGACCAGTAATAGTAAAATAAAATGGATCGTGTCAAATAGGACAACCAAACGTTGACGTATCCCTCCATCAGAAAATAATAGATAATAGTACATTCATTTTTTTGAAAATTTCTTCCTCTTGGACGAAATATATTCATCATGTCCCACAACTATCACGTCAACAACGACGACGTAGAGTTGCAGTATGCCCCAACACTAGCACCAGCACCAGCACCGGCACCAGCAGCACCTCCAGCGGAAGGAGCCGCCACCGCCACCGCAGCAGCAGCAGAACAGTATGTCGAAGATGCTGATGACTTTAAAGCACAACAATTACAACCACGTTGTGCTCGTCTGACGGCACTGGTGCTCGGGTGGTTGTCGTTAGCTGTCATTGGAGGTGGTATTTACTTTTTTATGCGTACCAATGACTATACATTGACACGCACCTCTTCTGCGTCCCAAACGCACCAAGACTTTCAAGGCGTTGTTGCTCTGGCAGAAATCCAAGACCACGACGAACCCCAAGATTGTTGGATGGCATTGCACGGCAACGTTTACGACTTGACAGACTATGCACCCTCGCATCCGGGATCATCCACGCTCATTACGATGCACTGTGGCACCGATGCCACGATGTGGTACGATTTTGAACACTCTTTGACACTCCTTTTCATTGTGGATCAATATCTACTGGGAACACTTGCCCAAGAGCAAAACGATGCGGAAGAGCAGAAAGTGCTTCAAGAAGAAGTTGTTCCGGAAGAAGACATTGTTCATGAAGACAATACCCAAGAAGAATATGCTGAAGGAGATTTCGATCAAGTAGACGAGGTTTCTTTCGAGGTTCAAGGCGAGCTTTCTGTTACCAAGGAGCCCGCGACGGACATGCCTTCCAATTATACTACAGATATTCCAACAAATGCTCCCACAACCACTTCACCTACACAAAACCCTACAAATCTTACAACGGTGCCCACTGAAACGCCTTCGCTGGCTCCTCTCACTGACGCTTCTCTTCCTGTGCCACTCATGGGTACCTTACAACCAACGTACATACCCACCACTACTACTCCCACATCGGGGCCTACTACAGCAGAGATCGTTTCTACGTCTGCACCAACGTTGACACCAACAACTGTAGCACCCACAACAAAAAGCCCGACCACTCTGGAACCGACCTTGAATCCAACCACAGCAGCTCCTGTTGGCTGCTCCATGGAATTTTATACTCCCACGGACCTGGCACAGCATTCGGATCAAGAATCCTGCTGGTACGGATTGTACGGAGTCGTTTACGACTTGACGTGGTACATTGATCAGCACAAGGGAGGCAGAGGGACGATCTTGGTGTTTTGTGGAACGGATGCCACGACAAGCTTTGCAAGTCAAAAGAAACACGATGTTGACCTATTGGACAAGAAGGGGTTTGCATCGTCCATCATTGGTCGTGTAGGGACTACAAGAGGAAGTCAGAGCGTTCCGTGCGACGAAATTAATCGAGTGGCTGTATTATAATAGCGTAACAACAAAGTAAAAAGGCCGGGGCCATTAATAATCGAAATCCAATATAATTAGTAATTATAACAGAATCATGACAACATGCAACTATACCTGCTGTCATTATTTCCATAAAATGGGCCGCCTCCATGCCGAATTCTCCATGACTAACTTATCACCGCACACCACTAGTAGTAGGGCGTCCCATCCTTGTGCGTAAACGTTCGCTCTACACCACCACCGTCTACAGGTACAGCTCTCAAATCATCGTTCGGGTAATCAACTTGATCATCCGCTGTTCGATCACCAAGTTCCAAAGACACTACATCATTTTCAGAATCCCATGCAATCACCTGCCTTCATTTTGTAGCGTACATTGTCTCCTACACCCAAAAACAAGGTTGCAGTTCCTTCCAGCACCATTATGAATTCATCTTGTTTGGAATGACAATGCAACAATGCAGACGAAGCTCCGGATTTCAAACAAGTATAGTTGACTCCAAAGTTCTTGAGACCAAAAGAATCGCTCACCTTTCTCTTTGTACGTCCTTGGACAATGTCCGAGAAGGGTTTTGGGTAGGACGTGCGGTTGCCTTGCGCAGAAGGAATGGTACTTATTATTCCAAATTATTCTCCTGATGGGTGAATATTGTATATTGAATCGAAGAGGGATCAATAATGATTGTGCACAGCGAGTGCTCCCCTTGCGAAATGAAAATGTATGTTGTTCAAGTAGAAAGTATTTGAGTGAGAAAGTAGTAGGTCTACAGGTCTACTAGGCCACTAGAGACAACTAGACGACTCGTCTCACGTAGTCTCTAGCTACTAGTAGTAGTAGTACTTGAGTAGTAGTACTAATAGTACTACTAGTCTACTACTCTAGTCTAATGAGAACGAATGTAAAGAATCATACTCGAGTAGAACAGATCCGGGTTTTAGATATTATGCATCAAGTCAACAGTACTCTAGTAGAATATCAAGTCACGAATAAGAATTCTGCAGTTTCAGACGACTGAAAGTCAATATTATTATTATTCTTGTTGAAAGTATCAGGAATGAGATAACATAGGGGACGGATCTTCTTCGAAACCTATGCAGTATCAACGTCAACGAAAGTCAGAATTAGATTGTATTTGGGAGCAGCTGATAAGAGGATACACCGAAACGGTGAACAGAAAGAAGTCTCAGCAGTCAGCAGCACACACACATATAGCAGCAGCAGCAGCAGCAGCAGCAGCAGTCAGCAGTCAGCAGTCAGCAGCGCGCACATACAGCAACAGCAGCATGAAGAACGTCAGGATATGGGATTACAAGAACGATGGACAATGGCCAGGGAGGCAAAATGAGAAATATCGCGTGCAGCAACAAGACCAAGAACAAAATGAACCAACTAAACAAAAGTTTCGACTCTATCAAGACATGGTCGCAGGTTTTGGAGCAGCCTTTCTGGGAACCGGTTTGGGCTTTCCCCTCGATCTCATCAAAACGCGCATGCAAACGGCTTCTCCGACAAGCCAAACATCAGGCGCGACTATTTTCAACGTGGGACGCGACATTGTTCGGAACGAAGGTATGGGTGGGCTGTTCAAAGGCCTTTCGAGCCCGTTACTGACACTTTCTGTTCAGGGTTGCATCAGTTTTTCATCATTTGGACTCTTTAAGCAAGTATACGGAGCTGGACAAGGCTGGCACTTCAAGAACTGGTTGGCAGGATTATCGACGGGTCCCTTCGTAGCGGTCCTGAGCACAGTGGAGCTTCACGTTCGCACCCAAATGCAGCTCGACAATATCGAAAAACAGAGGTGCCGTAACAGCTTTCATTGCATGAAAAAAATCGTTCAGAATCATGGCACTTCGACGTTGTTTACTGGATGGGGCGTTACTACGCTAAAAGACAGCAAATACTTTTCCACTTACTTTTTTGTCTATGAAGGGATGAAGAATACCCTACAGCACAATATGGACACTTCCAATATGATTTTTTCTAAAGCAGCTGTACCTGTGGCAGGAGCAGTCGCAGGTGTCACAGGGTGGCTTGTTTCTTATCCCCTCGACAGTGTGCGTGCCACTTTGCATGGACAAACGCTCAGAAAGGGAGAAACACCAACGGCATTACAAGTTTCCAAAGACATTGTTGCCAAACATGGTGTTCGGGGCTTTTATATCGGTATTTCCACTGCCTTGACACGAGTGCGAGTTAATCAGCCTTCATGGACTGTACTTAGAAGAACAAGGAACACGATCTGCAGCAGGTTCTGTATTTAGAAGAGGCAATGGCAGTTTGAGCGAGCCACTCGCCAATGGACTTATGGATC
>Ga0210036_1004023_pt1 | contig 13956 bp, 11 predicted proteins | sample CryGeymeta201515_FD_185469 | JGI IMG/M metagenome (GOLD analysis project Ga0210036, IMG submission 185469) | Groundwater microbial communities from Crystal Geyser aquifers in Utah, USA - Crystal Geyser metaG 2015-15 (SPAdes) (version 2) | ecosystem: Environmental > Aquatic > Deep subsurface >...
AAAGAGAGAGAGAGAGAGAGAGAGAGAGAGAGAGAGAGAGAGAGACGCGTCAGACAAAATAAAAAGGGGGAGGGCATCGTTTACAACACACAGGGTACAGTACTCCTACTACTCGCTAGCTAGCTCGCTGGCTAATACGTCGGTACGTACCTGGACTCCATTCCTTTTTGAGTATATCCAAACATATATCACCCGTTTTAAAGTGCACATTGGGATGAAATACCTTGGTAACGAATGTCATTTTGGGTGGCGCTAATGGATAATCGGTACCACAAAGAATGGACAATTGAAAAACACCTCCTTCGTATCTGTTATATATTTTTAATATATAGAGAGAAAATAGAGACATTTTAATAATAGATAAGAGAGAGTGTGTGTGAGAGAGAGAGTATAAGATAGATGATGGAAACCATGGAATGAAAAATGAAAACAATTTGCAGTCAAACAGCACAAAACCACAGTTTGGTTCTTCTTTGACAGGTCAAGAAAATAATTACAACATCGTCAGTCATCAATTATCGTTATCGTCGTTCATCATGAATCATCATCCTTATGATGATGAGATTATTCGAACCATCCCATTGTATGATAATATAAAAAAATAATCTTACGGTGTATCGTTCGGTCCACGTATCAAAGCAATCCATTTTAACAGATTATCGGAATCTGGAAAGAGACATATATCATCGTCATCGTCCTTACTGCGTTGCAAGTTTTGAAGTTCCTTGCGAAGTCGTTTGGCTGCTGCTAAGCTTTGTGCTACCATTATTATTATTATTATTTATTATTATTATGTGCTTGTATTTGTTGGGTTTCTTCTTCTTATTAGTAGTATTCAATTTGTTGTTGCTGCTGCTGCTGCTGCTGCTGTGGTTGGTTCAAGAATCCAAATACTAGTTGTTACTACTAATAAGATGTCTAATTAATTATTGTTAAAAATTAATTATTGTTATAATTATTATTTTGTTGTTGGTCTTTGTTGCTGATGAAGCGAAATAATAATAAAGCAAATAAAAAATGTTTGAGTTTACTCGATTTTAAGATTCTTTACTTAAATAATAAAAGAGTTGGTAGGCGAACCGTTCCAAGAAATAATTATTATCCTAAACACTACTGTACTGTGTTGTACCACCCAGGCAGGAGTACTACTGCTACTACTGCTACTACTACTACTACTAGAGCTACTAGTAGGTACTGAGTAGACAACATCACGACGGTTTTTTCTTCTTGATCAGCGGATCAAGAGATACTAGCTAGAGATCTAGCAGTAGTCTACTACAAGTAGTAGACTAGACCTACTAGCTAGTCTAGCTAGACTACTACTCTACTACTACTAGCTAGCTAGACTACTACAAGATACATTCTCTGGTTGAGATGCCGACCTGCATATGCCAAATGTCAAGTATAATAATTCTTCTTTTAATTTGCTTCTACTCTCATCTCTCATCAACATCACAGTATTATTATTATTATTACTCAGTGGTATCTTCGTACTATTAGTAGGAGAGAGTAGCTACTACAGTAGTTGTACCTAGCTAGTACTACTATTAGTATTTGATTTTTCTCTTCGTTGTTATTTTTTAATCTTTCCTTTCTTTGAAAAAAACAACAAAAGAATGTCAAAGAAGTGTGCCGTGTCTCTCCTCCACCAGCACTGCTACCTTCTGCAATTGTTTGCAACAGTAGCAGCAACATGGTTGATCACGTTCACCAACGCACAAAAGATTGCCATTATTGGAGGAGGAATTTCGGGTACCTTTACTGCCAAGTACCTTACCGATTATGATGCTCCTGTATGTAAAATAGAATCGATACATATTTATGATCCAAATCCCATCATGATTGGACAACGACAACAACAACAACAACAACAACAACAACAAGAAGAAGAAGAAACACTACAGGTAGTCCACGACGAGGAGGAGAATCCATCCGTATCTGTTATACCACCACCCAATGATAAAGATGATGATGATGGTGATGATGATCATGATTGGCAAGGCAGTCGTGTTGCTGCCGTACGATTAAAGGATGGTCGAATCGTAGAAATTGGTGCCTCCATCTTTCATGAAGCTAATACGTTGCTGAAAACTATGATTGCCAATGATCCAAGTTTGGAACTCGGTAAACCCTTTCAGACTGGTCGTGTCGCTGCAGTAGAAACGACCAACAATATTCCAACAGCAGCAGCAGCAACAACACGAGAAGGCTTGGGTATATATCATGGTAATGGAATTTGGAAATTCATGTCGAATAAAACCAAACCGTTCAATACGTTTTGGACGTTGGTACGATACAATATGGATTTGTACAAGGTTGATCGATGGACGACTCGTGCTCAAGAACGGTTTCAAAAGATTCCAGCGTTACTGGAAAGTCAGAACAATGATACCTTTTTCGAAACACCCGATGACATGTGGAAGGCTGTGAATCTCTTAAAACCAGTACATGCATCCTTTGAACAGCTGTTGGACACGATCGGAGTTTCTGCATCCGATTATTGGCTCAACAGCGTTGTTCCCTATCAAGGATCGATTCGTCAGGAGCTGTTGACCGCCATTAATTTGATCAATTACAATCAGGGCAATGCACAAGTCAATGGTTTGGTAGGATTGGCATCCTTCGCAGCAAGCAAGGGTCCCTTGTACAGTGTCGTGGGAGGTAATTATCAAATCATACAGAGTGCCTTTCAACAAGCTGTGAATAACAGTCACACGAATTGTCAAAAAAAGGAAGAGGGCGGTGGTGGTGGTGGCGATGTTGATGATGTGATACAACACAAACAACAAAAGGTAACGACCGTTATTGGCAGCATGACAGGATTTGAATTATTTTCTGGCACAGAATTGCTCGGAACGTATGATACAGTGGTTCTTGCGGCTCCTCTCCAACAATCACGGATTCAGTTTATGATTCCCAGTGATTGGGACGGAGCAGTCTTGCATCCCATGCCTTTGGCAGGTGGTCACGTCGACACTGACGACGATGAAGAAAGACCAATGGACACACATACTACTACTGCTCACGAAGGACATCCCATCAACACCGGTCAAGTTCCGTCCTGTGCTTCCAATCCGTTTACACAGGTCGTTACTACCGTCATTAGTCATGGAACGCTTGATCACGAGTACTTTCAAATTCTGGAAGAACCACAGCTACCGCGAGCTGTTTGCATGACAGAGCAGGGAAAGTATCTGGAAAGCAATATTACGGCCATTACTGAAATTGCCGAGGACGGCCTGTACAAGATCTTTTCTTCAAATGTTCTGGAAAAGGACGTCCTGTTTCGTCTATTTGGACCCAACCACAAGGTCGAGTATACCAAGGTAAAGTCCTATTACGGTTACACTCGTTTTGTTGTTGAGTGTATTGAGCGGGTAGCGAAAGAGAGTCAAGTCAATATGATGCACTTTCACGTCTCACCTACGTCGTACTTTTTCGTTGCATTTAATATTGTTATTACTATTATTATTACTATTATTTTTTCTACTTCAGGTATGGGGAGGACGGCACGGTGGAGCTACGCCGGATTATCAAGGAAAAGGAACGACCGTTGGGTATGTTTTGTACGATGGTGCCAAAGGCATGCAAGGACACACAAATAAGGGTGTGCTGTACTATCCCAATGCCATTGAAACTGCTCTGGCATGTATGGAAGCATCTGCCATAGGTGCCAAATCAGTCGCAAAATTAATTGCGCGGCGGTTCAATCTGCTCACGCCGCTGATAGACACCAAGCATGATGGCAACGAACTGTAAAGAGGAGGAGAGGATCCGATAAATTGCAGGTAAATTTCATTTAAAAAAAAACTGTATTTCATTTTATTTATTTTACGAAATCATAATATTATTAATAACACTTTCCGCAATTGTTGCCACTTCGTCGTTAGAAATTGAACCGCGGAGATTTTTGTCATAGTTTTTTCTCCGTTTTTGGTTTTGTTTTAGTCCCATCAAAATCCGACTCGAATGAATGAGTCACAAAGATACTTCTGTATCGAAAACAAGGCAACTAGATCTAATGCACTAATACTAGACTACTACTATTAGTACTAGTAGACTACGTAACAAGCCATGAATAGGCTTGCAAACATTAGTTATCTTAATCAATTTGGAGTGCGTTGCGTCTTCAAACTCTGTAAAATAAAAAACGAAAAGATACAACACTTATTATAACTAACTCACAGAGTTAACTTGATTTCCATATCATTTATTTTGCAACCAAGAAATAATATTCTTAAAAATTATCATGATGAGATCCATTTCGTTGCTTGTCGCTATTGTCCTGTGCCTCACCGTTGCTGGTGGTAACACTTGTTGTAGTGCCTTTGTGACGCCACAAACATCATCGGCGCTCTCTCTGGGAAGAACTATCCAAGCTACTACTTCTTCTCCTGCTAGTAGTAGTAGTAGCAGCAGCAGTGTCAGTAGTAGCACACGATTGTTCGAAAGACAGTGGAATTTCAACGAAGGTCAGGGACCATTTGGATTGAAGAAGAATGCCGAGATCTGGAACGGTCGAGTAGCGCAGGTAAGAAGGTAGTATTCGCCTGGCGGTCTTGCTACACTAATTGTGGCTTTTTTTTTTTTCGTCTGAGCTTGATTGGATGAACCAGAAATGAAACAATGTGGATTAAGTTCATGTTGGGTTACGCCATAGTTCCTCTTTTTGTTTTGTTTTGTTTTGTTTTTGTTCTCCTCCGTCTTGAAGACTCACACACTCTGCCCGCTTTTCCTCCCTCCTGGCAAACTTGATCTAAAATGACTACTATTATTATATCACACACAAACACACTCAAAAAATATGTGTCACGCAATTATTTATTATTATTAAGATGGCTTTTGTCTTGGTCTTTATTCAGGAACTGATACAGGGTAAAGGTGTCGTACAAGGATTACAGGAAGGAGATCCAGTGAACATTGCGGTTGCTGGTGCTTTTGGTGTATCGATGGTCGCTCTGACTGGATTGTTTCTTTTCAAGGGAAAGAATAGTTACGTTGATGATGAAATCAAAAGAAACTAGACAGACACAATTGCGGAATTTAGTGAGACAATAAGAAGAAGAAAACAATTCGTCTCTTGCAACAAATATTATGGAAATGTTACAGCAGTTGCAGTTGAGAAGCAGTGCATTCGTAGCAACAGCAGCAACAACAACAAAACTAACACGAACGACTGGCCTGGAAACAATTGGAAGAGATGCAGCCTCGACGAACAAAAACCTACAACAAAATTTAAGAATCCAAAAGAGATGACAGCTAATGATAAATTGGAAATTGGAATTACCTCGAATGAATAACAACATGTATCACTGTGATTTGTTTCGTCTTTGTTGTGCTTGTGCTTGATTTATTAATATGAGCAGTAGATCTAGTTGCTCGTTAGGTAAAGCGTAACATGCAAATTTATCAAATTCAATGTCATACGGTTTTCTTTTTCCCTCATGAAATGCATCTTGGGTGTCACCCATGCCAATTATTTATCTAGAACTACCTAACCTGCAACTGGTAATAATAATATTAAATAGTAGTAGTGCAGTACTCGCACATAACTACGTATGACTCGAGTACACAATTTCATCAATCATCTGCAACACTTACAGTATATCGCCGTCAGGCTTGGATTGTGGTGTCGTTCCTGGATCCCATCCTTCCTGTTTTATGACTTAGTGTGGCTGTGCACCCTTACTCTAGCTAGAATGTAATCAAGTACACAGTGCTCCAATACTCTAATGTAGGAGTGCTGCTATTCCCGATCATCAGCTCCTCTACTTGTAGTAGCTCCTCTCTACCATAGTACTACTCTTGTAGGAGCTACTCCTACCAACGAATACTTGGGTACCTGGTAGGGGTCTAGTCTAGTCTGCTGATTTTTTTTTTAAATGGAGAGTACGCATGCTCTACTAGTGATAGTATTGTATCATGAATTCGTCGTCACCGTATCAGAATCCTTGTGTTTTGACGTTTTGACATCATCATCATCATCTTTTACTTCTTGAGAACAAACAAGCTCAACATAATAATACTGTAAAAAATAAGAGCGCAAGAACACAGCCAAGCAAGCAGCCTAAAACATCCTCGAGTATCTCGTTCTCTCATTAACTTTTTAGTAGTGATCTCTCGCTGATATCTATATCTGTATTACATTATACGAAGGCACAAGTATTACATTATTATTATTTTCTCTAAACAATACTATATGGCAACAGCAGCAGCAGCAGCAGCAGCAGCAGCAGCAGCAGCAGTAAATAGAACGCTCTTTCGGGTGGGAAGGCGGAGCTGTAGCAGCAGGTCCTTATCATTGTCACAACTACCACCGTTGTTGTCGCTTTCATCATCACCACCACCACCATCATCATCAATCGTGAGATTTTTTCGTTCTTATTATCAATTCAATCCCGTTGCTTTCACTTTCACTACCAGTATTGCAGCAGCAGCAACCCCAACGACAACGAGATCCTTTACAACCAGAACCAGAACCATGGTTTCGTCGTCGTCGTCGTCGTCGTCGTCGTCGTCGTTGTTGCTATCACCCGAGGAAAGGAGGAAAGCATTATCGAAGCTTGTGGATTGGTCTGATGTTCAAGACGACAACAATGCCGAGAGCGGCAATGCCGAGAGTAGCAATGCTGAGAGTAGCAGCAGCAGAAGAAGAAGAAATGCCATTACCAAAACATTTGAATTTGCCGATTTTGCCACTGCCTGGACATTCATGTCAGAGATTGCTCAAGTCGCCGAAGAGATGAATCATCATCCGGAATGGTTCAACGTGTACAGCCGAGTAATTGTTACACTAACGACGCACGATTGTAACGGTGTGTCAGAAAAGGTACGCTTTACGTTCCGTTACATGTGTTGTTATTTTTTGCCATACGCTTTGCGTGCGTAGAAAAATGTTTGGATTTAAAATTATGTGTATGTGTTTGTGTGTGGGATTGTTTTTTTGTTCTTGCTTCTTCTTGTTAGCACTTCCCTCAGCGTTCATGGTAATCCTTCTTTACTTCTTCGAACGTAACGAACAGGATATATCCTTGGCCACCATCATGAACAGTTGTGCACAAAAACTTTTGAATAGTAGCAACAGTGATACTACCAGAAAAAGTGGCAGTACCAGCAACAATAGTGATCCCGTCGTCTTCCAACCAACGTGTGATCTGTACGATACGTATCTCGATGATGCACGTGTTCCGTGTATTTCCTTCCAATCGTTCGGTAAGAGGAAACAATTTTGTGGACGGGCTGTCACGATCAAATGCTTCGAGGACAATTCGCGTGTAAAGGAATTGATGGCATCGACCAATAGTGGCAAGGGCAAGGTGTTGGTCGTTGATGGTGGTGGCAGTCAACGTGTAGCTCTCTTGGGAGACATGGTGGCCAAAGATGCGGTACGCAATGGTTGGGAAGGACTGGTACTGAATGGCAACGTTCGAGATGTAGAAGAACTACGAAAGCTAGATATAGGAGTCTTGGCGCTCGGATGTACACCGAGAAAATCGGTGCGTCGCGACGAAGGAAGCATCGACCTGCCAGTACAAATTGGAAATGTTTGGGTTCGACCAGGAGATGCTGTTTTTGCCGATGAGGATGGTGTTTTGATCGTAGAGTAAGGTACTGGTACTATAATTATTTTGCTTGTTTATCTACATGCTCCACTACCGTAGAAGGTCTAGCTACTGTCCACAATTTACCGGAGTAGGTAAGAGTTGGTAGCATATTGTGAGCTCGGTGACGTGCTACAGGCTGAGCACCACCTCATCAGAGGTCCTCTCAAAGAGATTCTTTCGCTTTCGCAAGAATAGAATCCACAAGTTTTCTTCGCTGGATTTAACGAAATAATGCTTGTAATTTCTTTGTACACTGTTTTCAACTGCTGTGTTTATTCAAATTAATACTCGCGCCGGTGACAACTTTTCTCTCGACTCGGCTCGTCTCTCGCCACCCCACCCCACACGCATACTCCACATTCCACACTACCAGGTAGACTAGACTACTCCACACAAATAATAAACACCCCACACACGATCAAAACGAGATCACTGGCTACACTAGACTACTAAACTACTAGTACTTTATCTCTCCAATGGTATCTAACAACACTGGAACTCGCCAAAGGGCTGGAGCCAAAACTAATACTGCTGCTAATGGTATCAGTAAAAACAGTAATGGAGGAACTACTACGAAAGCGGAATCGGCTGCCAATGACAAAAGCAAAAGCAACAGCAACAGCAAATACGATGAGGGTACCAACTACGTCGAAGGGGGCATTGAAAACAATCCCTACCTATTCGCTATCATCATTGCAGCTCCTTTTCTGTCCCTGCTGTTTGGGTACTTAACTTCTGAAGAAATGGCATCCAAGTATCCTGGTCTGGCACAGAATCCTATCCAGGGTATGCTCTTGGGTTGCCTCTCCTCACCGCAGGAGTGTGCTACTGGAGTGCTGGCAGCTGGACTTTCCGTCACACCTACGTGGGAAGCAACAGTCTTTCTCTCGTCTTTTATGGGTGTAGCATTATTGTTGGAGTTTTTGCCCGGCAACATCGAAACAGGACCCGAAACTGCCACCGGACACGTTCCCAAATACGTTGTGAATGGCGTGTCCCACTGTATTTTGTACACCATTCTATTTTGGGCTGGTTCTAATCTCGGTATTGGAAAGCTTTATGATTTTGGAATTTTTTACGATCTCTTTCCGGCATCCATTGCCGTTTTGAACATTTTTGGCTTTATCTTTTGTATCTTTCTTATGTTCAAGGGTATGTACTTTCCTTCTACCCAAGATTCCGGCAGTTCTGGTAGCCTTACGAAGGACTTTCTCTGGGGAACCGAACTATATCCTCGCATCATGAATCTCGACCTGAAACGATTCATCAATTGTCGCTTTTCCATGACATTCTGGCAATTGGCCGGTCTGAGCTTTTGTTACCGATCTTACACTCTCCACGACAACGCCATGGATTGGGGACTCTTCTTTTCGGCTCTCTCGCAGTACCTTTACCTTTTTAAATTCTTCCTCTGGGAAATGGGATACATGCGCAGTATTGACATCATTGTCGATCGAGCCGGCTTTGAAATTCAGTGGGGATGCCTGGTCTGGGTACCAGCCGTGTACACATTGCATTCACGCTTTTTGGTCCAATACCCCTCCGGACACTCCTTTTCCGTGGCTTGTGGTATTTTCATCATCAGTATGTTGGGAGTCGTATTGAATTACTTGGCCGATCGAGAACGCGATGTCTTTCGTGCTACCAACGGAACCAGCCTCGTCTGGCGCAAAAATCCCAATTACATCAAGGCTACTTTTACGATTGTTGATCGTAAAACAGGAAAAAGGACAGAAAAGACGTCGTTGTTGTTGGCATCTGGATTTTGGGGTTTGGCCCGTCATTTTCAATACTTTTTTGAACTCGCGGCAGCCTGGAGCTGGTGCTTCTTGGCCAATCCGTCACAAAATGGTATCTTACCCTTGTTCTATGCCGCCTTTTTGACATTCTTATTGGTTGATCGTGCCGAACGTGATTCCAAAAAGTGTCGACTGAAGTACGGGAAATACTACGACGAGTACTGTCAACTGGTTCCCTACAAAATTGTGCCAGGAATTTACTAAAGAAATGAAAAATCGGGGTAGGTAGTACGGGATACGGAATAAAGTATTACCATATGCCTGGGTATGACTGTCCCTGATTGAACGAGTACTTGCAACACGGCATGGTATGCACTAGACTACTGTACTCTTTCTTTTAAGCGAACGTGCCAATGATATAATAGCAGTATTGAAAAGATCTATCTTTTTTGTAGTGCAATTGTTTTTTCACCTTGTATTGCTGAAATAGATGCATTTCGTGCATGTCCTGAGTACATTCATTCGTTTCGTTCATTTACTCATTTATTGGTATAGTAGGAGTAGACGACAAGAAAAGTATTTTGTCGTTGAACATAATAATATAGTTATGAGTGAATTACTAGGAATTATTTGTTTTGGGTAGATTTGAAATGAGTAGTGAGCGAGTGGGTGGGTGGGTGGAGAAGGGGGGAGTATTATTATACATACTGTATTGTTTCGAGACTTCTTGGAGAGAACCTTAAAGCAAGGTCTCTCTATTATTGGGCATTGCCATAAGAAATATCAGTCTTTTCTGTTCGTGCTTATAGAACTCTATACCGCAAGCAAGGCGGGACTGGAAAAGACAGGCTGCAAAACTGCCTTGTCGGTATCTGAAGCTGTCTTTTTACCCTTTTTGTTGTTGTTGTTCTTTTTATGATTGTTACTTTTGTTTCCTCCTTTGGTAACAAAAATAACAAAAAAGCTAATACACCAAAAAACTGGAAGTGCAACCGTAACAACCAGATCGATCAAAGTCGTTGGCGTTCCCAAAACAAAGGAAGTGGCAATCCAGGCCAACGTTACACTGACGAGCACTCCCAAGGAAAAGTAGCTTTCAAAGTACCAAACGAGTTCATCCAGGACGTGGTCGTGAGTTGCTGGACTGTAATTGAGGGTCCGTCCAAAGGTCAAGTGAAATGCCACTTCCAGGAATGATCGAAAGACCATCATAACTCCACAGCTGGCCGTGGCGGTAATGGCACTCCATACCAGAGCGTACATGGCAATGCTGTGTCCTGATGCCAATTTGGCCCAGGGCAGATTGGTGAGAAAACTAGCACCAATGGTAGAAACCTGAATGAAGAAACCAATGAGAAGTCCCAAAACGAGGCAACTGTACTTGAGCTTGGCCATCATGGACGCGTCCAATTCTACCATTCCAATGGAAGACATTTTGCTGTTGCTGTTGTTGCTGTTGCTGTTGCTGTTAGCTTTGCTGGGTGTAGCGCTGCTATGTTCATGAATCGAGGCCATGAGAGGTTCTGTCATTTGTGTATCTTGGCGAGGCATGGTTATGGTTGTTGCTGAATATTTAGTAAATACTGCTGTATTGTAGTGGACTGTACGAGTATTATGTATTATACTCTTTGAACGATTCTGAACCTGAAGATTGTTGAGCGCGAAAAGAAAAATGTGTGTTTGTGTCAAACTGCAGGGCCAGCATCAGGATGGATAGAACGCTGGAGCTGTAGAACTGTGGTAGCTACTCTACTCTAGTAGAGTAAACTAGACTACTTACAGTTGAGCAAAATGAATTGGCGATACCCAAAATTGTGTTTGCAGAAAAAATGTGAGTGGCAAAATTGCTCGTACCAGTGAAGTCGTTTATTGTTTTTGTAATTAGAAGCCATGATCCGTCTTCTAACACTAACCCCAAATAAGCATTACAGGATTCAATTAATCATGACTCTGATGACGTACTATTTTTATTTAAAAAATCCGAATAACAAGCAGCCACCAGGTACCTCTACTCTAGTACTACTACTAGCTAGTAGCTACTAGAGTAGCAGTTTCTACTCTAGTAGGGTCTACTACAAAAAATAATAAGCAATAGCGTTTGATAGCGCACGTTTCGACCTCATCATTCAACACCTCACTCATCATTTTTTTCCATTATTCTCAGTCTGCTCGGATCAATTCCATCCATTCATCATCACCACAACAATATTAGGCTCGAGTAGCTCCTCCTGCTAGACTACTTACTACTACTACTCGTACTAGACTAGCTGGCTACATTTATTTGAGCTCTTATTATTTTTAACTAAGTACTACCTGGTAATATCTATTAGGACGAGCTTCTTTCTCAAGAAAACAACAAACTACACTACTCAGTCTATTAGTACTGTACACGCGCGCACACACACAATGAACATCAACGCTCCTTCTCTGTTTCAAAATAATTCTGCTCACCGCGATGTTCTGTCTGCTTCGATTCCTGGCAGTGACAGCAGCAAACGTGGATTGTTAGAAGAACTCAAGAATCGTGGTCGTGCTGCTGTGGGTGGAAAAGTCTGGTTGGATGCACAAATGCTCTACGAGAAAGCCTTGCAAGTGGCACATGCGTTAGAGACGAATGATGCTGCTACTGCTACTGCTGATCCTTCATCGTCAGCAGCAACAGCAGCAGCAGCAGAAGGACAAGTAACGGACAATGAAATTGCAATCCTTCATTCGAATCTTAGTTTGGCACAACACAAAATGGGTAAATTGAAGGAAGCTAAATCATCGGCAGAAGCAGCCACGGTGAAGGATCCGACCTACGTCAAGGGATGGTGGCGTTTGGCACAAGCCCTTTCCAGTCTCAAGGAATATTCGAATGCTTTGGAGGCCATGGAAAAAGCTAAATTGTTGGATCCGAATAACAAGGCTCTGACCAAAGAATGTGATAAATTGAGAGAAGAAGCTGCCAAGGTACCATCCCCCGATGATCATGATGATCATGATGATGATGTCATTATGAAAGACGATGAAAAGAAGGGTCCCAAGACGGAACCAGCACCTCCACGATCGGAATTGTACAAGTCTCAACCTGTGGATCTCAGCAGCAAGAAATCTGTCAGAAGTAGTAGTAGTAACTCCAACCATGCGAATAATGGTCATGTCACAAGCAACACGAATAATAACAAGGACAATGATGACGAGGAGGAGGAGGAGGATAAACACTTGTTTACGAAATCGGAACCTGTTCGTGGGTACAAGATTGTGAATGGAAAAAAGACGAGTTACTTTCACAATGAACTAACGGACGAAGCTCGACAATTGATTGGTGATATTGCACCTAAAAAACTTGATCCATCAGCGGTTCCTACCATTAAGATGCAAAAATCGGATAGCAGTGGTAATCAAGATGCCAACAACAACAACAGCAACAACAACAATGGTACGACAACAACGACATCTGCTTGGAATCAAGCTGGAACGTGGGAAGAAAGAGATGTAACAGTCTGGGCGAAACAAACGTTGACCGAAGCATTGTTAACGACAACGTACGTGTTTCCTGATTCGAGTCCAGCACCGGGTGCACTGGCACGAGTATCGGCGGTTCCGAACCTCGATGGTCACGCATCCTTTGCCACGGTCCGGGGTCGTAAGAAGTATATTTACGAATTCTGTATGACCGATATGGAATGGGTACTCGATCTGCCCAATGAACCCGAAGCCGTGAAAGGCAGGTGGTCCTTTCCGGACGTGGATGGTACGTGCGAATTGGGCGATGGGTATGAGATGACCAATTTTCAAATTACTTCCATACAAGATCAATCGCTACGACCGGTACTGGATCGATTTGTAAAATCGCAAGGATTGCGAGAAGCGTTGCACCAGACCATTGATGATTGGGTCCGTTCCTTTCGTGACAAGTACTAGAGTACATACATGTACGTATGTATGGAAGTAGAGCGAACAAAACTTTAGATTTTGTACAAGAAACCAAAACAAAAAAAGACTACTACAAGTGAGTATTACTGGTATTGTTTTGTAGTTACCATTTAACAATGGCATTATATGTATGAGCAGACTTTTCTTAGAGAGTATAGTGTTTCGAGAGAATAATTATTATTTTGTGCGTACTAGACTGCTATATAGTACAGTACTTTGCAGAAGAAGAACAAAACACAGCACAGCTAAACCAACCAAGCACAGCGATTTTCGGACAAGTCAAAATTACCGAGAAAGTTGATGCTAGTCTAGTACTAGAGTAGTAGCTGCAAATAATTATGGATGATCTACATTTTATTATTCGATTACGTATGATCGTATTGAAATAATAATCATTCAAGAAAAGCTACTAGCTAGTAGGACTAGTCTAGTAGATGGAAATCAGGGAGGTGGTCCGGTTGTGATCAATTCTGATACCCCACTGTGGGTGTCAATGGTTGCCCTCACAGGAAGGTCCGCCAAATACAGCTCATATCCTATTCTTGAAGAGTGTCTTGAGACTAAAGATAAACTGCTAAATAAGACCTCGATTGAATCTTGTGTTGAAATAGAGTCCCGGCTGTGAGTCATGTTGAAATTTGTTGAAACGTGTTGAAATTTGTTGAAACGTGTTGAAATTTGTTTAAACATTAGGG
>Ga0210036_1004027_pt1 | contig 13951 bp, 13 predicted proteins | sample CryGeymeta201515_FD_185469 | JGI IMG/M metagenome (GOLD analysis project Ga0210036, IMG submission 185469) | Groundwater microbial communities from Crystal Geyser aquifers in Utah, USA - Crystal Geyser metaG 2015-15 (SPAdes) (version 2) | ecosystem: Environmental > Aquatic > Deep subsurface >...
CCGATTCCCGGACGTTATCGGACACCCGCGCGTATTGCGCCGACCTGCTCGACGAGGAGCATCCCTGGCGGCATGACGCGGCTAAATTGGGGCAGGTGTTGATGAATTTATTTTTCGAACGCACGGGCCCGCTGAGTTGAACCAATCCCGAAGGGATGCCATGATTGTAAACGGAGACGTATGCGGCCACGTCAATCCCGAAGGGATGGCATGATTCATCCAACCCATGTCACCCCTTCGGGGTTTGAACAACCCATTGCTATCGTTCTACAATCGTTTCACCCCTTCGGGGTTGCAATACTCCATCGCTATCGTTCTATATAATCGTTCCATCCCTTCGGGATTGGGCGAACACAATTCAAATTTTGGAGGAATCCATGGCCGGCACATATTCCCAAATCTACATCCAAATCGTTTTCGCCGTGCAGGGACGGCAAAACCTGCTTGCCAAAGAATGGCGCGATGATGTGTTCAAATATATAGCGGGCATCATTAAGGGCAAGGGGCAGAAATCCATCATTGTCAACGGTGTCTCGGATCACGCCCACGCGTTCATCGGGCTTAAACCCTCGATGGCGATTTCCGACTTGGCGCGGGATATGAAGAACAACTCCAGCAATTTCATCAACGATCATCACTGGGTCAAAGGCAGGTTCAGTTGGCAGGAAGGATATGGCGCTTTTTCATACAGCCATTCCTCAATTGAAAATGTGTACAATTACATTCTCAATCAGGAACAACATCACGCCAAACAAACCTTCAAGGATGAGTATCTCGACTTCCTCAAAAAGTTCGAGATCGGGCATGATGTTAAATATCTGTTCGAGTGGATCGAATAGCCTTCCCGTAATCCCGAAGGGATGCTATGATTCTAGCCGGTGAACGTGCCGGGATTGCAATCCCGAAGGGATGACATGAATCACCCAACCCATGCCACCCCTTCGGGGTTTGGCGGCATCCTCATTCCCGGTCTATAATCAGGTCACCCCTTCGGGGTTTAGGAATCTTATGCAAGTTCTCACCTCCTGCGAAGATCGCGCCTTTCGCATCACCATCAACTGCCCTGCGTTTTCCTCTGGCATGGATCTGATTGTTCTGGGGTAAAATTCCTTGAACCCTGTTCCAAATAACAAATATCAGATACAATTTCGTGAATTAAATCACAATTATATGGAGGTTTCCCATGACAGTCAAAGTTGGCATCAACGGTTTTGGCCGCATTGGCCGCCAGGTTCTCAAGGCGATCCGCGATTTTTACCCGCAAGAGTTGGAAGTAGTTGCTTTCAACGATATCGGCGACATGAAAACCATGGCGCATTTGTTGAAGTATGATTCGAACTATGGCCGCTTCGATGGGACCGTTGAAGTCCACGAAGAAGGCCTGCTGATTGATGGGAAAAAGGTCAAGGCGTTCAAAGAGATGGATCCTTCCGCCATCAAGTGGGCCGACCTGGGTGTGGAGATCGTCATCGAAGGCACCGGCCTGTTCACCATCAAGAGGGATGGCGTGAACAAGAAGGGCAAGAACGTGAAGGGCGCCGAGAATCACATCACCAGCGGCGGCGCGAAGAAGGTCATTATCACCGCCCCGGCGGAAGGCGAAGACCTGACCGTGGTGTTTGGCGTGAACGAAGACAAGTATGACTCGAAAATTCACCATGTAGTTTCGAACGCTTCATGCACCACGAACTGCCTGGCTCCGGCCGCCAAGGTCGTGCATGATTTGTACACGATCAAGCGCGGGTTCATGACCACCATCCACGCGTACACCAACGACCAGAAGATCCTCGACATGCCGCACTCGGACCTGCGCCGCGCGCGCGCGGCCGCCATGAGCATCATCCCGACCACGACCGGCGCCGCCAAGGCGATTGCGTTGGTGATCCCCGACCTGAAAGGCAAGTTCGATGGCTATGCCTTGCGCGTCCCGACCTCCACCGTCTCTGTGGTGGACTTCACCGTGGAACTAGAGAAAGAGACCACCACGGATGAACTGCGCCAGGCCTTCCGCGATGCGGCGAAACTGCCGCGCTTCAAGGGTATTTTGCAGGCCATGGATGAACCGCTGGTCAGCATTGACTACAAGGGTGACTCGCACAGCTCCTCGATTGACCTGCCTTTCACCAGTGTGCTTGGCAAGGAAAAGAGCAACTTCGCCAAAGTGGTCGCCTGGTACGACAACGAATGGGGCTACTCGGTCCGCACGGCGGATCTCGCCGCCTTAATGGCCAAGAGTCTGTAGAGGTACACAGGCAGACAGGTACACAAGTAGACACGTAAACACGTTCAACTTGTGTGCCTGTCTACTTGTCTACGTGTATACGGAGTCCCAATGAACAAAAAAACCGTAAAAGACATTGACCTCAAAAACAAACGCGTGCTCATGCGCGTGGACTTCAACGTGCCGATGGCGGATGGCAAAGTGACCGACGACAAGCGCATCCGCGCCTCCCTGCCGACTATCAAGTATGCGCTCGACCAGGGCGCGTCGCTCCTCTTGATGAGTCACCTTGGGCGGCCAAAAGGCGGACCCGATCCCGTATTCAGCCTGCGCGCCGCTTCGGAAGTTTTGGCCGGCCTGCTGGGACGTCCCGTCCAGATGGCGCCCGATTGCGTTGGCGCGGAAGTGGAGCAGATGGCGAAGGCGCTCAAGCCCGGTGACGTGTTGATGCTCGAAAATACGCGCTTCCATGCGGGCGAGGAAAAGAACGATCTCGACCTGGCGAAACAGATGGCCGCGCTCGGCGAAGTCTACGTGAACGACGCATTCGGTTCGGCGCACCGCGCGCATTCCTCGACCGAGGGTGTGGCACGTTTCCTGCCTGCCGTCTCCGGTTTTTTGATGGAACAGGAACTGGAATATCTCGGACGTGCGGTAGCGAATCCCGAACATCCCTACATCGCCATCCTGGGCGGCGCGAAGATCAGCGACAAGATCGCGGTCGTGGAAAACCTGCTCGCCAAATGCGACCGTCTCATCATCGGCGGCGGGATGGCGAACACTTTCCTGGCGGCCAAAGGTTACGACATGCAGGACAGTCTCGTTGAAGCCGCGTCGGTGGAAACCGCCAAAGGCATCCTGGCGAAAGCGGGCGACAAGCTGGTTCTGCCCGTGGACGCGGTCATCGCGGACAAGTTCGAGGCGGAGGCTCAGAGTCGGGTGGTGGATGTGAACCAGATCCCCGCAGGCTGGCGCATGATGGATGTCGGGCCGAAAACGCTCGAGAGTTACAAACGCGCGTTGAGCGGAGCCCGCCTCATCGTCTGGAACGGACCCGTAGGCGTCTTCGAGATGCCCAAGTTCGCGGAGGGGACGTTCGCCCTCGCGCGCCTGCTGGCCGAGTCCGGCGCGACGACTGTCATCGGCGGCGGCGATTCCGCCAGCGCGGTCAAGCAGGCGGGCGTCGCCAAACAGATGACGCACGTCTCCACCGGCGGCGGCGCCTCGTTGGAATTCCTCGAAGGCAAGGAATTGCCTGGCGTGGCGGCATTGCTGGATCAGTAGAGTACACAGGTACACAGGTAGACAGGTATACAGGTTCTACCTGTCTACCTGTGTACCTGTCTACGCTCTCCGCGTGTATAATCGGGGAAACTTTTGAAAGGGAAAGCCCATGTCCTTCAATGTCGGAGAAAATGTCGGCCCCTACCGCGTCATCGAGCAGTTGGGACAGGGCGGCATGGCCACGGTCTACAAGGCCTACCATGCCGCGCTCGACCGTTACGTGGCGCTCAAGGTGTTGCATCCCGCTTTCGGCGAAGACCCAAACTTCGCGGCGCGCTTCCAGCGCGAGGCGCGCCTGGTGGCAAAACTCGATCACCCGAACATTGTCCCCATTTACGATTATTCTGAACACGAGAAACGCACGTTCCTGGTGATGAAGTTCATCGAAGGGGAGACGCTCAAAGCGCGCATGGCGCGCGGCCCGCTGGCATCGGACGAACTCGCGAAGATCATCGAGGCGGTCGGCTCGGCGCTGGCCTATGCCCACAAGATGGGCATCCTGCACCGCGACATCAAACCTTCCAACGTCCTGCTGGTCCCCGACGGCTCGATCTATCTCGCGGACTTTGGGCTGGCGCGCATCGCCTCGGCGGGCGAATCCACCCTTTCAGGCGACATGATCATGGGCACGCCGCAATACATTTCCCCCGAACAAGCCATGGGCAAAAAAGACCTCGACGAAGGCACGGACATTTATTCCTTCGGCGTCATGCTCTACGAAATGGTGGTGGGACAAGTGCCTTTCAACGCCGACACGCCCTTCTCCATCATCCACGATCACATTTACACATCGCTCCCCATCCCGCACACTATCAACCCCGGCGTGCCTGAACCCGTCGAGCGCGTTTTGCTCAAGGCGTTGAGCAAGGAACGCGCCGACCGCTACGCCTCGGTAACCGAGATGGCGGACGCGTTCAAACAGGCCTGGCTATCGGCGGGCGTCCCGATGAAGGGGACGACCATCACGATGCCGCCCCAGGTTGCGCCTGTTTCCGCCAAACCCGCGCCCGCTGCCGAGATGGTCGCGCCTGCCGAGCCAAAAGCAAAGAAGAAACGCCCGCGCTGGATGGTTATTGCCGGCGCCATTCTTCTTTTCCTCTGTTGCCTGTTCGCCTTCTTTGCCGTGCGCCGTGGCGGACTTTTCCCCGGTCCAGCCCAAGCGGCGACCCGCACCGCGGCCGCTCAAACCGCACCCACCAGGATGCCTGCGCCCCTCGGTCCGAAAAAGACTCCCATCCTCCTGCCTCCTTCCGGGAGCATTGGCCTGATTGACGATTTCGAGGGCGCGCCCCTGGCCAGAACTGCGGGTTGGGAAGGATATTTCCAGGATAACACCGATACGAAGATCACCTGCGCCGTTAATTCCGACTCTGCCCATGCCGGCGCAAAGTCGCTCCTGTTTCAGTTCGACGTTGTTGCGAACAGCTGGGCCACGTGCGGATTTTATTTCGACAGCGTCCAAGATTGGAGCGCGGGACAAGGCCTCTCGTTCTACCTGCGCGCTGATCGCGCTGGACTGCCCTTCCACGTGGACCTGTACGGAGGCTCCCCTGGCGCTACAATAACCTATTACCACGAAGCCGAGACATCGCAGGGAAGCGTTGAAGGTTGGACGCTGATGGAAATTCGCTGGGCCGACATCCTGCGCGCCGAATGGGAGGAGAATCCAGGTACACCGTTTCCGCCCAAAGAGGTGACAGGTTTTTCGATCGGCCTTTCCACCGAGGGGACGGAACGGACCAGCGGCATGATCCGGCTGGACGACCTGGCCCTGTTGGATTCGCCCGCCTCCGCCCCTGGCGACAACTTGACCGCCGAGATACAGGATGCCTTGAAGGGCGTGGACCAGAAACCCGACGATCCGTTTGCCCATCTGCGGCTCGCGCTGGCTTATTGGGACGCGGGTCAATCGCGCCTGGCCTACGTGTCCCTCGCTAAAGCTGCCGACCTGGCAGGCGGTGATGCGGGTTTCTTTATGCGGGCCGGGAACCGGTTTGTTGAACGCGAAGCCTGGGTCGCCGCGGCAATCATGTACCAGCGCGCCGTCCTCGCCCAGGCGGGCGGCGAAATTCCCGCCAACCTGCTCGACGCCTACCACGAGGCGGTCTACAAGGCAGTGGACAGACGGGACGTGTTGCTTTACCTGCCCTTTGCCGGAATTGCCAACGTAGACCAGCCCATGGCCTACATTGCCGAGGGACGATTCCATTTATTGCGCGGCAACAATGTCAAAGCGCGCGAGTTTTTGGAACGCGCCCGTCAAATAAAACCCACCCTGCCCGAAGTCACCCTGCTCGACGCCGAGATTTCCTTCAAAGAGGGCAACCAGGAACAGGCACGCGGCTTGCTCGACGAACTAATGTCCAACCCCGATACGCCGGAATGGATCCGCGCCCTGGCGGATACCTATCTCATCCAAAACCCCTGAAAGAAAACCGAAAAATATGCGTACTCCACTTGTCGCTGGAAACTGGAAAATGAACAAGACCGTCGCCGAAGCCCGCGACCTGGTCTTCAAGATGTCCCTCAAACTGCGCGAGATCAACGGCGTGGAAAAAGTCCTCTGCCCGCCGTTCCCCTCGCTCGTGGCCGTCTCCGCCTTGCTGGCCGGCGCCGACATCGGCCTCGGCGCGCAGAACATGCACTGGGAGGCCAAAGGCGCGTTCACAGGCGAGGTCTCGCCCGCCATGGTCGCCGAGTTTTGCGGATACGTCATCCTCGGACACTCCGAGCGGCGGACGTATTTCGGCGAGACCGACGAGAGCGTGAACAAAAAAGTCCGCGCCGCGCAGGCTGTGGATTTGACTCCCATCGTCTGCGTCGGCGAGACGTTGGAACAGTACGAGTCAAACCGGACAGGCGAGGTGGTCGCGCGGCAACTACGCGACAGCCTCGCCGGGACGGATCCCGCCCTCGCCTCCCGGCTGGTGGTTGCCTACGAACCCACCTGGGCCATCGGCACCGGACGCGCCTCCACCGCTGATAACGCCGAGGGCGTCGTGCGCGGCCTCATCCGTCCCGCGCTGGCCGAACTCTTCGGCGCGGACGCGGCCCAGTCCATCCGCGTGCTCTACGGCGGGTCGGTCACCGCCCTGAACGCGTCCGAATACTTTGCCCGCCCCGAAATAGACGGCGCCCTCGTCGGCGGCGCGAGTCTCAAAGTGGATGAGTTCCTCGCCATCACGCAGGCGGCCAAACGCTGATCGCGGACTCCAAAGTCTCCAGACTTTGGAACCAATGACTGGCCCTTACAGGGTGCTCCGCGAAGTCGTTGGACTCCGACTGATTACTGATGACTGATCACTGATCACTGATAACCAATTACCAATCACCAATCACCAATTACCAATTACCAATCACCCAATGCTCCCTGGCCTCCTCTTATTCCTCCTCGCCCTCGCGCCGCTGGTATTTCTCCAGCGGCTTTTGCACCGCGAAGTCCAGGCTGTCTTTCTCATCACCACCCGCCACCCCGGGTTGACGGTTGGCCTGTTCTCCATGCTCTTTTTCCCCGGCGTGCTTTTGCACGAACTCAGCCATTTTCTCGTGGCGCGCTTGCTCGGTGTGCGAACCGGCGGATTCTCGCTCCTGCCGCAGGTTTTGCCCGACGGGCGACTTATCCTCGGCTACGTGGAGACCGCCCGCACGGACGTGGCGCGCGACTCGCTCATCGGCGCCGCGCCGCTCGTGGCGGGTGGACTGTTCGTGGCCTACGCGTCCATCTACCAACTGCATCTGCTTCCGCTCTGGCAGTTCATCCAAAATGGGCAGACCGAATTATTTTTCATGGGACTGAATGCCCTGCCGACCGTGAACGATTTCCCGCTCTGGTTCTATCTCACCTTCGCGGTCAGTAGTACCATGCTCCCTTCCGCCTCCGACCGCCACGCGTGGATGCCCCTCTTCGTCTGGGTCATCGCCATCCTCGCCCTGGCGCTGTTCGCGGGCGCAGGTCCGTGGATGCTCGCCTATGTCACCCCGCCGCTGAACAACTTTTTACAATCGGTGGCTTTGCTCTTTGGATTGAGCGCGGGCGTGCACGCCCTGCTCATTTTGCCGACATTTCTCGTTCACAAATTCCTTGCCCGATTATTGAAGGTGGATATTGCTTGATAAATTTCACCCAAAGAATTTCCGATACTCGTCGTGATCCCCGATCCAATACCAGGTGACTGTATCATTATCCATGGTTCCCACTGCGCGAATGGCAAGGGTAATCCGTATTGACCAGATTTTTTCTTTCGCGTTCACGCACTTGAAATGTAATGAGGGATGAAATGGATTTTCCGCCCATAGCCTGAAAATCTTCCTGGCCCGCTCGCGAGCGGATTTATCCAGCCGTTTGTATTTTTCCCAGAATGACGGCAATGTGTGAGATTTCATAGCCGATCAAAATCCATGGGTTCGGCTTTGCCTTCCGCGATTTGTCTGCGGGCTTCCCGCGCGGTCTTGTAAAGTCCCTCTTGTGAACGGGCAAAATCCTCGTCCCAGCGGTCTTCATCTTCCAGTTCGGCCAGCCACATCTGCAAATGTTCCACCGCCTGCGATTGAATTTCCTCAGGCTGATATTCCAACATTTTGACAATGGTTTCGATTGCGGGAGTCACCATATCATTCTCCTTACTGTCATCACCGTTTCAAGTATAGCATGAAAGGGTTCTTGCCTTATAATCTGGAAACTACGCCATGAAAAAATTCTTTCTCCCTCTCGCTCTCATCCTCCTCTCCACCCTCCTCGCCTTCTTCCTCCTCACCAAAGACCACGACTGGGGCGACGACTGGGCCTCCTATCTCATGCAGTCAATCGCTATCACAAAGGGTGAAACGCAGGAGTTCATCCAGCGCAACACGTTCACGATGCGCGCGTCCACGCACTTCATCGGCCCGGATGCCTACCCGTGGGGCTTTCCCACTTTGCTCGCGCCGCTCACCCTCGCCTGCGGTCCGCTCAACATCTTTTGCCTCAAATTCATCAACCTGATTTTCTTCGCGCTCTTCCTGTGGGTCTTTTACGCCCTGCTCGCCCGCCGCCTGCCGCCGCTCGAATCCGCCCTGCTCCTGGCGGTCTTTGCCTTCAGCCCGCTCCTGCTCAAATTTGAAGACATCCTGCTTTCCGATATCGCCTTCCTCTTCTTCTCCACCCTCGGCCTCTTGTTGATCGTAGAGCGAAATACTATTTCGCCCTACCTCCTTGGCATCGTGTTTTTCTTTGCTTTCTTTGTGCGGACGAATGGGATTCTCCTCGTTCCGACCTTGTTCCTCGCTCAGGCTTTTACCTACCTCCAAATGCATCCCCGCCCCGTTCTGGACTGGAAGCGGGTTCTGAGCAATGAGGCGATTCCCTACCTCGTCTTTGGCCTCCTCACCTTCCTCAACCTTGTGGTCTTCCCCGCTGGTGAGGGATCGCACCTCGAGCACCTCTCCGTTCTCTCTCTTGCTAGTATGGCGGACAACCTGTCCGCTTACTTTGCCATGCCCGCCTACTTTTTCAGCGACCTGCCGCACGCCGACATTATTTACGGCCTCCTGCTTCCATTTATCCTCGGCGGCCTGGTCCTGAACTACAAACGCGACATTCACCTTGTTGTCTACCTGTTCCTCAGTTACGCGCTCTTCATCGTCTGGCCTGACCAGCAGGGGATTCGCTTCCTCTTTCCGCTTTTGCCGCTCCTGGTCTACTTCGCCTACCGCGGCATGGAGGCCGCCTCCTTCGCGCTGACCGAGCGTCACCCGCGCCTCGGCCTGTGGTTCACGCGCGTCTTCTGGTTGGTCATCGCCGCCGCCTTCGCGTGGACCTCCTTCGGCCTGGCGCGCGACAACCTGGCGGGGGGGCGCGGTCCCTACGGCAACGTCTTCGACCCGATCTCGCTGGAAATGTTCGAGTTCATCGAATCCGATACCCCCGCCGAAAGCGTCATCGCCTTCTACAAACCGCGTGCCCTGCGCCTGTTCACCGGCCGCGACTCCCTGCTCGTGGACGCCTGCGACGCGCTTCCCATGGCCGATTACATTGTCCTCCGCAAATCGCGCGGCGCGGTAGACCAGGTCTCGCCTGCGGATGTGACAACGTGTAATCCCTCCGTTCAGGTGACGGAATTATTTGATAACGAAAAGTTCGTGGTTTATCAAGTTATCCCGAAATAAGTCACCTCCTTTGCATCCCTCCTTGCGATTTCCAATCGCGCTCAACCACGGCCAGCACAGGCCGACCTCATATCCAGCGCGCATCCCGGAATAATTATGGAGCGGAATCCCGCCTTTGGTATAATCCCGCCATTCTGCCAGCCAGAAGCCCAACAAAAAGGGATAAAGGATACTACATGAAACGCTTGCCGGCGCTGGATGTCTTGCGGGGAATTGCCATTCTAATCGTAGTGGTTCACCATTATGTTCCCGAGCAATTTAAACCCCCGCTCTTTTGGAGTGGGGTGGACCTGTTTTTTGTCCTGTCGGGGTTTCTGATCACCGATATTCTCTTGAAAAATGTCGAAGCCAGGAATTATTATCGAACATTTTATCTTCGACGCGCGGCAAGGATCCTGCCGTTATACTGGCTTCTTCTTTTGGCTTTTGGGCTTGTTATGAATATTGAACCGGAAATGTTGGGTTCTTCCTTTGCCAGGCATTTGCCGTTATGGTCTTATTTAACCTTTACGCAAAACTTCATATATGCCGCCAGAAATTTCTGGCGTGATCCCTGGCTGGATGTAACCTGGTCCCTGGCGCTGGAAGAACAGTTTTACATCTTCCTGTCCATCTCTGTGCGAAATTTAAATAAAAAGCTGCTGATCGGCCTGTCAATTTTTCTTATCCTGCTTGCCCCTGTTTTAAGATTATATGCGCAGAATTCCATGTCTGGTTACATACTCCCTTTTCACAGGGCAGACTCGCTCATGCTGGGAGTCTTGATCGCCATTGCCTGGCAATCAAAAAGCGGACAGGCGTTTATTTATTCCCATAAAAAATACTTTTTATTTGCCTTACCCTTGTTCTTTTTAGGGATAGCCTATTTGGTTGCAGTGAAGGCGGGACTTGGCAAGCCGTTGCCGCATTTTATTCTCGCTTTTTTTTACACAGACCTGCTGATCCTGGCGCTGATCAATCCATTGGACAAACCCGGCCTCCTTTTTGGCAACAAATTTCTGGGCTGGCTTGGCTTGCGTTCGTATGGCATCTACCTGCTCCACAAACCTTTTCGCCTGGTTGTGATCATGTTTCTCGAAAAACAATCCATGGTTTTTGAGTCGTGGGTGAACCTGCTGCTGGTTACGATCCTTCTATTTGGTTTCGCGGAGATTTCCTACCGCGTCATTGAAAAACCGATGATGAACCTGGGGCATAGATTTAAATATGATGTCCCCCGGGCGCTTGGTCCCGCCTAATTTTCGGGCGCGTGACTGGCCTTTGCCAGCACGTCCAGCAGGGCTTCGTACTCGTCGCAGCATTCCGGGCAAAGTTCAAGGTGGCTGTGGACGAGGGGCATCAGCCGCGCCGCGTCCTCCTTGCGGACATCCATCTCGGCGTACCGGTCGAGCATGTTGAAAACCCCCTCACAGTCCAGTTCGCTGTTCTCGAGGTAGCGGATTAAATCCAGCACGGAAGCATCCGACAATTCGTGCTCGGCGCTTTTGCCTCTTCCAAGTTGCTTGAGCCAATCTTTTAATTTCATGCTTATCTAATCCGTTGACGGCGGGCGTGGAAATTTTCTTACCCTTGTTCAAAGGCGGTCAATACTTCCTGCGCGGACAATCCTTCCAGGAACAGGCGTCGTTTCAATCGCAGGCGCGCGTCGTGTAAAAGTTTGTACAGGGCGTTGCGGTTGGTCTTCAGTTTACGGGCGGCCTCGTCCATGGGCATACCCTGCACGGAGAGCAGGAGCAGCGCCTCGCGTTGGCGGTCGGTCAACTCCTCCGCGATGACGCGTCGGACGCGCGCCAGCATGTCCGCGCGCTCGACGGAGGTCTCGGGTCCCGCGCTGAAATCCTCCATCAGGGATTCGGGCGCGGGCGCTTCCTCGTTGTCCGCCAATTCATCCAGGGACGAGTCCCGCCAGCGTTTGCGGCGCAGTTCCGAGAGCGCGATGCGGATGGCGATCTTGTGCGCCCAGGTGGTGAACTGACTGCGCCCCTCGAAGGTATGCAGGCGGTCAAGAATCCGCAGGAGCGTTTCCTGCGCCACTTCCTCCACGAGGAACTCGAATCGCGGCTCGCTGGGCGAGACCCAGCGCGAGAGCGCGTAGGGCAGGCCGTTCATAATGACGGCGCGCAAATCCCCCAGCGCGGCCTCGCGCGAGTCGCCGTCCTGTTGCAGATCAGAGAGCCATTGCTCGTTGGTGCGGGTTGGCATTGACGAGGATTATACCTGATAGAAGAATCGACTTTTCCTCTTAGGCTAGTTTCTGGTGCAAAAGAAACTAGTTTATTCGCGTCATTCGCAAATTTGCGGCATTTGCGTTGAGAAATTTCCGACTTTGAGAAAGCCATGTCCCTGATGGTTATTTGCATCGTCGAGTGGATGCAAATCGTGTACAATTCGCCCGTCCCCAATCCAATTTAAAAGGTGTGAATGAACGCAATCGTAATCTCGCATCTGCGCCGCGTATTTAAATCCCACATCGGCGTCATCAAGCGCACCACCAAAGAGATCGTCGCAGTGGACGATGTCTCTTTTGACATTCAGGAAGGCGAGTTGTTCGGACTGCTCGGCCCCAACGGAGCGGGCAAGACGACCGCCACCAAGATGCTCACCACGCTTCTCATCCCGACGGGTGGGTTTGCCACCGTTAAAGGATTCGACGTGGTCAAACGGGCGGACGAAGTTCGCAAGCGCATCGGGTTCATCTTCGGCGGCGAGCGCGGGCTGTACTGGCGGCTTTCGGGCATTGACAACCTGCGCTATTTTGCCAGCCTGTATGGCATTGACCCCGATGTCTCGAAGAAACGCATTGCCTACTTGCTGGAACTGGTCGGGCTGAACGGGCGCGGGGAGGAAAATGTGAGCGGCTACTCGCGCGGGATGAAGCAACGCCTGCACGTGGCGCGCACGCTCCTGCACAATCCCGATATCCTTTTCCTCGACGAACCCACGCTTGGGCTGGACCCCGTCGGCGCGCGCGAGTTCCGCCAGGTGATCCTCGATTTGCAGTCCGAGAAAAAGACCATCCTGCTCACCACCCATTACATGTTCGAAGCCGACGCGCTGTGCGACCGCATCGCGGTCATCAACCGCGGACGCATCATCGCCCTGGATACGCCGGGCGGACTCAAGACCCATGTCAAAGATCTGAACGTGGTGGAGTTGGAGACCTTTGGCCTGCCCAATGAGATGCTGGAAAAATTGCGCGCCCTGTCGTTCGTGGATGCGCTGTCTGTGGAGGAGCAGGGACAAAAGCAGATCCTCCTGCTTCAGACGGCGCGCGGGGCCGAGGCCGTGCCCGATATCATGGGAGCCATCGAAGGTCAGCGCGTGGGGCGGGTGGTCGTCCGCGAGCCAACGCTCGAAGACGCCTACGTCCGCCTGGTGGTCGGCGGGGCGGGGCTGGGCGAGGTTTCGTCCCTGCTTTGGGGGGAACTGGGAATTGGCCTGCTCTACGGCCTCTTGGGATATTTCCTGTTCGCGTGGTTCGAAGTGCAGGCCAAACGGAGAGGAACGCTGGAAGTGTTTTAAATCGCGGCTATAATCCGCCGCATGGATTCGACCAAACTTCCCCGCCCGCGCTTCTGGACACGCGACTCGTCCATTTTGCTGGGCGGGTTTTTCCTTGTCATTTTCCTGATCGTTTATATCTGGTGGCCGCTGGCGGAAGAGGTTCTTTCATATATTGACTGGAACGGTCCGTGGTGGCGCACCATGGATTGGCTGTTACTCGGCGTCTTCGCCTTTATGTCGCTGACCATCGTCTCCCGCGCAGACTTGAAGACCGACGCGCTGATCGTCTTCGTGGGCATGTTCGGCGGCCTGGCCATCGAGAGTTGGGGCACGCAGACCAACCTGTGGTTTTACTACACCGCCGAGCGCCCGCCACTGTGGATCATTCCCGCCTGGCCGATCGCGAGTCTGTCCATTGACCGGATTACCAGATTACTTTCTTTTTTAAACACGAAGGCCACGAAGGAACTCAAAGGAAATTCCTTTCTTTTTAAATTGTTCTACTGGCTGACCTTCCTATCGTTTTTGATTCTGATGTTGGCATTTATTGCCCCAACATTCGACAAGTCATACACGTGGCTTGCGCTCATTCTCTGCATGCTCCTAATTTTCACGCCGACGGATCATCGCTACGCCTTCCTGACCTTCGCGGCGGGCGCGGGACTTGGCTACTACCTCGAACTGTGGGGCACGACGCGCGAATGCTGGACATACTACACCTACCAGACTCCGCCGCTGTTCGCGGTGCTGGCGCACGGCATGGCCGCGGTCGCGTTTTGGCGCGCGGGGCTGGTGGCG
>Ga0210036_1004035_pt1 | contig 13910 bp, 12 predicted proteins | sample CryGeymeta201515_FD_185469 | JGI IMG/M metagenome (GOLD analysis project Ga0210036, IMG submission 185469) | Groundwater microbial communities from Crystal Geyser aquifers in Utah, USA - Crystal Geyser metaG 2015-15 (SPAdes) (version 2) | ecosystem: Environmental > Aquatic > Deep subsurface >...
GAATAGAATTATAATTAAATTAAATAGTTGGTTTTTTAATAATTTTATTTTTTCATCCAGTACTACGAATCTTATTGCTTCCCTATATAAAGCTCCAAAAATAATAGAGATTATAGAAACCTATAAACTTCATCTTAAAAATTTGTTAAAATTTAATAGGCAAATCTATGAAAATATTAATATAAAGTGTTTTATTTGCTGTACAAAGTTTTAAAAATTAATTAAGGCCTAATTAGTTACTTATTAAATTATTATAAATGAAAAACCTCATTCAATTTGCAATATTCCTCTCTTGTTTTTTTATTAAATAGTCAAACCGTCACAGAAAATTATATTAAAACCACCTCCTTCCTGATTGAAACCAGCGATGGAAACGTAACAGATGACCAAAAGATTGAGTCGATTACATATTATGATGGACTAAATAAACCTAAACAAGGCATTTCTCTTCGTGCGGGTGGTAACCGGGAGGATTTAATAACTCCTATAATTTACGATCAATTTGGTAGGAAGGTCAAAAATTATTTACCCTTAACAGTCATAGACAATGGAGCCAATTACTATACCGGAAACATTGAGTCCCAGTTGAAAACATTTTACAGTAATAAATTTCCCGATGACTTTAATTCCGCAAATTCAAACTGGGATTGGGATAATCCTTATTTTGAAAATTTGTATGATGATTCCCCTCTAAACAAAGTTAAAGAAGTGTCTTCACCAGGGTTTGATTGGAGGCTAGGAAATGGTGGCATACACACCAAGAAATTTGACTATGGAACAAATGCGGATACGGAAGTAAAAAAGTTTAAAGTAATATACAATGCAAGTAATGATAATGAACAAATACTAACTTCAGAAGGATATTATGACCCAGGGGTTTTATTTAAGAGTGTTAACAAAGACGAAAATTGGATATCGGGCTTATTAAACACTTCAGAATCTTTCACAGACAAAAATGGTAAAACTATTTTAACAAATAGTTATATCCAACAAAATTCACAGATAGTAAAACTTTCCACCTATTTTGTTTATGATGACCTAGGAAGACTCATTTACAAACTTACCCCTCAACTAGTTAGCAATGGAGATTTAATTGATTATGATTATTATGTACAAGGATGGGGTGTTAATGATTTTTTTGAACCTGGAACCAACCTCTCTGGTACAGTAAGGTTTACAATTTCAAATAATCTAATTAATATGTTTCAGGTAGGAATTTTTGACCCTAATGTACAGGGAGTTTTAAAAATTCAAACTGTGAAAAGTTTAAATACTTTTCCAATATTACCAAATTTACATTTAGGACCTGTGATGGGTATCACAAGTAATAATTCTAGCATACAAGTAGGGATTGCCAAAATTGAAAATGGAAATTTAATAATTGACAGAACATCCAATCAATTGATCAACTTTTTGGAGTTTAATTTTACTGTGGACCTATCCTTGGTTCTGTCAGAAGGAGACCTTTCCAATTATGCTTTTGAATACCGATATGATGAATACAATAGACTTATAAAGCAAAAAACGCCTGGAAAGGGATGGGAGTATATGGTTTATGATAAATTAGACAGACCTATTTTATCCCAAGATGCCAATCTAAAAAACCAAAATAAATGGTTATATACCAAGTATGATGTTTTCGGCAGAATTGTTTATACCGGTATTTTTAGTTCAAGTAGTACAAGAGAAGCATTACAAACATTAGCTAATGCGCAAAATACTATTTTTGAAAACCGTGTTGCCTCCTCAACAACTATAAATGGCTCAACCCTTCATTATTCTAATCAAGTATTTCCGAACTCTAACATAGATGTCCATACAGTTAATTATTATGACACCTATGTTGATCATGCCGGGCTTTCTTTGCCAACAACTACTTTTGGGGTCAACATGACACTAAGGACCCAAGGACTCCCAACGGTTAGTAAAGTAAGGGTATTGGATACAAATCATTGGATTACCACTCTCAGCACTTATGATGATAAAGCTAGGGAAATTTATATAGATTCAAAAAACGACCATTTAAATTCAAGGGTCATCACAAGATTGAAACTGGATTATACTGGTAAAATTGAAGATACTCATTCAAGTCACTTAAAAACGGGAAAACCCACAATTACTATAAGGGATTATTTCCATTACGACCACTCAGGAAGATTAAAATCACAAAAACAAAAAATTGACAATGAACCTGTTCAACTTATTAGTGAAAATTTTTATGATGAACTAGGCCAACTTCACAGAAAAGATGTGGGCGGGGAAACAGTTTTGGACGGTTATACTGATATAGTGAATATGGATGTCACCTTTGATGGAACTATAACTCATGCCTCCAATGACTGGTATTGGCCTTCGAAATTAAAAACCAAGGGAGCAATTGTAGATGATGGGGGAATATCGTTTAAGCTGATTGGAATAAACAACCATGTTAGAGTAGGCCTTTTGAAGCCACAAAACAGTAATGCCGCCAATGAATATTTAGATTATGGTTTTTATCTTCAATATATTACTGCAACAGATACTTACAGGGTTAATATAATAAATAATGGCAACCTTCAAAGCACATCTTATACCTATTCGCCCGGTAACATTTTCAAGGTAGAACGTGAAGGAAATCAAGTTAAGTATTTTAGAAATGGAAGTATTATTGCCACAGTTGTTTATGTAGGAAATAATGAATCCTTAACCTCTAAAGTTGCTTTTTCAGGACCGGGTGGAAGTATAGATAATGTAGTTTTATATGGCCCAAATATTAATAAAAAACTTCAGAATATATCCTATAAATATAATGTTAGGGGTTGGCTGGTTTCTATGAACGATTTATCAGAAAACGTATGGAGAAACCCTCCCCTATTTAGCTATGCCATTAATTATAATAAGGCTATTCAAGGTAATGCCGGGGGACAGGGTATGGCCAAACCATTATTTAATGGAAACATATCCCAGGTTATTTGGAAATCTGAAAATACAGATAAACAAAAACGTTCCTATGCCTATAAATACGATGGTTTGAACAGGTTAAATGCGGCCTTTAGTAGAAAAGGAAGCGATTTAAATACTGAGGACTTTCATTCTTTGGAAGATGTGAATTACGATCTAAATGGAAATATCACATCATTAATAAGGTTTGGGTTTCACCAAGGAGTTAACTTTCCAGTACCGTGGGACCAGTTATTATATAACTATGAAGGGAATCAGTTAACATCTGTATCAGATTTGAGCAATGATGAGGAAGGTTTTAATGGTAAACCCGTCCCAGGATCTCCCCTAACCACGGCACAATATACCTATGATGCAAACGGAAACCTAAAATCAGATACCGGAAAAAATATAGTTAATATTAGTTATAATCATCTGAATTTGCCTGTTAGTGTTACTATTTTAGATGGTAACAATGAGGGTGGTTATATCACGTATGTTTATGTTGCAACCGGGGTAAAACTTTCAAAAACCTTCACCCCTACCGGTGTAAACCCTAATGGTATTGTAACACAATATGATGGTAATTTTATTTATGAGAAATCAGTAACCGGTGAGGTTACACTGCAATTTTTTAGTCATCCCGAGGGGTATGTTTCCCCAATTGCCGATGGAAATGATTCTATTAAAGGTTTTGATATTGGTACAGGGACAACAACATATTCAAGTTATAACTATGTATTCCAATATAAAGACCATTTAGGTAACGTGCGTTTGTCATACTCAGATCTGGATTTAAATGGGTCAATTGACCCTAATACAGAAATTATTGAAGAAAACCATTACTACCCTTTTGGCTTGAAGCACAAAGGATATAATACAGCTATTACCGGTGCCGGCAATGTCATTGCCCAGCAGTATAAGTTTGGTGGCAAACAGTTGCAGGAAGAATTGGGCTTGCAATGGTATGATTTTGGTTCCAGAAACTATGATGCCGCAATTGGCCGTTGGTTTAATACAGATCCATTGAACCAGTTTGATTCACCCTACTTATATGCATTTAACAACCCGGTAATTTCTGTTGATCCAGATGGAGAATTTGCTTTTATAATAGCTGGAATTTATCTCGGAATGATGCAAGGAATGATACAAAATCAAATGAAAGGTAATAGTTTTCACGGTAATTGGGCGAATATTGGTCTAAGTGCCGCAAAAGGGGGAGTAACAGGTGCAATTGGAGGTGTAAACGCAGTTGTTGGATCAGCTTATGACACTTTTACTTTTGGATATGGCACTATAAATGTTTCAGCGGGAAGTAATTTGTCTTTTAACCTTTCACCAGCCTTTGCTTTTGGTAGTTATTCTTCAGGATTTGGAGCTAATCTTGGTTTTAATTATCAAAGCGGCAATTTCAACTTATCAGGTGGTGTGGGGATTATGTCATACAGTAGCTATAATGGTTTAGGAGTGAACGGCACGGAGTTTAGAAATTCGTTAATGGCAGGTTTTGATGATGGTAAAACAGGATTTAGTCTTGGCACAAATTTTTGGAATGGAAAAGATGGTATGAGCGGTTTTAATCAACAAACAGGTTTAATAAAAGGAAGGATAGGAGATTTTAACGTTTCTTATGAAAATGATGGAGCTCCTTTTGGGCCGGGTGAAGATGGAAAAAAAGGTACACCATTACTCAATATTCTTGGTGATGGCGAAGATAGCCATAGATCAGCTCATCTAAGTATAGGAGTTGGGGATTATAGACTTGGAGCAAATATTTTTACTGGAAAGAGAGAATATGTAAGAAATGAAAATCCTGAAAACCCCGTTAGTCCTTTGAAAAGAATGGTAGGTATGTTTAAACCACAAGGGGAACCTGGTGGTTATGGTGCCACTTTACCTTATGGATTGGTTAATGAAAAGGGTACTCAACACAGGTTTGCCTCTTTGTATTTTGGGTGGAACAATATGAGAATAGGTGCAGAATCATACAGGCATATTGGTCATCCCATTCAAAATATTTTTGCACATTATTTTTTATCGCCTCAACCGGGTTTTGAAACTACTTCTAATAATTTATTTCGCTATTTTCAATACCAAACTAGAAACCCTTTTACATCATGGTAAGGTCTTTTCTATTGTTACTTTTTTTTGCAGGTTGCTCTTGTTACAAAGGGCCTGTTTCAGAATTTGGTTTTTTTAGAAAAGATTATAAACCTGAAAACTTTGATATTGATAAAAATCTCTATAATATCATCGACACCACAGAGGTATATGAAAGAGTGGGGACTTTTGACCTAAATAATAATGAATTTTATCCTTATGATGATCATAAATATGGATATAATTATTTAAAATTTTATGCAAATGGAAAGGTAAGTGATTTTAGAAGAATAAGGACTGATGGAGAACCATTTTCATCAAACCCTGAACCCGAACTATCCAGAAATGACTTTGACCCTGCTAAATCGGCAATGGGTTATTTTTATGCTTATGACGGTAAAATATTTTTTAATTTTTTTGTAAGACATAGAAATTGTTACGGATATTTTAACAAAAGTGAATTCATAATTAAAAATGACACATTGATTGAAAAAAACATACAAACAATTAATGGTAAAGACATAGAAGTTTTTTATGTCAAAAAAAACATTCCTATTGAATTTTTGCAAGGCTGGCAACCGGATTGGTAAAATTAAAAACAACAAACTTAAAATGATGAAAATTAAAATACTCTTTCTCCTATTATTGATTTTTTGTACTTCCACAATGGGAGCACAACAAATGGAAATGGTAAAAAAGCCGTTAGACGCCCCGGATTTTTATCAAAACGGTAAAAAATATAAAATGGGAGAACTCGTCCTGTTAATGAAACCAAATTATGAAGCTGTAGATTATATGAAAAAAGCAAGAACCAATTACACCTTTTCTCAAATCTTTGCTTTTACCGGAGCAGGCTTGGTGGGTTATCCTATTGGAACCTCTTTGGGAGGTGGAGATCCACAGTGGGCAATTGCCATAGCTGGTGGAGGCATCATGGCTCTTTCCATCCCTTTTCTAGTCGCAACAAATAAAAACAGTACTAAGGCTGTGGAATCATACAATAAAGGTTTTGGCAAATCAAAAAATACCGCTTTTATCCAATCGGTTAAATTGGTATATACAGTCAATGGCTTTTCACTGGCATTGCAATTTTAGATAAAAATTTAAAAAGAAAAAAATGAAAATTTACACAAAAATAAAACTCATTTCTGTAATAATTATAACTGCATTCTTTGCATCTTGTAGTTCAGACGATGACCAGAATTTCAACCTTTTATTAGGAGATTGGATAGAAACAGGAAAATGTGAGGAACAAAATGTATTAACATTTAATTCTAACAGGAGTTATATCTGGATACAATCTCAAAACTTAACCTGTGAAAGCAATATGTATCCCACTACAAAGACAATGCATTGCAAAAAATTGATTATAAGTACAATGCAAGGGGTATGGTGACCCATGTCAATGAACCGGGAAATCTGGGGGATGATGTATTTGCCTATAAGTTAAATTATGATGTGATTGAAGGACAGGGGGGGTTAACTATATCCCCGGATTTTAAGCCAATGTATTATGGTAATGTTGCTCAAGTAACGTGGCAATCTGCGAGTGACCTGGTGAAAAGGGACTATAAATATAGCTATGACTCCTTCAACCGGTTAAAAAAAGCCTCCTTTTCACAAAGTGATTACCACCTCAATCAGGTAACCTATGACAAAGGCGGAAATATTACCGCATTACACCGGAACCTTCAAAACGGTTTTCATAATTTTCAGTACCAATATGAAGGCAATAAAGTGCATAGCATAAACGGCACACAAACCATTAACGGACAAATGATGCCGGTGGTAAGGAGTTATGGTTATGATGTAAACGGCAATATGATTTCAGACTCGTCGAAAGGGGTTGACCTTATTGAATACAATTACCTCAGCCTCCCGGAACGGGTGGTTTTTACAAATGGCAACAGTATTGAATACGATTATACCGCAAGCGGCGTTAAATTACAAAAACGTTTCATCACCAATAGTCAGACAGTCACTACAGATTATCTACATGGTTTCCAGTATGAAAATGGAGAGTTGCTATTTTTTGGACAGCCGGAAGGGTATGTGGTTCACACGGTAGCCACTAATGGAACAGAGACCAACCAGTATGTTCATAATTTTACAGACCATCTTGGCAATGTGCGTATTTCTTATACCGATCTAGACGGTAGCGGAAGTATTGACCTGGGCGGGGAAATAGTAAAAGAACGAAACTATTACCCATTTGGCTTACAGCACCAGGGTTACAATAATGTGGAGTTCCCGTTGGGCAGTATGTTCAAGTATGGCTTTGGTGGTAAAGAGTTGCAGGAAGAAAACAGCATAGGCTGGATGGACTTTGGGGCACGCAATTATGATGCTGAATTGGGCAGGTGGTTTAATGTAGATCCACAAGCAGAAAGGTATCATATAATGTCACCCTTTGCAGCGATGGGTAACAACCCTATTATGTTTGTGGATCCTAATGGGGAGGAGCTTATATCTGCAATTTTAATTGGGGCAGTAATTGGGGCTGCTACTGCTGCTGTTACTTATTCTTTACCTGCATTAGCAACAGGAAATTGGAATATTGAAGCGTTCGGAAGTTCTATTTTAACAGGAGCAATATCAGGAGCAATATCTGCTGGTTTAAGTTCAGGTGCCGCAGGACTTAGTGCTTCAGCCATAGCAAATGGAGGATCAGGAGCTTTTTGGCAGAGTACCTCGTTTAATATTTTATCAGAAACAGCTTCACAAGTAGGGACAAGTCTAGCTGTAGGTAATCGGATATCTGTTGGAACAGTTGGTGGTGCCATAGCAGGAGGGATTGTTGGTGGAAATCTACCTAAATGGAAGGGAGTAGAAGGGGGATACCTTAAAAATGCTATGGGAGAAATTGGTTTTAATACTTCAAGAGGTGGAATAAGAGGAGCTTTTTCGGGAGGAGTTGGTGCTGCCATTGATGGAAGTAATATTGGTAAAGGAATCAAAAATGGCATGATAAATGGCGCAATAGGAGGAGCTTCACAAACTATAGGATTAATAGCTACTTTTGGTGCTACATATAATCCCTCTGACGACCAATTGAAGTATGCTAATAATATGGCAAGTGCATTTGGTCTTTCAACAAGTGATGTTGCTTGGAGAAAAGGCGGTTTATACCAAGTATTACAACCTCTTTGGTCACAAGGTTATAAAAGAGAGGTTACATGGGGCAATACTGTCGCTACTTTTAGAGATACTGATTCTGAAACATTTGGTCACGAATATGGGCATATTATTCAGAACCATATGCAAGGCTGGGGCAACTTTCAGGGAAGAGGGCTGTTTGAGCAGCTATTTTTTAGGGGTAATCCTTATCAAACGCCAGGAGCAAATGAATATGAAGCAGACCGATTACTTTATAAATATGGTTTTTAAAAAATAGAAAAACATGAAAAATTTATTTGTTTTAGCACTTATTATTTTTGTGTTGAATGGATGTTTAGTTCCTCCAAGTCCTGTTCATTACAAATATACAGAAGTTAATAAAAACTCTTATAATAAAAATATTATTAGCATTAAAATAAGAAATGTTTATCTAAGACATCTTCCAAAAAATAATTTTGATATAGTAAGCACCTTAATATTAAAGAATACTTCAAATAAAGAAATTGCTATTGATGATTATAACTTTACTATTAATTCAAGTGGAAATGAGGCTTTTGAAATTAATAGTATAGAACAAATGGAGAAAGATACCACCTATACTCCTAAAGGCAAAATATTGTATTATAAAAATAAAAAGGAAGCTCTAAGGTTACCTCCTAATAAAAATATTCACTTTTTAATTATACATAATATGAATGTTAATATATATTATAAGCAATATAATTTTAGAGATTTAAAAAAAATTGAATATACTATTGAATTAAATAACGAAAAAAATCAATTTGAGTTTCACGGCTTTTAGTTTGGTTAAGCTCGATGATTTGGTATTGGGGATATATTTACCGGAACTGCCATAGGCGCCATATCAGGTGCTATTAGTGCAGGTATAGGCAGTGCTTTTACCGGAACGGGAGCTGTTTTGGCAAATAGTGCTTGGCAACCTTTGGCACAGGCGGGTGCCCATGGGTTATTTCAAGGGGGACTTGCAGCTGCACAAGGTGGCAGTTTCTTACAAGGCGCGGCCATAGGTGCTGCAAGCTCTGGAATTGCATCTTTCACTACTGGTGGTGGTCCTGTCGCACAAATGGCAATGAGCGCCTTTACCGGTGGTGCTATTGCTGAAATAACCGGCGGCAATTTTGTGGAAGGTTTTGCGACAGGACTTACGGTTAGTGCTTTAAATCATGGTTTGCATGATGTAGCAGAAAAAGTGGCTTCTCGTCAAATGATTAAAAAAATTGAATCAGTAGTAGAGATGATGAGAGAAAAAAATTTGGAACTTGGATTATATAGTGATGGGGATTATAGAAATTTAGATCTTACTCAGATAGAAGAAATTGATTTTAATTTTAAAGAATATCCTAGAGATAATTCATTTGGTTCATATACGACAACTCCTTACCATTTAAAAGGCACTTTCACCTTGTGTAATGGAAAAGAGGTTTCCTTTTTTGTCGATTTTTTAGCAAGAGAAATTAACTATGTAAATAAAATTATTTTTCAAGGAACAAAAGAAAGTTATTCAAACCTAAAAGTAAAAAATATGGTAGAGTTTAAAGGTTCAGGGGTAGTTTTAAGAATGTCAATACCCAATCAAACACAGTATAGAGATTTGTATCGTTATGTTTGGGGGTTGGACTAATTCATTTATTTTTCCATTAATTTGCCTTACATACCATTTGATACTCATAGTTTATTCTTTCTGGTCAATTTAAAAATTAAAAAAATAGCAAATGAAACATATAATTTTTAAGGTTTTACTTCTAGTATTTATATTTCAATCTTGTTCTAAGCCTAAAGAGCAAGTATTCATTTCAAACTATAATATTTCTGTGACCGGTGATTATTCTCAAGAAACTTCTTTATTCATCCTTCATTTAAAAAATGATTCTCTTTTTTATTTACATTTTGACGCACCACAATTTAAACCTAATTACCTTGGCAAATTGAAGCACAATAAATTTGAAACCGAAATAGATAAATTAAGTCTTGAATATTTTAAGGATTCACTAAAACTTTATAGTGGTAATATTAAATATCAATTTAAAGAGTTAAAAGAAAAAACCACCAACGCTTTTTTAATAAATAAAGACTATTTTATTGGAAAAGAATTTATGGTAAATACAAAACGCAATAAAACTCTCATTAAATTTATTGATGAAAAAAGTGGTTATGATTTATCTAATGGCTCAAGTTTTGAATGGGATTTAATTGAATTTGAAGGTTATTATTTTTTATGGAATGTAACTATCATAGATAGATTCCCATTATTTATAAAAAATATCACGGGAGATACTATTTTCACACAACTTTTTACAAAAGATGAAGTGCTGAATATTATTTTTACAGAAAATGAATTTTACTAAGTAATAAGTCTTTTAAAATCTTACAAGAAAGAGTAATAATTGATAATGGAATTGAGTTTTTTTAAGTACATATTCATAGATAGAATTTAAATTTCTATTTGAATTGCTAATTATAATAATATATTAATAATTTCTTACAAGGCGCGGCCATAGGTGCTGCAAGTTCGGGAATTGCTTCTTTCACAGTGACTGGCGGACCAGTAGCACAAATGGCAATGGGTGCTTTTACCGGCGGTGCCATTGCAGAAATAACCGGCGGCAATTTTGTGGAAGGTTTTGCAACCGGGCTTACAGTTAGTGCTTTGAATCATTCATTACATACTATATTGCAAGATCCTCCAGAATGGAGATTAGCAAAGAAAATTGCAGATGTATATGGGGGTGATGCTAAAAAAATATATAAATTTTTAAAAACCCATCCAATAGTTCTAAGTAGAACAACAGATGGAATAGAATTTGTTCACTTCGAAGGTATTAATATAGGTGGAGATGCAATAGCCATTGTTGACAACATTTATGCAAATAATTCGAATAATAATAACAAGTTATTTGATAAAGGAGCTGAATTCACTATAAAAAAAGGATTTACTGAAGTAATTAAAAAGGTTTTTAAAGGGGGAAGTAAATTTTGGTTAAATGATGGAGGATTAGGAAAAACTCCTTCATCATCCGAGATACAATTAAAGCAAGAATATCGTATAAGAAGTATAAATTCTGCTACAAATAAACTAATAGAAAAATATTTTAAACCTTTTCCAGATGGTATGCAATTTTTTCAAATATGGAGTAAATGATAAAAAGTATTAACTATACTGGTTTTTTTATATATATAATCTTTATTATAATTATTATATATATTGAAACTAAATATAATTTAGAGGATTTTTTATTAATAGGAATTTTAATTATTTCTTATTTTTATTTTAACCGTTTAAATCCTCTATTAAATGCAAGCAACCTAAGAAAGATAAATCGTTTAGTTTACTTTTATTCATTTATTTTTATAATTATTTATTTTTTATTTTATAATATTATATCATTAATGATTTTTGGTGAAGAAGAGGTTTTTCCCTACTACTTGCAACAACCCTTTATATATTACATTAAAGCCCTTCTTATATTTCCTTTTTTAGAAGAATTAATATTCAGAAGAAGTTTACTTCGATTATTGTTAGTGAACTATTCCGCCAAAAAAGCTATAATCCTCTCTTCATTTGGGTTTGCACTATGTCATTATTTTTCAAATACAGCATTATTTTACACTTTTTTGGGCAGTCTTTTTTTTGGTTATCTTTATTTAAAATATAGAAACATATGGATTTGTTTCATTATGCATTCGTTACATAATTTATTAGTCATAATTATTTTGCCTTTAATAAAAGTAGAATTTATAAATTCATTTAAATATCCAGTTATTTTGTTGTTTATTATAGTTTCTTTAATTTTGATAATATTTTCTTTAAAAAAAATTATCAATTTAAAATGAATAATACCAGAAAAAATTATAATGAAAATCCTAATAGCTCTACCAAAAAAAATCATTCTACTAAAAAGAAAAGTTGGCTCTTTAAAATGATTGATGAAATTATTTATTTCTTTTTTCATTAAAAATTAAAATACTATGATATCAATAATTTTCCCTCTAAACGGTTTTAGTCTTCCTTATCTTAATTTAATTCTGATTAATCATCTCTAAATAGCTTTTGAGGTGTGAGAGTTTATATGTTATACCCCGATTTCGATTATTTCTATAGAATTTAAAGTTTTTGATCTTGGCATATAATAGTTCTTCACCCAAGAGGTCTTCCTAGATATATGTTGGCATAGATTTGAGTGGTTGCGATTTTGGTGTGGCCGAGGAGCTTTGAAACGGTTTCAATGGGGACACCGTTGCTCAAAGTTACTGTAGTGGCGAAGGTATGGCGGGCAATGTGGAAGGTAAGGTGCTTATTAATCTCCAACTTTGTTGCTATTTCCTTTAAATAGAAATTGGATTTTTGGTTGGAATAAACCGGCAGAAGCTTTCCTGTAATCTGAACTTTTGGATGGTCTTTATACTTCGCGAGAATCTTTGCTGCTTCGGGCAGTAGTGGGACCTTTACCGGCACACTTGATTTTTCCCTTTTTGTGTAAATCCATTCCTGGCCATCGATACCGATACAAATATTATCGGGGGTAAGATTGTACACATCAATGTGAGCCAGTCCGGTATAGCAAGCAAAAACAAAGAGGTCTTTATTGATCTGATGTTGTGGTTTCTCAAAGGTACTTTCATAAAGCAGCTGCAGCTCTTCTTCATTGAGGTGCTCGCGTTCTGACTTTTCAAATTTAAGCCTGAATTTGTGACCGGGGTTCTTTTCAATCCATTCCAGGTATTCAGCCAACTTGAGCAGCTTTTTAAAGCGCTCCATATGTTTCATCCTACCATTGTTATTTAGGTCCACTTTTTTTCGCAGGAAATTGTCAAAGTCAATGATGAACTCATAATTGATTTGTTTGAGGTAGATGTCTGCTGACTTGTGTTTCTCAGAAACAAATTCGAGGAGGTACTTCTCTGTGGTATCATAGTTTTTTAGGGTTCCTTCCCTGAGGTTACTGTTCTTCCTGCAGTTGTGATAAGTTAATAGTTCGGATAGTGTTTTATTCTTACTGTCCTCACCAAAGTAACGCGCTTTTACAAGACCTGCTGAAATATGTTTCCCCTCCTCTACCAGTTCTTTATGGGCTTTATAGATATTGGTTTTTATTTGTTCAATGGAGTTGTTGACGATTTGTGCCATGGACGATGAACCTTTTACGACACTTGATGTCTGACACCACTGTTTTAGAGGGGTTTCGTGCTTTATGCTGAACTCGGTGTATTTTCCGTTTACCGTTAGCCTAGCATAGATCTGTCCTGTTTCAGGATTTAATTTTTTCTTTCTGATAATGAAAGAAACGTGAAAGGCGTTCAAATTGTGCATATTTAAAGGGTTTGGTTAATAATGCACGAAAGCCAAACCGTTCAAAAAATGTCACTTGGATGTGAAATGTAAATATAAAACTCTTTTTTTATGATTAAAATGTCTCACAAAAAATAGTGTGAATTTTGTTAAAATTTGAGCTTAAAAAAACTTGTAAAACCCTATCAATATTGGATTTAATGATGAATTTTCGACTCACAAATGTCTCACAAGTATCTCACAGAACTCACACATATCTCACATAAGATTGGGTAAATTTTGTTAAAATTTGGAAGATGAAAAAAACCTAATTATATGATTTTCATATAATTAGGTTTTTATTGGTGAGTTTTGGTAAACTCTTTGTCGGGATGACAAGATTTGAACTTGCGACCCCTCGCCCCCCAGACGAGTACGCTACCAGGCTGCGCTACATCCCGTTTATACTTAAATAATCCAATTTAAT
>Ga0210036_1004039_pt1 | contig 13902 bp, 18 predicted proteins | sample CryGeymeta201515_FD_185469 | JGI IMG/M metagenome (GOLD analysis project Ga0210036, IMG submission 185469) | Groundwater microbial communities from Crystal Geyser aquifers in Utah, USA - Crystal Geyser metaG 2015-15 (SPAdes) (version 2) | ecosystem: Environmental > Aquatic > Deep subsurface >...
AAAAAAAAAAAAAGGCAAAAAAAAAATTCACGAGGAAAAAAAATGACGAGGAAAACACATTTTGAATACTTCGTCTAGTAATCCTATTTATAATTATAAAATATATATACGATAAAGAAAAAAAAAGAATACGAAAAAAAAATAAACAAATAAATAAACAAAAATAAATATGCAAAGAAAATGACAAAAGAAAAACAAAAAGTAAAAGAAACGGAAGAAGAAGAAGATGAAGAAATATACGAAGAAACAACCATGAAGTTTGTGCTGAACGAAGATGAAAGATACTATATAGAATGTGTAGGAAAATCATGGAAAAACAGAGATGGTGAAGAAACATGTTGTCCGGAAGTATATTTTCTTCATAAAACAACAAATGAAGAATGTGAAAGTGTGAAACAATGTTTTGAGGGTTGGTCTGAGCAAAGTAACGAAGATAACGAAAAATGGGATATGCTTTGCAATCGTATCGAAGCCCTCTCGAATGTGGAAGAGTATGTTTTCACCCGTGAAAACATAACATTATATTGAAAAATAAATAAACAAAAATAAATACGAAAAAGAAAATGGCAAAACATAAACAAACAAAAGACAAACAAACAAATATTTGGGGCGAGATACCAGAAGTTGAAGAAGACAAAAGAATAATGGAAATAATGTGGAAGTTAGGGGGTGGTTTTAAGGAAGACAAAAAAATAACAAATAAATAAACAAACAAAAATAAATATAAGAAATAAAATGGCAAAAAATGTGGGTGTAGACGCAAAATCTACACTGGAAAAAGATGAAGAAGAAAAATACTTTGAGATGGAAAACGAGGTAACATTCTATCTCAAAGAGGACATAACATTCCGAATTTCGGCATTTGGCAAGTGGCGTGAAAATTTCCGCAGTGAAATTATTGGGGACGCGGATATATATTTTTATCACATCGCAACGGGTCAGAGGTGTAAAAATCTGAAGGATTGTTTTCAAGGCTGGTCTGAACAAGACGAAGAAAGTAATGAAAAATGGGAAACTCTGTGTCATCATATAGAAGCATGTTCAAACCTCAAAGAAATCATTCTCAACGGGAACACGATTGATTTATAAAAAAAGCAATAAAATAAACAAAAACAAGATGAATGAAGTAAAACTACTCGGACGGCAAAATAATATAGAGTATCAACTATCGGAAAAATATAGTGTAGGGTTCTATACACTTGCTGGATATGCTATCTTCAGATACTACGAAAAAAAAGAATATAAGAGGGAAATAGGTAGAGATAGCATGTTAGGACGGCTTTCTGAAGAAGAAAATAAAAAACTGTCCGATTTTGAAGCTGAAAAAAAAGAAATTTTTAAAGAATATGAAGTATATATTATGTGAAAAAAATAAACAAAAATAAACAAAAATAAATATGTAAAGAAAATGACAAAAAATGTGAGTGTAGACGCAAAATCTACACAGGGAAAAGAAAAGAATATCAATGAAGAAAGGAACAAAGAATATGAAGAAATGTGTGAAAGAGTTCACACATTCAAATTCTTTGAAAATCTGAATAAAATATATAAAAAAATAAAAGAAACGGAAGAAGAAGAAAAATATAATAGCATGGAAAAAATAATACGAGAAGGAGAACATAGCGAGACAAGAGAGAAATATATAATCGGATTGCGTGCAAAATTCGATATACATTTTGAGTATTTTGAAATTTCCAAACGCAAAGACCCAGATTTTAACGATGAATGCGTTTATACTTCAAGAAAATTTTTTTTCCTAAAGAACATCATAACTGACGACGAAAAAAAAGAAATTGAGAAATTTGAAAAGAATATTTTAGATAGATTTTATTACGGAAAATGAAAACTAACATAATATCGGGGGAAGTAACGAGTGTTTTTCCTGAATTGAACTGTTTTGAAATTGATGGTTATGTTTTCTTCAATGATGTCAAAGCTTCAACTGTGAAAAAGTTGAAGCTTGGAGAAAAAGTAAGTATCGAATACAAAAAGAAAAAAATAAAATCAGGTAATTGGAGTTGGACAGATTTTGTGTTTTTGAAATTTAAAAAAATAATAACAAATACAAATAAACAAAACAACAATGGAAAACAAAAAAAAGAATGCAGAAAATGCATGGGAAAAGGGAATTGTGAACGAAATATACGAAGAAATCGAAAAGAAAAATAGAGAATATGAAAAACGCATGAAATTGATTGAAGCAATCTTTAAAATTTAGATGAAAAATAAACAATGGAAAACAAAAAAAGAATATGGGGAACGACACAGATGGACGAAGCATATGATGAGATGATACAAATGGAGAAAGAAAAACAGAATGAAAGTGTGTTCAAGAACGACAAAAAAAATGACAAAAAAGAAATGGAAGCTAGCATGAAATTTTTAAGCAACAAAAATTTCATCGAGAGAATAAGCTTGAGAGACGGATTAAAACGGAAATTCAAGCTTGTCAAAGACGAGGCAACGGAAATCATCGGATTTGATGGAAACACGAAGCAAGGAATAACATATACCGTCTTGGAAAATGGAAATCTTGCGAGTTTTTTCACTACAAGCTTGAAATGCATATCGATGTTATCAAGACTTCGGAAAGATGATATGTTCGAAATTGAACTTAGAACCAAAAAAGTTGGAGACACCCTCATCAGTTATCATGTTGTGAAGAAATTGTAAAGAAAATATATAATACATTTCCGAAGAAAGAAATTTTTTATTTTTTTATTTTTTTTTTTTAATAAAAACGAAAGAAATTTTTGCGTCCCCGCCCTGATGGAAACTTTTCTTTGTGTGAAGAAAAGTTTCCATACCTTCAAAAGAAACCCATTCTTCCTGCCTTTCTTTATGTAAAGAAAGGCACAAAGAAACCCGAGTGTGTAGGCTAGAACCTTGGAAACAGTGATACTACACACGCTCCAAATTTCATCTACAATACACTGTCATACGCATTCTTTTTCCTAAATTTCTACCCTGTCATACGCATTCTTTTCTTAAATTTCTCCTCGCATACATTTCCTTCCGCATTCTTTTCTTAAATTTTATCCTTGAAATTTTATCCAGCGAAAGAAATTTTTGCGTTCCGCCCTGACACGAACAATGTTGATGGTTTGTCAGGCAGTTCGCTTCTTGTAACTGCCTGACACCGATAACATTGTTTATTTTTATGTAGTTTATGCTGGGAAATTTTATGTAGTATGGAAACTTTAAATTTTATGTTGAAAATTTTATGTAGTATGGAAACTTTGTATTATTAAATTTTATCCTAAATTTTATTATAACTATGTAGTATGGAAACATTTGTGAGATATTTTTTAAATTTTTATTGTTGTTGAAATTTTTATTGTTATTTTTTAAATTTTTATTTTTGCTGATATTTTTGCTGTTTTTGCTGATATTTTTGCTGCTGTTGGTGAAATTTTTAATGCTATTATTAATATTTTTATTGGCGGTGAAATTTTTATTACTATTACTATTGGCTATTAAATTAAACGAGGAAATGCGTCCTGGGAACGAAAATTTTAGCATAAAATTTAATCATTCGTTACAGCATAAATTTCTTTAATAAATTTACGCTCTGATAATGCCTTTTCATTCCATAATGACAACGCCAAAGAAGATATAGAATCTGGAAGGTGGTCAGAATATTGATAACGACGCATATCAGAGATAAGTTCCTGAAACCGCTCGGGAATTACAAGCCTTTTCTGTTCCATGACAATTCGTAAATAATCCAAGATATATTTTTTTGATTTCAATGTGAAAGCAAACGGTTTGAGACTAACAAGATATGGTTCTTTTGAAGCAAAGTCCACAAATTCTTCCCCTGTTGTAGTGTCTACAAGAAAAGAGGTAGTCATATATTCTCTTTCATATTGTTTTGATACTCTTGCTAAGTCCGTATAATTTAGTTGTGTTTGGAAATTTACGATTAAATTAAAATTGTTATTTTCTTTTTCTACGAGTGATATCGAGGCGTAATCTTTCTTTTTCGCTAAATCTATCCCGCCTATTGTTATCCCGTGTTTGTAATCACAGTTTCTAATGCTTCCTTCAATAGTAGCAGGTGTAAAAAATGAAGATGTAGTTGACTGTGCTTCACACTCGTATTGTGATGCGAATGCTCTTGTTCCGATTTCAATTTTTTTCTTTTGCATATCCTCTTTTGTGTATCCATCACACTCTTGCCAAGTCATTTTGAGTTTCGTGTATCCATATTTTTCTGGATTTTTCCATACATCGTAGAAAAATCCTTCTTGTTGGTCAATAGTAGAAACCAAGGATATTTTCGGCATAACATGCATGGTTCGCACACCAGATTGCATCGGTAGAACAACCATACGAAAGAAAGAATCATCGCCGAAGAATGCACACTCATCAGCAAGAACGATATCTGGATGCTCACCAAGGACGGTTGAAGCATCGAATGGGTGTGCTATAATTTCCGAATTGATATGAGACTTCAATCTTTGTTTTTGGTCAATTTGAAAACTTTGCCGTGAACTTTTCAACAAAGGAGAACTATCTATAATATCACTGCAGATTTCAAGCACAGCTTTTGATTGTCTATGCGACCTCGAAAAGATAGCTACACGAAAATTTTCATGCGTGTAGAAATACCATAAAGCAATAATAGCAAGAGAAAATGATTTTGAAGCCCCTCTTGGAAGCACAGCGATAGATTTGTCATTTTCTGATATTAAACGAAGAATTCGTTTTGTTTGTTTAAATTTCTGAACTTGCCTTCCCTGGTATTGACAAATCTCTGTAAAAGCAATAGGAGATTTGCGGATATTCTTGAGAAAAGTATCGAGTTTGAATTTTTTTCTATTTAGTGAGAATGTTATTCCTCTTCTTGCCGTCATCGTTTGAAATAAGGTTTAAGTTTTGTTGTATGAGAGTCATAATATCTGAATTAACATTTACTTGAATATTATCAACTTTCCGAGCGTTTTTCGTTGCATTCATTTCCCTTAATGTTGAAAGAACTGTTCCTATCATTCGTGATGCGTCTCGTGATATTTTTTTTTCTTTTGCATAGGCATACACTCTATGAACTTGTAATATTTGTGCGATTGCAAGCTCAATAAGAACTGTATCCACATATGTATCGTTCTGTTCCGAAACCTTTGTAGAAAATTCATTCGCAAAAGCTTCTTCATCATCAGAAATTGTTATATCTTTGCAAATTAATGTTTTTGGTTTCCAACCACGCCTTAAGCGTTTAAGATTTTTTTCTTTGTCTTTTGCTACTGGGGTAGTTCCACCGTAACGAAGCCCTGCACTTCCCTTTTGTTGATATTTGTTTCCTTTTTTAAAGAAATATTTATCTTCTTTTTTTTTATCTTCCATATTAAACGAACGATGCAGAACTTCTTGTTATTATTTCTTTTGCCCTTCTTTCATATTCTTTTGCGTCATTATCTGTTCCTGTCAACGGTAACGAACGCACACACATTGCTGCAGCGAGTAATGAAGAAGCGTCTGAAAGGGTATCAATTGAAAAGTGAAAATTATCTTCGAAATATTCCACAATTATTTGATAATTTTCTCCTATATCTGTTTGAAAAGTTATTTCATTCGATAATATATCCAACTTTTGTATCGGAAATAATTCATATACTCCATTATTCTTACGATATATAGAAATATCCGTATCGTCTATTGAAGTATCTCTGTTTCCATCACCAATTTTATTGACATCAAACCTTATTTTGTTTGCAGCAATTTTATTCATCAGCATTGTCAATCTTCTAAATATATATACCTTATCTCTCACCTTTCTGTCTGTTTGTTCCAACATATCATGAATTACAATATCGTTTATTTGTTCTTTTGTTATGCCGCAAATATTCCTTACTTTTTCTATCGAACCCCACATTTTTATACACCCCTCATATACTTATACCTTTTTGAAGCAAACATGTTACCTCGAACTTCTTCTGCTGATAATGCCCGATTGTAGATACGCACTTCGTCGATGAGGCCATTAACATAATGTTGAAACGATATTGAATCTCGCATTAACATTATATTGGAAGTATTTGTTTCAGGAATAGAACCTCCGGGGTCAGTGGTAGATGAATAAATGTTACCATTTACATAAAGGTAACGGCTATTTACATCTCTTGCTATTGTTAGATGCACCCACTTATTAAGAGGAGGAATATATCCGGTATCCCACCTATGATGTGAAGTTCCGTCTCCCCAATCAAAATATAATTTGTGGTTAGTGAACATGAAAAACATTAATCCATCGCTACCACTTGTTCTTTTAGTTATATAGGACATAGGGCTTCCATATTCTCTTTGATATAACCAAAATTCTATTGTAACATCTTCTCTGGGAAACTCATCAAAATGAGGCACCTCCACATAATCATTCACCCCGTTAAAACTAAATGCTGATGTTCCCTCTTTTGTCTGTATTATATCCGTTCCATTCATACACATTCCGTGATTCATATGTCTACTTTTATCTATTAGTGTGTCTCGGCCAGTTTCTTGAAGCTTCTGACCTGAAATGTCAAGAACAAGTCCGCTTTTTGAATATGTATTTTGCATTCTGTTTATTCTTTTAGTTCAACTTCCACATAAGAATCTGCCGACCCTCTCGTGTGATACATTCCCAATTGTCCTACTGTACCTTCTGGATTCACATGTGCAAATATGCTGACCCTAACAGCGAACCGCTTGTTTGCGAGAGGATAATCAGTTGCAATTCTTACAAAATCTTGTAAACATAAGTCAACATAAGTTTCTGATGTCGTTGAAACTGTGTGTGTTGCATCTGCGTCGTAAACGGAAGTAAAATTTCCTGCACTATTTACATATCCGATATTCATTTTGATTTTGTTAAAATGAACAGTGCCGTCAGTAGAATTCCGTTTAACACCAATAGTTATAACACCTCTTACAGAATGTGTTATACTCTTATTCGTCTTTTCAGTGCAAACAAAAAGCATATCATACACACTTGCAGTGGCCGTATTTGAAAAAGAATTAGATTCGGAAAAATCAACACCATTTATAAGATTAGAAGGCGACGGATTTTCCATTAAAAGATGCTGTCTATTACCTTCAAAAACATACGGATTAGTTACTTGCTGAAAGACATAAATCTTTTTTACTACTTCTTTTGTTACTTTTAGATTTATATCTGAAAGCGATGCGTTTGTAGTAGTTAATTTATTACTTATATTGGTAAGGTTTGTTTGCTGTAGATTTTGTAACACAGTATTCGCTAATGAATTTGAACGGACATAAATTGCGTTCTTTCCCCCATCTTCTGCAACATTTACCCTTCTTGTGCCTGTAGCATCCACTATCTTTACATTACCAATTGTTTTTGTGCCTTCACTTATTTCTGCGTCTACATAAAGTTTATTAATGCTTCCTTTTTTTACATGCACGGTATTCAACCCGCCTTGTGTTGGGTCAGCTCCGCATATTACTTCAGCCATTTTAAATTTGTATTATAGGATAATGAAAATGAGTATTGTTCAACGAAGTAAAAAAAGATGATATACTAATATTTTTTTTTACTTCTTTTACTTCTTTTATTACATCTTTATGAGAGTGTTGCATCTCTTGTATTATCATTGTTGGAACTTTTCTTGTTTCTTTTATTATCTCCTTATTATCTGTTTCTTTTGGTTGTATTTTCTGCACTCTTTTTTTCCTGCTGTGTCGAGCAAATATCCATGTCGTTACCACCATTAACAACACCGTTAAAGATTGAATGATTGTTTCATTGGTAGCAGAACCAAACATAATATTTATTAGACCTAAATAGTTTAATATATTATAAACTATCATTGCTATTATTCCTATTATTACCTGAAAGCATGCATCGTTGTTTTCATATTTCATTTTTCCATTAAAATTACACCTTAGATGTTTTTACGAGACATATCGATTTTGGTTGAAGATGTGTGCATTTGAATGCCATAATTAATGTAAATTTGTGTAGCATTTCTTCAACATTTTGTATGTAATCTATTTTTCCTTTTTGTTTCCAAAAAATCCCACCTGAGCATTTCTGTCCTGATTTACGCTTACTTATAAGTATTCCAGTGTTTCCTGCTACTCCCCAATGACTATTTGCACCTGTTTCGTTTGTATCTTGATTAGTAGCAAGATACTGTGGACAATTTGTAGAAACAATAAATGGCACTCCTAAAAAGTTTTGAATAATTCCTGTTTTTATTACATCTGCAGTTCCAAGTTGCGAAGCGTCCGTAAATTGTGAATCTTTTCTCATAGCGTTTGCTTGTGATGGTGAGCAAAGGAAACAATACGGCACATAACCAGATTCCTCAATTTTTAGCATAGCGTTAGCAAATAATTTAGGGGTTAAGGTGTCTCCAGTGTCAAGGTCTGCAACAGAAGTGTTTGTTCCATCACCACCATATACCCTTTGTGTTACAGATGTATCTTGTAAAGCTATTGCTAACTTTTTATCAGCAATATCAGTAAGTTGTTCTTGAAGAAAGTATCTTGCAAGTTTCATTTTATCTATCCTAGCATTTACTGCGTCTTGGAAGGTTACAGCTATTTCCGCTCCATACCAATCTGTGTTTTCAACTGTTATTTGTTTATCTACTATTACTTGATCCATTTTGGTTAATCTGAGTTTACTTGTTGTCTCTCCATGTGCTGGCACCGTTGTGTGTAATTCGAGTGTGTCATTTACAATCCCAAGAATTAATGAATTGCCCTGTTGGGTTGTTAAGGTATAATCATTTTCTACCATCTGTGAAAACTTTCTATTAACTTCTCCATTATAGATTATTTCATCTTTCCAATCTTTGGCTTTAAGTCCTGGGACTTCTTGTGTTACCCCTAGTCCACCTACCTGATATGTCTTTGAACTCCGTTTCAACAAATCCAATATACTAACCTTTTTATTATTTTTCATTGTTATTTATGTTTGTTTATTTATTTTGTTTGTTTATTTATTTTGACAAAGTTTTAACATCTGTGTTTCACAATCATCTTTTATTTTGTCATCACCTTTTCCGAATTCGTATGTAGATGACTGTTTATCCCCTAATGTGGTTGCTGTTGTTATGAAATTTTGTGTAAACTGATATGCGTTTAACATTCCATTTAATATCTCTGTGTTACACTTCGATAACTCTACTTTTCTTTGTGTTAAATTTTCATTTATAAGCCCTAATTCATGCTCAATGTTTACAACAGAATCACACATAGCAACATGCTTGTTTTCTTCATTTTCTTTTTTTAATGTGTCTAATTCCGCCTTTACTTTGTTTATTTCCTCTATATCCACATTTGTTTTTACATCATTATTTTCCATTGTTATTTTATCGTTTAAATTTTGTTTTAAATTATTAGAATTTAAGAAAGTTCTCTGGTCTGCTGGAGACAACACTAGCGAAAACGATTGAAATTCTGAATTCTTTGCCCCATGTGAAATATCTTGATTTAACGAAACTCTCGGTGATACTCCTGTATGCATTCCCATTAAGACTTTTCTTACAATGTTACTATCAAAGAATATCAAATCACCTCTACAAATACCTTTCCCGTCTTCTATAAAAAAATTAGGATTTCTTACCGTTCCTACTAAAGTTTCTACGCCTTCTATATGGTCTACAAACAATCCCAATTCGTTAAATTTGCTTGCGTTTTCAATTTCTTTTTGGGAATACATCACACCATTATGTGTTCCTTCTGAAAATAAAATTTTATTCTTAAATATCACAGGCAATATCAATGTGTTTATATCTCCTGTCCAATTTTTTATATCCTCGATTATTGTTCCTTCTGTGTTCATAATAATAAATTAATAAATTTAAACAAATAATAATGTAATTTTAATTAATTAATTTTAATTTATTAAATAATTATAATTAAAATGTCTCTCTTTTCACGGATACAAAAAATATATCGTGCATTAACTTTACAAAAGATATCAAAGATTTCCGTGCAAGCCCAGGAACAAGAAAAACCAGAAGAAAGTTCACGAAATTATTTCAATCTGTATGAAATGTATTCTTCTTGTCCTCCGTTATTCCGAGCGATAAACATTCGTGCTACACTTGCATCGAGATTTTTAAAATTAAATTCATCTAATCCTGACAAACTCAAACGCATTCTTTCATATCTTTCCCCAACAGCATCAATGTCAATTATAGAAAATATTGTCTTTAAAGCATCAATAGATTCAGATATATTCGGATTAGGGGCAGTTGAATTATATTTAAACGAAAATATGCGTCCAGAGCTTTCAAGCATACATGCAAAATCTATTGATTTCAAAAGGGATTCTTCCAACAAAATCCTGTTTAAACCAGGAACTCAAAATCCACAAGCAATTATCCAGACAACTGATTTTGAAAGAAATGAAATAGATTATGACAACATTTCCTTACTAAGATATAATGCACTAGGTGATGAACTTTATGGTATTTCATTGGTAAAATTATGTTACTCGTCCGCACAATACTATACCTCTTCTTTAAAAGGTTTTGGAATGGCAATGAATAAGCTAGGTTTTCCAATATATAATTTCAGTATTGGAGATGAGACACACGAACCAACACCCGAGGTTGTAGATTATGTAAAAAATAAGGTAAAAAACTTTGCCAATAAGAAAGAATTTATACACGAATACTTCATCAAGACAGATGTAACAGAATCAAAAACAATTTCGCAAGCATCAGACTTTGACAAAACATTTATTCGTGCGATAGCAATCGCAAGTGGTATTCCTGAATTTCTTCTTACTGGTGATACAAACGAATTATCACTTGCCTCATCGAAAATTATGAGTGAAATTTTACCAAGTATTTTATTACCTTCGTTGCAAAATCCAATAGAAATTTTTGTAGAGGACATTTTTAAAAAGTTAGCAAGCATAATGAATATAGATACAACAATAGATGTATCCTTCAAACCAATATTCACGATAGACCAACTGTCAGACGCACGACGCGCAGAGATACTATCCAAACTAAATATTTGTAGCAAGAAAGAGCTTAGGGAAATAGCGGGACTTTAAATAATAATAAAAATAAAAATAATACAATGGTAGCAATATATACTACTGTGGAACATGTAAAAGCATCGTGTAAATTCATAGATTTAGAGAATATTTCAGATGAAAATATCATTACTTATATTGAAGATTCGCAAGGACAAATAAATTCGTTAATAAGAACATCATATATAAATAATTTTGATATCAATAAGCACGCAATACTTCGGGAACTCTGCACATACTCTGTCATAGTTAAAGCTATAGCATGTTCTCCTGCAACATTCTACTCTAGTGATGACAGGTCGCACACACTTGAGATATGCTATAATATAATTAAAATAAATTCAAAACTTTTATCAGACCCACAAAGGGTTAAATTATTAGAATAAAAATGAATTTAACAGATTTTTTTAATAACTATGAATTTATTAAAAAACTTCAAAATCACCTTACCGTGGATAAAGGGAACTTGTTAAACGATTTTCCAAATAATAACATAGAAAAATCTTTAAACCAACTCCTATTATCCCCCTCAAATGCCTATTTATCTAAAAAAATTATACCGCAAACTTTTGCTGATATGACATGGAAATTTAATTTGTTAGAAGGACAACAAACCCTTACTTCTCCTTCTCCTCGAGAATTTACTCTTACATATGAATCGCAGACATCAAGGTCAATATTCTATTATGAAACACCTATTTCAGGAAGTTGTTATGTAGAATGCGATTTTGTTGATGTAGAACCAGGCACAACAAACTGTATTTTTTTAGGAAATGCAGAAAATATAACCTCAAAAACATTTCTTGCGGTACAAACATTTCCTCTATCAAGTTTCCGAGGAGATAAAATAGGTGAAGGTTGGATTGCAATAATGGAATTCGATAATTCAAACATACATAATCCAAATGTTTTAGCATGGTCAGAGGATATAGAACCAACAGGCATTTTTAGATTATCCAAAAATACTACAACTTTAAAATTACATCATAATAGAACATATAGTTTAGGGGCAAAAACAACTTTTATTGGTGAAGATTTACACGCAGGGTTCTTTTCATACGCATTCGCATCATCAAAAATAAAAAAAACAACATTCAAAAATCTATCATGCGGGAACTATTAAGTATAATGGACAATGTATTGAGTAAAAAGAAAACATGGAAAAGATTATATATTTTTATTATTACAATAACAATAATATCTTTTTTATTATTCATTGGAAATGTAAAAGCATACAATATAGAAGGAAACGGAATTTGTAATTGTAATAATTGTGGTGATTGTAACGAAGCATTATATGATGATGATGATTGTTATAACGAAGTAAAGTTGACACACGACATATCACACCATAATGGGGATTGTATAAATTTCGACCTTGATAGTAATATATTTAACGGACAAGGACATAGTATTTCAAATTCAGGAACGGCTATAACAATCGTTAATAGTTTTAATTTCACTATAAAGAATATTTTATTAAATAACAACGCATATGGTATACAAGCAACTGATACACAAAAACTTCGTATTTTTAATACATATATTTCAAAGTCAATATACACAGGTATTGAAATTCAGGGGGACACTTCGAATATAAATATTTCAAATAATATTATTACATATAATAGATTTGGATTGATAGTGGAAATACTACAGGAAGCAATAATGACTGATAATGTCATTTGTAAAAACATAGATGAGGATATAACCTTTGACGGAGAAGAGAATACTTTTGATATAAAAGAAAATAACAGATGCGATACATCAACAAACTTTGAATGCGACCTTTCTTGTCATGCAAACTGTTCTACCTGTGATAGTTGTAACGAAAAAATTCAGGAAGAAGGTCTTTATGATGTTTTCTTGACCGACGATATTATAACAAACAATCCAACATGTATAATAATAAACAAAACAAAGAATTTTGATTGTAGAAATAATGAAATATCAGGAAATGTTGGCACCGCAATAACAATAAATGTATCTAATATTATTGTTTCTAATTGTAGTTTTGTATCGGCCAATAAAGCAATAAATGCATTTAATGCAAGTAATATCTTATTAAAAAACCTTATTTTTTCTGATAGTTTATGGGGGGTAATTTTCAGAAATATAAATAATTCTAAAATTGAAGAATGTAATTTTTTGTGCAACAACAATGACATAGGTATAAACCTACACGAATCAAATAATAACATAATCAACTATTCTAATCTAACGAATTGCCTAACAGCTATTTACATTCATAATAATTCTAATCTAAATACTGCGGAAAGAAACAATATAAATAATTCGGTAGATTATGGAATATATTTAGTATATGGTGTAAATGACAGCAAGATATATAACAATTCAATTTATAACTCACACATAGGAATATATATGTATGCAGAAAATTCATTCATATGGGATACGGTTATAAAACATAATGAAATGAAATATAATAGTTATGGACTTGCGGGATATTCAAATCTATTCGGACAAATGAAAACATATATAAACGAAAATAGAATTTGTAAAAATTCTATTAGGGATTTATCTTTTTATAAGGGAGTTTACTATGGACAAAAAAACCATTGTGATACAGACAACTACTTATGTAAATATCCTTGCAATTTATTCATGTGTTCAAATTGCAGTGATTGTAACTTTCATCTAAATAACAATTCAGAAGCAGAAAGAGTTATGTTGACTAACAACTTAACTATAGTAGGAGATTGCATAAATGTATCGAAAAAAAACAAATCATTTGAATGTAATAACAACAATATAGATGGAGATGGACAATCTACGGCAATTTTTGTTTCAAATGATAATATATCTGTTTCATATTGTGAAATACTAAACTTTTACAATGGGATTGAAATGACAAATGTAAAAGATTTACATTTAAT
>Ga0210036_1004045_pt1 | contig 13882 bp, 11 predicted proteins | sample CryGeymeta201515_FD_185469 | JGI IMG/M metagenome (GOLD analysis project Ga0210036, IMG submission 185469) | Groundwater microbial communities from Crystal Geyser aquifers in Utah, USA - Crystal Geyser metaG 2015-15 (SPAdes) (version 2) | ecosystem: Environmental > Aquatic > Deep subsurface >...
CTGCGCGACGAGAACTTCGAGTTCCCCGACCTGTTAGGCGCCGCCTACGAATACCTGATCAAATACTTCGCCGATTCCGCCGGCAAGAAGGCGGGGGAGTTCTACACCCCGGCCGATGTGGTGCGTACCCTGGTCGAGATTGTCGCGCCCCAGCCGGGGATGAGCGTCTATGACCCGACCTGCGGCTCGGGCGGCATGCTGATCCAGACCCGCGACTATGTCCGCGAGTGCGGCGGCGATCCCCGCGATCTGGCGCTCGCCGGGCAGGAGAGCATCGGCACCACCTGGTCGATCTGCAAAATGAACATGCTGCTGCACGGCATCGAGCACGCCGATATCCGCCAGGAGGACACCCTGCGCAAGCCGCAGCACAAGGCCGAGAGCGGTGAATTGGCGCGCTTCGACCGGGTGCTGGCCAATCCCCCTTTTTCCCAGAACTACATCAAGAAGGGCATCAACTACCCCGGCCGTTTTGCCGTCTGGCTTCCGGAGAAGGGCAAGAAGGCCGACCTGATGTTCGTCCAGCACATGCTGGCAGTCCTCAAGGCTGACGGCAAGATGGCAACTGTTATGCCGCACGGCGTCCTCTTCCGGGGCGGTGAAGAGAAGGCGGCGCGCCAGCACTTCATCGAGCGCGGCTGGCTGGAGGCGATTATCGGTCTCCCCGCCGGGCTCTTCTACGGCACCGGCATTCCCGCCTGCGTGCTGGTGATGAACAAGCAGGACGCCGCTGACCGGAAGCACGTCTTCTTCATCAATGCCGACCGCGAATACCGCGAGGGGAAGGCGCAGAACTTCCTGCGCCCCGAGGATATCTCCAAGATCGTGCATACCTACCGCGAACAGAAGGATGTCCCCGGTTACGCCCGCCGGGTGCCGGTCGCCAAGATTGCCGCCGAGGATTTTAACTGCAACATCCGCCGCTATGTCGACAACGCCCCGCCTCCCGAGCCCCACGACGTGCGTGCCCACCGGCACGGCGGCGTGCCGGTGGTGGAGATCGAATCTCTGTCGCGCTACTGGAAGAACTACCCCGGCCTGCGGGAGCGGGCCTTCCAGCCACGGATTCACACGGATCAAGCCGCCCGGTGACTGTCCACGAGCAGGTGGCTGGCTATGAGATTTCGTCACAGGCGAATCCCCTCCCCCCAACCCCCTCCCATAAAGGGAGGGGGAGTTCAGGCGGGTCTTCTACTTCTATGGATGAGAACGATGGTTTTGCTCCCTCTCCCCTTTGTGGGAGAGGGCTGGGGAGAGGGGCTGCTTTACGGGCGGGAGAGGGTCGGGGTGAGGGGGCAAGCCTGTACGCCGACTTCAACCCCGCCGTCACCGACCGCCGCGCCCTGGCCGAACTGGTCAAGAGCGATCCCGGCGTGGCGGCGGCGCAGAGTCGCTTTCTGCAAACGCTGGAGGGTTGGTGGCAGGAAAACCAGCCGCTGGTCGAAGACCTCGCCCCGAAAAACGGCCAGAAGGGCAACGTCTACGAACTGCGCCGCCGACTCCTCGCCACCATCACCGAGACCTTTTGTCCCCCCTCGCCCTCCGCCCCCCGTGTCAGGATAGATGTCGCCTCTCGCTGAGAGATTTTGTGTTAGGCTCAGGGGCAAAGGAGAGCGATCGAAATTATGGTTAAAACGTATTCCAAAGAATTCAAAGAAAACATTATCGCCAGAATGTTGCCGCCGGAAAACGTCAGTGTCCCTGAGTTGGTTCGAGAGACGGGAATTCCCATGAACACTCTTTATAACTGGCGGAGCAAGTATCGCAACCGGCAAGTGGCTCTGGCTGTTTCTGACCCGTCCATTGGTCATTTTGCGAATGAAGACAAGCTGTCGATCATCATCGAAACTGCTCCGCTGAGCGAGACAGAACTGGGTGAATATTGTCGTCGCAAGGGGCTTTATCCAGAACAGATTGCTGGCTGGAAAAAGGCCTTTATCCAAAACCATACGGCTGCTGGCAATAACACCGATCGCGAGCAGGTCAAGCGCCTGACCAAGCTCAACCAAACGCTCCAAAGTGAGCTCAACCGCAAGGAGAAAGCCCTGGCCGAAGCGGCAGCGTTGCTGATGCTCGAAAAAAAGCTTCAAGCGCTTTTGGAGGATCGCGAGGACGAAAAATCGACCTTCAGGAGCGCCAAATAGTGATCACGTTGATCGAAGAAGCCTGTTCTGCCGGAGCACGGCTGGACAAGGCTTGCAAGGTCGTCGGGCTCTCGACGCGCACCGTCCAGCGCTACCGCCAGGATGGTCAGATCAAGGCCGATGGACGCAAAGCCGCCGCGGTGGGCAGGGTCCCGGCAAACAGACTGAGCGAGAGTGAGCGCGCCGAGATTCTGGCCATCGCCAATCAACCTCAATATGCCCATCTTCCGCCGGGGCAGATTGTGCCGGACCTGGCGGATCAAGGGCGTTACCTGGCCTCGGAGTCAAGTTTCTACCGGGTCTTGCGCAGCGAAGAGCAATTGGCCCCTCGCGGTCGGGCCAAGGCGCCGACACATAAACGACCCGAGCCCCTGCAGGCCACCGCCCCCAACCAGCTCTGGAGCTGGGATATTACCTATTTGCCCACGACGGTGCGGGGCTTGTTTTTCTATCTCTACCTGTTTATCGACATTTACAGCCGTAAAATCGTCGGCTGGGAGGTCTATGCCGAAGAATCGGCCGAACATGCCTCCGGCATCTTTCGCAAAACCTATCTGCGTGAAGGCATTGCCGGGAAGGACTTAACTCTGCACTCGGACAACGGCTCGCCGATGAAGGGGGCCACCATGCTGGGAACTCTACATAAGCTCGGCGTTGCCACCTCTTTCAGCCGCCCCTCGGTCAGCAACGACAATGCCTATTCCGAGGCGATGTTCCGGACCATGAAATATCACCCTGGATACCCGGATAAGCCCTTTGGTGACCTGGAAGAGGCTCGTCATTGGGTCGCCGGCTTCGTGCAGTGGTACAACGAGGAACATCGACACAGCGCCCTGAAATTCGTCACCCCGGCCCAGCGCCACCGTGGCGAAGATCAAGAGCTTCTGCGCCAAAGAACCGAACTTTATGAGGCGGCCAAAGCGAAGCACCCAGAAAGATGGTCAGGCAACAGCCGCGACTGGACTCGGCCAGAGGTCGTTTCATTGAATCCACAAAAATCGGTGCAGACTCAGGGAACGAATAAGGCTAAAGCTGCTTAAAAATGCGACATCTTCCTTGACAGCGCCCGGGAGGTTGGGAGGGGGGAGATGGAGGGAGGAGAATCGGAGCAATAAAATGGAATTGAAAGAATACCGGTAGGGTGTCCTGCTGTTTTGCCTCAGCTGGAATTGGAGAATAACCCCTGTTGAGTTAGCGAGTTAAAAGTTTCCCCGGCTGCCGGAGTCTGGTGGAGTGCGGGGCGGCGTTCTTCTGAGAACCAACATCTGTCTTTGGTCTAACAGGAAGACGAGCTTTTTGTTCTGTTTCAATGCCATCTCAACTACTGGATGAAGTTAGCCCCCTTGTTATCCACCCGTATGAAGGTCAGCACATTGCATTTCAGCGAATGCTGAAATCGTCAAATTCTCCGCTGGCGGGCTTTTCCTCCATCTGCACATCATCCACCCTTGCCATCTCCGGGCCTTGATAACACCATCTCAGCGTGGCGTCGATGGCTGGCTCTTCGCCTTCGAGCCAGGCTTCGACCCGCCCGTCGGGCAGGTTGCGCACCCAGCCGGTGACCCCATTTTGTAGCGCGGTTTTGCGCGTGTAGTGACGGAAACAGACGCCCTGAACCCGGCCCGAAATCAGTAGATGGCGGCCGACTTTGCTCATGACTCATCCTCCTTCAGCAGTTGCAGAAATTGCTCTTCATTAAGGATAGTGATCCCCAGTTGTTCGGCCCTGGCCAATTTACTCCCTGCCCCCGGCCCGGCCACGACAAAATCGGTTTTTTTGCTCACCGATCCGCTGGCGCGTGCCCCCTGGGCTTCGACCATCTGCTGTCCTTCGCTGCGCGAAAAACGTTCGAGAGCGCCGGTGAAGACAAAGACCTTGTCCGCCAAACGGTCACCCGCGGGCAGTTGTAGGGTTTCGGGCCTGACTCCCGCGGCGTTAAGGCGTTGTAGCAGGTCAAGGTTTTTGGGGTCACTGAAAAAGGTCAGCAGGCTGTCGGCGATCTGGGGGCCCACCTCATGGGTAGCGAGGAGCTCGTCGCGACTGGCTTTGGAAAGATGTTGCAGGCTGCCGAATTTACGACTTAAAATCTTGGCCAGATGAGCACCAATATGGCGTATGCCCAGGCCAAATAGCAGTTTTTCGAGGGGGCGCTGGCGACTGTTATTAATTGCCGTCAGCAGTTTTTCGGCCAAAACTTCGCCCATGCGTTCCAGTTTGAAAAAATCCTCTTTGTTCAGAGTGTAAAGATCGGCAATGCTGGTCACCAGCCCCAGAGCTAACAGTTGATCAAGCAAGCGTTCACCCAGTCCCTCAATATCCATGGCCCCGCGGGCGACGAAATGTTTGAGGGCTTCCCTGAGTTTGGCCGGGCAGTCAAGTCCCTGGCACCGCGGCACAACTTCATCGGTGCCGCGAACCACTTTGGCACCGCAGGCCGGGCAAAATTGGGGTTCTGGAATGGGTTGCTCGTTGCCGGTGCGCTTTTCCGTGACAACTTTGACAACATCCGGGATCACATCGCCGGCGCGCTCGACAATGACGGTGTCGCCAATGCGAATGCCAAGGCGGGCAATTTCGTCCCAGTTGTGCAGGCTGGCACTTGAAACCATCACTCCGCTGACATTGACCGGTTCTAAATTGGCCACCGGTGTAATTGCACCGGTGCGGCCAACCTGGTAGCGCACTGATTCTACCCGGGTCTGTTGCTGTCGCGGCGGGAATTTGCAGGCGATGGCCCAGCGCGGGGTGCGACTTTTTTCGCCCAGTTCCTGTTGCAGACCAAAACTGTTGACCTTGACCACCATGCCATCAATTTCAAAGGGCAGCTGTTCGCGTTCAGCGCGTAATTGCTGGTAGCGTTGCACCACCTGGTCAATATCGGCGGCAAGAAAGACCGTTTCCAGATTTACTCGCAACCCCCAAGTGCGCAGCTGTTGCAGCATGTCAAGCTGGTTGGTCGGAAGATTCGCGCCCTCCACTTCTCCCAGACCGTAGCAGCTGATGGTCAGTGGACGTGCGGCCGTCAGGCGTGGATCAAGCTGACGCAGGCTGCCAGCCGTGGCGTTACGCGGATTGGCAAAGGTTTTTTCGCCTTCTTCACGGCGCTGTTGGTTCAGCTGGCGAAAAGGGGCCAGTTCCATATAGACTTCACCGCGCACTTCAAGATAGGCCGGAGGCTGATGCTGCAGTTGCAGGGGGATGGCTCCAAGAGTGCGGGCATTGGCGGTAATGTCTTCGCCTACCAGCCCGTCGCCGCGGGTGGAGGCGTGTTGCAGCCTTCCAGCGTGATAAACCAGTTCAATCGCAACGCCGTCGAGTTTCATCTCACACAGATATTCAACGGGTTGGTCGCTGGCCAGAAAACGCCGGATGCGGGCATCGAATGCGTGCAGATCGGCGACCGAAAAGGCGTTTTCGAGTGACAGCATCGGAAGACGATGGCTGATTTGACGGAAGCCGGGCAGAGGGGTGCTGCCGACACGTTGGGATGGGGAATTGGGCGTGATTAAATCGGGATACTGCTGTTCCAGCGCTAAAAGTTCGCGCAACAGGGCATCGTATTCGGCGTCACTGATCTGCGGGGCGTCAAGACCGTGATACAGGTAGCTATGATGGTGTAGTTGGCGACTGAGTTCGGCGTGGCGTTGCTGGGTCGCATCAGGTATGGGCATCTTTGCTCTCCATTGGTGGGTTGACGGGCGATTTTATAACATGAGCGCCATGCTTGCAGCAATCAACAGTCTTCCCCTCACGGGAGAGCTGTTATACTATGCCGACAAAATGTCAGCATAGGGAGTCAGAATGTTTGAAGGTGATGTATTTCGCATTGCAGTGCTGGTGCTGCTGCTGTTGCTGTCGGGTTTTTTTTCCGGTTCGGAAACGGCACTTTTAACTATGGATCGTCTGCGGGTGCGGTACCTGCAGCAAAGAGGCCGTCCTGCAGCCGATTTGCTTGCCCGGGTGCTTGAGCAGCCCGACCGCTTACTGGGGGGAATTCTGGTTGGGAATAATCTTGTCAATATTGCGGCCTCGGTTTTTGCCACCGGCCTGTTTGTCAGCTATTTTGGCGAAGGGGGTGAACTGCTGACAATTCTGGTACTGACGCCGATATTACTGATTGTTTCCGAAGTGTGCCCCAAAACCTATGCGGCGCAGTACCCGGAAAGAACCTCTTTTTTTGTTTTACGTCCAATTTTGGGCTTTCTCTGGCTATTGAGCCCGGTGATCTGGGTTGTCACCCTGATATCCCGAGCCTTGACGGGCTTTTTACGTGGTCAGCAAAAAGAAAATGATATTTTGTCTGAAGATGAAATTCGCGCCATTATCGAAGTTGGTGAAGAGACCGGGGTGGTGGCCGCCGAGCAGCGGCGTATGCTGCATGGCGTCTTTGATTTAAGTGAAACCCGGGTACGAGATGTGATGTTGCCGCGCACGGAAATTGTTGGTATTGATGCCGACAGCCCTTTTGATGTGGTTCTCCAAACCTTGCGCAGCACCCGCCACTCACGATTTCCCGTGTATCGGGAAAGTTTGGACAATATCGTTGGCATTATTCATTCGAAAGATATTCTCGAATACATTGGTCGTGAAGCAGAGTTTTCCCTGGAAGCCCTGTGGCGGCAACCACATTTTGTGCCGGAATCCAAGCGGATTGCGCTGCTGTTGCAAGGCTTTCGCAAACGTCGTGAACACCTGGCAATTGTCGTCGACGAATACGGCGGGGTTGAAGGGCTGGTCACATTGGAAGATGTCGTTGAAGAAATCGTTGGCGATATTCATGATGAATACGATGTCGAAGAGGGGGAATACCGAGCCCTTGGGCCTTTACACTATCTGGTCGATGGCGCCATTTCCCTGCGTTCTTTTAACCGTCATTTCCGCACCAGCATGCCCGAAGAACATGTGACAACCCTGGCGGGGCTGTTAATGCAGAAATTAGGCAAAATTCCGGTTGAGGGCGATAACTGTGAAATCGACGGGATTCGTTTCGTGGTGAAATCGATGGAAGAGCGCCGGATTGACAAAATCGAAATGAGGTTGCCTGCCCCCTGAGTATCAAGTTTTATCATTAAATTATCTGAAGCACCAATCTTTCGCTGCGGCAATTTCCTCCTCCGGCGGGGGGAGGCCGGGAGGGGGCACTGCGGCGAACCACCCCCACCCCAACCCTCCCCCGCTGGAGGAGGGAGTCTCGTCCCGGCTTAGCGGACGATCGGTGCTAATCAGGTTAAATTATCGACGAAGATACTGGAAAACGACGGAGCGCTGTGTCTCATTTGAGACCCGGCGCTCTTTTTTGTCATCAATCTACAGGTTCATAAACTCCGCGATAAATCGGAATTTTTCTTGACAGTTTGGGGGGTCGCAGGTATATTTTCCCCAAATTGTGGAATTTAGTGTAAAACGTGGCCATAGGCGGATGATGTTTCAGGGCGAATTTAACAATACCGTTGATCCCAAAGGGCGCGCCAGCATTCCGACAGCGTTTCGTGAAGCGCTCAAGGATACGGGCGATGAGGGAGCTTTGGTCGTAACCAAGGCCGATGGCGGTTTGGCGGCCTATCCCGCCTCTGTTTGGCAACAGATTTGTGAACGGGTTATGGCATTGCCACCCGGGCCGCGACGTGAAGCGAACCTGCGCACGCGCATTGCGCCCGCCAGGGAGTGTTGTTTCGATCGTCAGGGCCGCATTCAGATTCCCCAATCCCTGCGGGAATATGCCGATCTCGACAAGGATATTGTGGTGGTGGGCATGATTGAAAAGATTGAAATCTGGAATCAGCAACGTCATGCGGCTGCAACCGGCGAGTCTGAGGCGCTGCTCAGAGATGATGCCCAGGGGCAGGCCGATCTCGGCTTTTAGTCAGTGGATGAGCTCTTTGAACATCAATCGGTTATGCCCCGTGAAGTTCTCGCGTTGCTCGAACCTCAGGCCGGCGGCGTTTATCTGGATGGAACCCTCGGCGGGGGTGGGCATGCGCGCCTGATTCTTGAAGCGGCCCCCACCGCGCGTCTCATCGGTATCGATCGTGACCCCGCCGCAATCGTCAGGGCCGGGGGAATTTTGGCGCCATGGCAGACACAGGTCAGTTTGCACCAATGCACCTTTGATTGCGCCGCCGAGCTTGTCGCCGAACTCGGCATTGACGGACTCGATGGCATGCTCCTCGATCTGGGGGTGTCGTCCCATCAGCTGGATACGGCCGACCGCGGTTTTTCTTTTCGTTTCGACGCGCCCCTCGATATGCGCATGAACCCCCAGGAGGGAGCGACCGCTGCCGATCTGGTCAATGATCTGGCGGAGAAGCAATTGGTTGAGATCTTCTTTCGCTACGGCGAAGAACGCTATGCGCGACGTATTGCCAGAAACATTGTTGCGCAACGGGTTGAGCGGCCCTTTCTCCGGACATTTGAGCTGGCGGAGCTTGTACGACGCTGTATTCCCAAGGGTAAACCCCAGCGCATTGATCCGGCGACACGGGTCTTTCAGGCCTTGCGCATTGCGGTGAATGCCGAACTGGAACAGGTTGAAAAGGGCGTGAAACAGGGCATCCGCCTGCTGAAACCTGGCGGTCGGTTGGTGGTGATCAGTTTTCACTCGCTGGAAGATCGCATGGTTAAACAGCTTTTTCGTGAGGCCGCCACTGCTTGTGTCTGTCCGCCACGTTTGCCGATATGCCGCTGCGGACGAACGCCGGAGGTTGAAATTCTGACCCGCAAAGGTTTGAAGGCGCAGGAGACTGAAATTGCCTTCAATCCGCGATCACGCAGCGCTGTTCTGCGTGCAGTCCGTCGTCTGGGCTGATTCTGCTTTTTGTCTCTCAGGGAGGTGTTGATGTCGCAAGTCCTCGCGCGAACAACTTTCAGAATCAACCGTCTGCCCTCGTTGCGGCCATCCCTTGCACCACTTTTGGTTGCTATTGTTCTGATGGCACTCTTGTCTCTGGTTTTTGTCTGGTCTCGTTTGCAGGCGATTAATCTTGAATACGATATTGCACGTCTCGAAACCCAAATTCGCGCTGAAACGGAGGAGATTAAACGCCTGAAAGTGGAGGCCGTTCATCTGGCCAGTCATGAGCGCATCGATCTGTTGGCACGTAAACAGCTGGGGCTGCGCATGCCCGATGCCAGTCAGATAGTGCGGATCGAATAGAATGCCGCCATCTGCACAAAGCTTGAGGCTGCGCATTCGGCTGGTGGCCGGACTCTTTATCGGCTTGTTTCTGGTGGTTGCCGGGCGTGCCGGTTATTTGCAGGTGGTGCTGGCCGAGGATCTGCAGGCGCGGGCCGAACAACAGCAGCAACGCGTGGTTAAACTTTCGGCCCAGCGGGGGACGATTTACGATCGCAACGGTGAGGAGTTGGCTCTAAGCCTCGAATTAAAATCCCTGTATGCAGATCCCGGGCAGATTGAGAATCCCACCGCGGTCGCAGCGGCTCTCGCCCCCCTGGTTGAAATGTCGGAAAAAGATCTGCAACGCAAGCTTTCCGAAAAAAAGAATTTTGTCTGGGTCGCGCGCCTTTTACCTCCCGAACAGGCCAAGAAAATTGCGGCCTTGAAACGCGCTGGTTTGAACTTTGTGCGTGAGCACAAACGCTATTATCCGCGTGGTCAAATTGGGGCCCAGGTTGTTGGTTTCACCGGTCTCGATCCGCGTGGGCTCGAAGGGCTTGAACTTTTTTATGACGCCGACCTTCAAGGCGCGCCTGGTCTGTTGATCTCGGCGCGTGACGCTCGTGGGCGGGGCATGGCAACGGCCGAGCAGTCGGTTCGTGGGGGAGAGGCGGGGGCCAGCCTTTATCTGACCATTGACCGCACCCTGCAATATATCGCTGAAAAATATCTGGCGCAGCAGGTTAAAAGCAGTCAGGCCGTTGGCGGTACGGTGGTGATGCTCGATCCCAAGAGCGGACGGGTACTGGCCATGGCCAGTGTGCCCAATTACAACCCCAATGCCATCGAGCGTTATCAGCCGACAGACTGGCGCAATCGAGCCGTGACCGATGCCTTTGAGCCGGGCTCAACCTTCAAGGCTTTTGTTGTGGCGGCTGCCCTCGAAGAAGGGCTGGTCAACGAAAAAACCCGCATCGATTGTGAGCGGGGGCGTTTTGACGTCGGCGGCAAGGTGATTCGCGATCACGGCAAAAAACATGGCCTGCTGTCGGTGAGTGACATTGTTAAATTCAGCTCCAATATCGGCGCGGCAAAACTGGGAAAAAGACTCGAACGCGAAAAACTTTATCAGTATATCCGGGCTTTTGGTTTTGGTGCGCAGACCGATATTGACCTGCCGGGCGAATCTGCCGGAATTTTACGTCCCGCCGACCGTTGGTTTGAAATTGATCTGGCGAATATTTCTTTTGGACAAGGCATTGGGGTGACCTCGTTGCAGCTGGCGACGGCTATGGCGGCTATTGCCAATAATGGCCAGTTAATGAAGCCCTATGTGGTTGAAAAAATTGTCGATGGCCAGGGCAGCGTTTTTTCCCAGGCTCATCCCCAGGTGGTCAGGCAGGTCATATCAGAAAAAACTGCGCGTCGGGTGCGGCGTATGCTCACGCAGGTCACCGAAGCTGGGGGTACCGGAACCGGCGCCGCGATTCAGGGTTATCGGGTTGCGGGTAAAACCGGCACGGCTCAGAAAGCTGATCTGGTGACCGGCGGTTATTCCATCGATAAACGAACGGCGTCTTTCATCGGCATGGTTCCGGCTGAAGACCCGGCGATTGTGGTGCTGGTGACCATCGATGAACCTCAGGATGTCACTTACGGAGGTTTGGTCGCAGCGCCAGCTTTCAGCAAAATTGCCGAAGAGTCTTTACGCTACCTGGATGTCGCCCCGACTCTCAGCCTTGCACGCCAAGCGCTGCCGGTTGAAAAAGTCTCATCCGCGATTAAGCGTGGGCGGGTTGCTGCAACCAGGGATCAGGCCGCGGGTGAAAACCAGCGGATGCCAAACTTTCAGGGCATGAGTTATCGCGAGGTTTTGCAGCAGATGCAACGCACCGGCTTGAATGTGCGTTTGTCGGGCAGTGGTCAGGTGGTAGAACAATCTCCGCGGGCCGGAGAAAAAATTACCTATGGCACCGAAGTTTGGGTGCGACTTGGAGCATGAGGTGACTTTGGTCAAAAAATTTCAACTCAGCGATTTGCTGGTCGATCTGCCGGAAACCCGGTTAATCGGGCCGGATGTTGAAATCCAAGGTTTGGCCTGTGATTCACGTCGCATCAAGGGTGGCGAGCTGTTTTTTGCCTTGCCGGGCACAAACTGTGATGGCCGCGACTTTATCCCCGCAGCCCTGGCAGCTGGCGCTACGGCGCTGGTGTTGCCGCAAGCATCTGCCGGTGAGTATCCGGTTCCGGTGGTGGTGGGGGCAAATGTTCGTCTGTTGATGGCGAAAATTGCGCAACGCTTCTATGGCGATCCCGGTGCAGGGGCGCTGGTTATTGGCATTACCGGTACCAACGGTAAGACCACCATCAGTTATCTGCTGGAAGCCATTTTTAAACAAGCTGGCTATCGGCCTGCGGTTTTTGGCACGATTAATTATCGTTATGCCGAGCGCCAGCTCCTTGCGGCCCACACTACCCCGGAATCCCTTGACCTTGTCAGAATGATGGCAGAATTTCGGGCCGCGGGGGCCAATGTTTTAATTCTCGAAGTTTCATCCCATGCTTTGGCGCAGTATCGGGTTGCCGGAGTGCATTTTAATATTGCGGTTTTTACCAATTTAACTCCGGAACATCTTGATTATCATCAAGACATGGAGAGCTATTTCGCCAGCAAAAGTCGCTTATTTGCTCAGCAACCCCCACCCGCCATGGTGGTGAACCTCGACGACGCCTATGGTGTGCGGCTGAAAAAACTCTATCCGCAAGCACTGGGATATGCGCGTTCAGCCTCTGCTGAGCTCGGGTATGAAGAATTGAGCGCCGGGCTTGATGGGCAACGTGGGACGATTCGAACCCCCCGGGGTCAATTGTCTCTGACCTCACCTTTGGTGGGTGATTTTAATGCGAGTAATTTGCTGGCGGCGGTGGGGGTGGCCTGTGTCGCAAAAATTGATCTGTCCCTCAGTGCGCAAGCGCTGGCGCAGGCGCCCCAGGTTCCGGGTCGGCTCGAACGGGTCGAAAATTCACCGGGTGTCCTGGCCCTGGTTGACTATGCGCACACCAGCGATGCCCTCACCCAGGTCTTGCAGGCTCTTGCGGCCATTCCCGCCAAACGTCGTGTGACTCTGGTGGGGTGTGGTGGTGATCGTGACCCGCGCAAACGTCCACTTATGGCGGCGGCAGCAGTCACTGCCAGCGATCTGACGATTTTGACATCGGACAATCCGCGCAGCGAAGATCCGCAGGCAATTCTGAACCAGATGCGCCAGGGAGCCCTGGATGCCGGAGCCTGTGAGCTGAGTCCGTCCCAGCTTAACGACTCTGTTACCGGATTTGCCCTTGTGCTTGAACGACGTGCGGCGATTGAACTGGCGGTTGGCTGTGTCAGCAAGGGAGACATCTTGCTGGTGGCCGGCAAGGGACACGAAGACTATCAGATACTGGGACAAGAGCGGATTCATTTTGATGACCGTGAAGAGTTGCGCCGGGCTTTTGGTTTGCTTGCCGTCGAAGGATCAGTGAGATGAATTTTGAACTCGACATGATTGCCCGCATTGTTGGTAGCGCGCCTCCGACCAACGTTAAAGGCGTCAGTATTCGGGGCATTTCGACCGACAGCCGTAATATTGGACCAGGAGAATTGTTTGTTCCCTTACGCGGGATGCGTTTTGACGGTCACGACTATTTGATCCAGGCGGTGCGCAACGGGGCGGCGGCCTGTTTGAGCGAAGAAGTCATTGCGGGGCTGAGCGTGCCGGTGTTGCTGGTTCCCGATAGCCTGCGCGCCCTGGGAGATATTGCGGCCATGGTTCGAATGCAGTTGCGTGGGCCGCTGATCGCAGTGACAGGTTCGGCGGGCAAGACCACCACCAAAGAGATGCTTGGTGCCATTTTGCAGCGCAAATCACCGGGTTTGAAAACCGCAGGGAATTTCAATAATCTTATCGGTCTGCCCCTGACCCTTTTCAAATTAGAGAAGAGCCACTGCTGGGCCCTGCTTGAAATGGGCACCAGCATGCTGGGAGAAATTGAGCGCCTGACTGAAATTGCGGCCCCCGATCTTGGCATTATCACCAATATCGGGCCGGCTCACCTGGCAACGTTAAAGGGCCTTGATGGTGTTTCGCGCGCCAAGGGCGAACTCTTTGCCGGGCTCAAGGGCGGCACAGCGATTGTCAATCTCGATGACGAACGGGTGGCTTGTCTGCCCTTGGCCAACGGCACCAGAGCCATACATTTCGGGCTGGACACCCGTGCCGAAGTTCGTGCTGAGGAAATTCGCAATGGCGCAGGCCAGTTGGGGTTTCGTTTGGTGCTGCCGAGCGGAAGCCAGAACGTCGAATTAAAAATATCGGGGCGCCACAATCTGCATAATGCCCTGGCCGCGGCAGCTGCGGCCTATGCCCTGGAGATTGAGGCCCCGGATATTGCCGCCGGTCTGGCCGAATTTCAGCCGTTACAGGGGCGGATGAACCTGTCGCCCTTACCCTGTGGCGGACAACTCCTGGATGACAGTTATAATGCTAACCCGCTGTCGATGGCGGCCGCGCTGCAAACCCTGGCCGCGCGAAGTGACAAGGGGCGCAGGGTTGCGGTTTTGGGGGACATGCTTGAACTGGGGGAA
>Ga0210036_1004049_pt1 | contig 13876 bp, 6 predicted proteins | sample CryGeymeta201515_FD_185469 | JGI IMG/M metagenome (GOLD analysis project Ga0210036, IMG submission 185469) | Groundwater microbial communities from Crystal Geyser aquifers in Utah, USA - Crystal Geyser metaG 2015-15 (SPAdes) (version 2) | ecosystem: Environmental > Aquatic > Deep subsurface >...
CGGAACGGAGAAAAGGTCGGCCCTAGTAAATTGCCGAGTTTCTCCAAACCACCCTACCTAGCCGAACGTAGCCCTAGAGAGCTGGCATAGTCGAGAGAACGCGGTAGCGTTCGCTCGTTTTTCGACCTATGAAGAAAAAACCCTGACCCTACTATACCAGCTCGCTGCCCATTGTTTTCTGTTTCCTCAATCCTCATCATCACAATAATACTTCTACTCCATCGCTCACCCTGTTCTTGTTGGCAGTGGTCAAAACTCAAAACATTATTATTTGATACAGCAGATCACTATTGTTCATTATTTCGTATGCTATCTGATAACCCTTCCAGTAAGCATCATTATTCAATAGAATGTCCCAATCTCGCCAGTTACTGCTACTGCATCGGCATCATCAACGCCTTCTTGCTGCCACTGCTGCTGCTGCTGCCACCGCTCAGCAGCAGCAATGGTCGTTAAGCACCGTTTTGCATTTACTATCCTCGCAGAAATTGACTTGTAAAGATCTGGTTCGATACTGTTACGACACGGCTGTAGCTGGTGAAGATATATGGAAGCTCCGAGCTTTTTCGAGATTATCTTTGTGGGAGGATCTTCAACAAGCTGCCCAAGCCGCTGATGAAAGGAGACGGCAGGGCATCACCAAAAGCCTATTGGATGGCATTCCAATTTCCATCAAGGCCAATCTCGCCGTACAGAATCAAGCTCTTACAGCTGGAAGTCGCATTTTGGGAGAATCCAATTCAACCATCAAGGTAGGTGCGGCTGTGGGCTACAATGCTGACCTTGTTCAACAATTGACCAATGATTGTGGTGCCATCTGCATTGGCATTACCGCCATGGATGAATTTGGTATGGGAAGTTTGGGCACGAATGTTGTCAGCGCATCTGACGATAGTCCACCGACATTGAAATCTGCCACCAAAAATCCATTGACCTTCCTTTCGAAGAACACTGACGTACAGAATGTACCTCTACTGGATGTGCTTCAACTATCTACCGACGATATTATGTTATCCCATCAAGAGCACATGGATGCACATATTGCCGAGCAAGGTGATACCTACTACGTTGCTGGCGGTTCTTCGTCTGGCGCTGCGGCGTCAGTGGCACACGGATCGTCCTTGATAGCTCTGGGTTCCGACACTGGTGGTTCTATTCGGTTGCCAGCTGCCTGGTGTGGTGTGGTCGGTCTCAAACCCTCCTACGGCCGATTTAGTCGTCACGGTCTAGTCAGTTACGCATCCTCGCTTGATACAGTGGGTTATATGTCACCGACGCCTGAATGTGCGTCATTGGTATTGCAGGAATGGAACAAGGTATCGTCACACTCGCAACAATCACCGAGAGATTCGACACATTACTTGTATTCCAAGAGCGATAAAACACCAAAAAGGGCGCCGACACAACGAATATCTATCGACTCTACAAATCAACAACCTTTGAAAGATATTAAAATTGGAATACCAGCTGCATTTCTAGTTCAAGAATGTCCCCAAGACGTCAAGGACCTTTGGGCACGTGGCGCTACTGCCTTGGAAGAAGCAGGTGCGACCGTCGTAACTCTTGGGAATGATATAATATCACCAGATGTCATTCAACAAAGTCTCGCAGCATATTATGTTCTAGCAAGTGCCGAAGCCAGCTCTAACCTGGCACGGTACGATGGATTCCGCTATGGAGTTGCCGCACCAAACAATGTGCTAGAGGAGACTTTGGTTTCACCCCCGGACAAACAAAACGACCAATTAGTAGAGGGAACGTCATTGCAACAACAATATGCAAAGACCCGAAGTCAGGGATTTGGTACAGAAGTTGCTCGCCGAATACTTTGTGGGACGGCAGTACTGTCATCGGACAAATTTCATACGCACTACGAAGCTGCTGCCAAGTTGCGGGCATTGGTTACCCACCAACTCCATAACGCCGTGGAACGACATGTCGACTATATGCTGATTCCTACGGCCGTTTCGCCTCCGCCTCGGTTGTCGGCACCGAATAACACGGACAGCAACAATGATGCTGATAGTACAGAAATGTTTGGCAATGATATTATGACAGTTCCCATCAGTCTGGCCGGCCTTTCAGCAGTCAACGTCCCTCTGGGACCCGTCCATGCATCTGCTGATGAGAATCCAGCTGAGGCAATCACCGGACTGCAGCTTGTGGGCCCTCGTCTGCAAGAAGAAGGTATTTTGGCTGTTGCCCTGTATCTGAAATAGTTGCTTGCTCCCTCCAACACGAGATCGTTTTTGCGTTCATATCAAATTAAAATTTGGCGAACACTTGGAATATTTTATTTTCGTTTTGCGGTTGGGTCGTTCTCTTTTTAAGGCTCCACCGATAGATCAAGACCATACAATACTCTAGAATAAGCGGTGTATCTCCCATTTTTTAAAATAAGATTTCGTCATTATTATTCTGCATGAGGCTATGATTCAATTATGGCTGCCCTTTTTCCCCTCAAGCAGTTTTGCTGCTGTGGCTTTCTTCATCATCCATGTACGCCAAGATAATTTAAAACTGTCATATGCAGCCTGAAGTTGTCCAAATTTGTGTGCTCCACATCATTTCAACGGTTGTCTGGTATCCAGGAAGCATGTTCGTTGCCTTGTGTGTAAATAGAGAACTCGCCATATCAGTATCACGGAGAAGACTTTCGAGGACTTTGTGGGAGGACTTATCGCGATGGAACCGTCTCTCTCGTTGCCATTCATGACTGCAGAAAGAAACCGCAATAAACTGATACCCAAGACAAGAATCCGACGAGCAGCTTTGATGGAGGATCATACTCGAAGAAATGGTATAGTTACGAGCGATATTTGCTAGCCTCTGTCTCATAAAAGCTAATCAGCGATCTGAATAGAGTAGCTCTTCAAAGCCAACTTCACTTAAATGCCAAGGAGGTGATCTGAACCACCAACTTCTCTCTGCAGGTAGGTGAGCCTACAATCAGGCGTCTGCAATCGTAGTCTTCACCAGATAATCACGTCGTTGTCGCCTCGTCGTCCGATGTAGTGACACGAATGATGCCTAATTCAATGAGCTTCTTGATTCCTTGTTTCGCTAGCGTATCTTTTTCCTCCTTGATGTCATCGTGGACCTTGATGAGCTTGAATCGAACCTTTTCGGCTTCTGCATGTTTGGCAGCTCTAATTTCTTCTTGTTCTTTGCGAATAGCTTCCTCGTCTTCTTTTTCGTCTTCTGTTTCAGACGTGCTAATGATGCCCGCATCAAGTACTTGCAGTCCGGTCCAATCATCATCTTTCTTTGGACTTCCAAATACAACAAACTTTTCTAGTGGATTCAAAAAATCCTCTGTCATGGTTTTGCCGAAAAAATTAGTTCGGTTGGCCATATCGTCGTAGTGAGTATCAATATCCTCGATAATGATCCGGATTTGAATCGGAACATTCAGATTGGATATTCGGAGGGTAAGCACACCTTTTCCAGGACTGGAAATGAGGAGCCTTCGGCTGGTCAAAATCGTGTACCGACTGGTCAAGTCTTGGAAACGATGGTTGTTCTTGGATAGTGAAATGAGCGAATGGGTTTTTGCATCTCCCAGAATAGGTGTTTTCATTTGCAAAATGACACTCTCGCTGTGTGCAAAAGTAGACTTGGCGCCTTGCTCAAGCATAATATCTGTTACTCCATCTTGACTTCTCACAGTACGCGTCAAGGATTTGCCGCCTACTTGAATGGCCCTGTCAAAATGTGCACCTCTACTAAAACAGGTCATAGAACGATTTCCATCGGTGGTCACAAGCACATCTGAAGCATCCCCAGAAAACCATGTTTCCTGAAAAGGGTGTGTCAAGATCAAATTGTTGTCGTGACAGCTGTCACGAGAAATGCGGCCCTTTTCAACAGTTTGTAGAGTGTGGTTGAACCCTAGTCCATACTTTTTACTGAAGGCCCAACGGCAAGTACGACAGGTAGAGTGTACTTCCGTGAATTTGTACTTGTTCACGAAAGAGGAGGGTAGAGGCTTTGATCTCCAGGCATGATAGGATTCATAGAGGGCCTTATCATTGGCGACTTTGATCAGGTATTGTGCCAAGTCTTGACTTGTCTCAAAAGCATTGGCATTGATGATACTATTTGGTGGGACATGTTCCTCGACGTTGGGGGCGCCATAGTAAACAGGGACGACTCCAGCTTGCAATGTTTCCCATAGCTTTTCCGTTATATAGTCATTTTCACATTGATTTTCGAACGCCAAATAGAAAAGATAATGTCGCGCGATGGCTTTTTTGTTATCACCCCCTGGCGGTTTCTCTGCATTTTTTAGACACTCCGAGACACTATCAACGCGAAAATCCGAATCGATAAGACTTTTCACCAAGCCCTCTCGATTGTTCAGACTGCGACAATTGCGCGCCATGAAAACAGCTCCCTTGATTGCAGTGTCGTAGTCGACTGCGGGTTCTGACTGAAGCGAATCACCATATTCCTCAAAGGAAAAGTATGCAAGAGGAACCTCCGATTTAAAGCTCGTAGTACTAAAGAATCGATTGTACCGATGCGCTATGGGATCATATTCTAGAGCCTTGTAATACTGAGGACCTTCCATGGAATGTAGTAGCCAAAATGGTGTTCCCGTTACGTGTCTCTGGGCTAAGAGGTTTCCATCGTGATCCGTTCGACATGGAACATCGCACGGTTGATCGTAGAGCTTGGTGTATCGGGGACTGAATCGTAGTTCAATAGGATCCAAATATTCTTTGGTATCTAGTGACGGAACTTGCTCGTACAAGCGAGGTGGCTCAGAGCAGTCCAAATCCATCTGACCAGCAGGCAATACAAGGATTCCGGTGGATGGAATGCGTCTGCCATCGCACAAAATCCTTTCTTGGTCCATGGGATTAAACAATACAACTCTCTTCGACATTTCCGGATTTATATGATTCGCATGATTGTTGTTGTAGGATGAGGCAGCATGTTGTTCACAATCTTCTTCGTAAATGGCATGGTAAACGTTGCTGCGCCACCGGCACGATAGAGAGTGAGCAACATTTAAGGTTCGTTTTATCTTGTCATTCATATCCACGACGTGCTGAACGTAGAGCTCATCAGCCTCTAAAGGGGTGTCCTCTGCCGTAAGTCCAATCCCGGGTAGTAACTGAGATAATTTCATGGTACGTCGAATGGGGGCATCCAACGTTGCTTCAGATGATAATGATGCCTGCAAGCTTCTACCACTGTCATCGATCATGTTTCCTGCTTCCTTGTCTCCTACTTCATCTTCTTGCCGAAGAAATGAACGCCTAAGTTCTTGTAGTTGTGTCATCAACAACGCTGAAAAGACTAAGTGCAGTCCAATGGCAAAGACGATTAATCGCGGCAGACTGTTTGATGCCCATTTTCGTGCTTCTTCGACAGTCGACACCGGATTATTCAGAGGAGATCTCCGACGAAGGGGAGTCACAGTGGACGTCGCAGGACTCCTTGGTTGTACCATTGTTATTTCTCAGACAAGATAATGAATGCATTAATATATGAATGATTGATGACAGTAGATGGCAACTCCATGAAAAAGATCGTTGTTTGGTTGGAAAATGTGAGTAACGAACGTAAATTCAGTTTTGCGCTTTCATTTGACGTTTTCTGTTTAGCCAAAGTGCGGTAATTTTGTGTCACTTAATGAGAAAATTTGCTCTAACACTACAGTAATATTGATCTGTCTCGAGCACAACAACAACAACTACTACTAACTGTTCTTCGAGACAAAAGAGTACAGTTTGTTTTACCTGGTGGTACAGCTCCAATTCTTTGCGAAACTTATTATTATACTTTACCTGGTAAGTAATAATATTATTTACACAGCCGATTACTATTATTAAAAAAAGAGGCGCATTATTTACGACAAGACATCCCACAGTGCCTCAACGAGATCCCACGTAATCAAATCGACGTGACTACCATCCGACCCAACGCATCTATGCCCATCCGAATATCGCTGAGCTCCTGGTTCGAGACAGGTAGATACTTGCCTGCCTACGTCCGAACTACATTCGTTCCCGTGCAGTTCCGGAGTAATGTACCTTCGTCCGTACACAGCACGAATATTTGTTCGTCGGTATTGGTTGTATTGTGCTACGCCCGCCTTGTTGGCCGTTCTCAGAGCATCTGTCGCTTTTGTTGCTGTTGTTGCATCTGGTGGTGGAAGAGGCTTTTGTTGCAATTCTGAAATCATATTCAGAGCCTGCTTATGATACATATGATTGTACTTGGCAAACATACTGAGCCATATAATGGGACCACCAAATCGCTCAGCAACATCACGTATGTACGGTGGAGGTTGATTGTGAAAATCTACCTTGTGTTTTTTGAAGGTCTTTTGATACTTCAGAGTTTGCTTGAGAAAGGTGGATTTCTGGGACTCTTCCAATTTATTGAAGGTTCCGAGAATGATGGCGTCGAGACGTTTGAAGGGAAAGCCCAATATGTCCAAAGATAATGTTGTCGGCCATCGTTTCGAATAAAACAATGGATGATTAAACAACATGTAGAACGTGACACCATCCTTCAATTCAAACCGCGACGCAACCAACCCCCCGAAGGTTGCAAGTTCCGTACTGTTGGTGATCAAATGACGATATTGACACAGTAGCTGCGATACTGTTTGTCGTGTATGACTGTTTCCCATGACCAAAATGCGAGTCGTTTCTTTGTTCTTTCTCTGTTCGATGGGTTCATTCCGTCCTTCGGATGTCGTGGTGGCCAATAACACGTTTGGTTCGAGTCGTTCGTTGTTGGAAGGTACCGGTGATTCTCTCCGTCCCCACAAATCCGATGGATCGGCTTGGTATCGTGTCTGAAGAAACGAATGAATAATCTGCACGTGGTCCTCGTAGGCTTGTCCAGCACATTGATAATAGTTTGGAATCACTCCGAGTTCTGGCAGTACCACCATGTCTTTTCCTAGCTGAGGCTTTGGTTTGAAGCGACAAAATTTGTAATCTTGAAGACGAAATACTATTGGCGTTTGTTTGGTGTCTGGTATTATTGCTGCTGCTGCTACTGCTGTTGCATTGTTTCTTTGTGTTGTTAATGAAGGGGATCGTGGTGTTGGTAGTTTTGGTGTGGAAGTAGTAGTTGTTGTTGTCCCAGTAGTTGGAGCAGACGTGATGGTGTCTTTTGTAAATACCTCGGTGGCAGAGGAAGATGACGTAGCTATTGTTCCTTTCATTGACGTGACCTCTTGCTGTTCATCTTTCGCAACTCCATCGGACCATTCAGCTACTGATGAATCCGACCGTAGATTTTCTGCATTGCGAATGACTGTCGTATCGATGGAGTTCTCGGCAAAGGAACGCGGTAGGTTGGTATTATATGCGATCCCATCCAGACCATTTCCTTTGGTAGTAGTCGAAGCATTCGGTATCAGGAGCGACACAAATGTTCCATTCAAATGCAACACTAACAATGTGACTAGAGATACGAACATGAACAACACCTTGAAAACTCTTGTAGCAGACGCTACTCGAAGCTTGGCACGAGCTTCTCGGGTCGTAAAGTGCTTAAAGGAACTTTCGTTCATTTTGTTCTTTTATCGCACGGATAGTTATTCATGTAGAACATTGTTGTGTGTGCGCGCTTTTGGACGAACAGTACAAACACTATAACAACTAAAACTAAAGGATGTTCAGAGGAGCTCTGTACCGTAGTACCTGCTATTAGTTTCGGTGTAGCACGGTAGCTAAATATCTGAAGTTTTTATGATAGCATGTTTTTTACAGTAGTAGTCATTACTACAGCTGTATAACTGTATCACTCACCCTACTGTACTTTAGAAAAACTTATGATGACCATTATCATCATCATCATGACCGGCATCCAAAATTTCTCAGTACAAAACATCTTTAAAGCACTTTGATGCCTTTGATTGTATCATCACCATCTCTCTGTTGACTGCCTTGTGTTCGTCAACAGAGTGTCATCATCTCGACTCTTTTCTTCTAATACACACAAGGGGAAAGATGCACTCAACACCCTCCCGACAAAATAATAATATGAGTGGAAAATTATCCAGAACGAACAACAACAATAGCAACAACAATCATAATAGTAATAACAACGATAAGAATCACCAAAGCAATCACCACGAGAATGGACCGTCGAAAAAACCACTGTACAGTCAACCACAAGTCATTCTGTTGGTCATTATTATGCTGCAAGGTTGTTTCATGGTATTCATGAGTCTGCAAGGACCTTCCAACAATCAGAGTCGAGCTAACGTGGCACCTCGTGGTTCTTCTTGGCAACAACAACAGCAACAAATAATGAGAAAACGAGATCGTAGTAGTAGGATGTCTTCCAACAATAACAACGACAACAATAGCAACAACAACGAGCATGAGCCACCAGACCAAGCGGACAAGACTGACAAAAGGCCGCGAAAAGCTAATACCAAAACGGCGAGAACGCGAGCACCAAAGACTACCACACCTCCCCAGTACGAATCCATGATCCAAACGGAAGATTGGGATGTCGGTGCACAAGCATTTACTGGTGCACTGCATTTGCATTTTGCACAAGAAAGAATAGATCCTTCCTTTTTGCAAAATGCTGCCAATATCAAACCTTTGCAAATCAATACGTATTTCCAATCAGCAGAGGAAGTAGCTCAATCCAAAATGGTCCGAAAACGTGTGCAACTGAAAACTTGTCATTATTATTATGACAACGATCAAGAAACGGGAGGTCATTATGTATTGCGCAATCGAATAGATTGTTTTGCACGGACCAAAAAAAAGAGTCAAGGTATCGTCGCGTACAATCCACTGTCCTATCCGCGCACGTGGTGCGGTAAGACCATAAAACCCAACAGTGTCCAACACTACCAAAAATGGTGCAACGGTACAGAACCATCGCGAGTGCTGTTGTCCGATTCGGACAGACTTCTGGGATCACCACCATCCCGGAAAGATTTAAAGGCATTGCCGACCATGGTATTTCGTCGGAATGGTTCCGATGTAACGACCGTTCAAAACGTTCAAGATTGTGATGTGGGTTGTAAATTTACCATGGATGTATGTCAGGATGCCGAGGCAAGGACTCTCAAGGGCGAACGGTGCCTACCGAGCGTTTCGGATTGGACGGTCGATGGAACTGACTTTAAATTCAAATACAGCATGCTAGATCCACGGGACGAACCCAGCGTAGCAATATCGCGTAAAGCCTACCGGGAACACTTGTTCTACGCGACGCGATCGTTTCAATCAGAAATTCCACTGTCGACCTTTGATTGGGACTTGTACGGACTCGTTACACCGAAAAACGATTTCGTCAAGGCTGCTGAACATGGAATGTGTTTCATTCGGTTGGAACCATGCTCGGGTGAAGTACGGCCGCAGACATGGATAAACACGCTGCAAGAAACCTTCCAGGGGAATTTCGATAATTACGGACCTTGCAAATACGGCAATTCGAAACTGAAAGAAACGGAGCTGGATATGACAAAGGCAGAAGACCGACAGTCCATTATGGGACAATACATCTTTACCTTGATTATTGGATATTCAACAACACCCGACAATATCTCTGAACTGATATGGGATGCCTTGGCGGCCGGTAGTATTCCCGTGTACCACGGAGCACCGAACGTACGAGAACATGTTCCGCCTAACTCCATCATTCTAGGAAGTGAGTATCCATCTCGAGAAGTCCTGGCAGAATATCTCGACACTGTGAGAAGTTCCAAAGAAGAGTGGGAAAAATATCATGCCTGGAGAGACCATGAAAATGGCCGAGCTGCCATGGAAGAAAAGTACGAGTTTCTCAAAGGCAGTGCCTCCTCGTCCTACTGCCGCATGTGTCGCTGGGCATTAGCGGCTCAATATAATATACCATGGAATCCTCAAAAGCAAGCATTTGATAAGGTACCACCAGCCTTAGATAAGAAGCTTTGTCTATCAAAGAAGCAAGTCTTGAAGAAGCCGTTTGAAGAACTCTGGACGACTGACATGGGAGTTCAACAGGCGAATCGCGGAACAGACTGCTCTCAAACGTTTGCGTTTCAACGCATTGTAATGGATGAAGTGTCGCTGGATCGGACTCTAACTATGCATGACAACGGCGTTATCGACATTGCTGTTACCAATCTAAAATCTATGGAAGAGATACGGAAGGTACTTTTGAAAGTTGACTTCCGGAAGTCCATTCAGAACGTGGACGGCGGCCATATTATTCAACCTCATCGACTGCTACTCAACGAAGAAAATCCATCACCTCATATTCCCCTCGTCAGCTCCATTGCTATTCAGGACAAGAAAACGCGGTGCACAATCCTTACAAACTGGAAAGCTAGTTTGACCACTCCAAAGAAGGAAGGAGTTGTTGATATTCTGATCAAAGACTTGAAAAAGTCAAGGGGTCACCAAGACTTTGGAGAACCGGATCCAGAGACCGGATATATTTCGCGTACACCGCCAGATGAGATGTTTCAGATTCGATTTATCCTGGAAGATGTGAATCTTCAAAGAGATGTCGCTACCGAATATTCTGTTTCTCCCTTTGCTCGTCGCATGATGGAAGACTTTTTGGATCCTCTCATGTTTTTCCAGGTCTTAGATTCATAGTACAATGCTAGAAATATGACTCGTTTATTTTGTTGTTATTCACGACTTTCGTTTCCCCCCTATCGTCGCCACAACCCTTCCATTGTGCCACAGCAGAGCTTTGAGAGATGTTCCAAGTCCAAACAGGCGTCTTTGTCTGTAATGAACGCGGCATAGTACTCGACATCCTTGCAAGTCATACCATTCAATGAGGGAATTGAGACCTCACCGTAAAGATTAGTGGTACCATTGGGACAGAATTTACACCAGCTAGTAGTAACTGCACCTTCACAGCCGCAGTAAGCTTCCAGATCAATGGGAAGTTCAGCCTTGAGATCACTGCAACTTGCAGCTGGAGAAAAATCTAGTTCGCCGGCAACTTCTGCGCAAGTTTTCTTGTTGTGTACGATCTTGCGATCAGGATTCAAAGGCACAAGGCCATGGGAGCAGATATTGCAGTTTTTCCTATCGTCCGTTGGGTACAACGTGGGAACACTTGACGGTGTAGTCGACTGGATTACGGTGGGAGATTCCGTATCACGGGCCTTCGAGTCAAGGTCGTTTGTAGCCCTGTCAATCCAGCTACCGTCTTCATTGGTGTCCTCCCACGCAAAGTTCTCCTCATCCTTCATGAAATCAGAAATGTTTTCTGGAAGCTGTGCAGCTATGTTCGCATCTGGCATTTCCGGCACTGTTATCGTTTCTCTGTCTGGCTTATAGAATGCCGCGTATGAATCGGATGTGTCTGGCTCTTCTTGCGGGTCTTTAGTGTGGGGTACTTCAGGGTACCCTGCTGATGGCTCAATTGTTTGTACAATTATCGGTTCCTCCGTCAAAGGCGCCATAGTTGGTTCCTTAGTTGCCGGTCTAGGTATTGCCGCAAACGTTGGTAGTTGATTTTGGTTGTCACTTGAAATCGTTTCTGCATCACTTTTGTGGAGAAATTTAGACCAGGAGAATTGAGAAAAAGCTGCTGGGTCTTCCAAATCGCCATTAAAAGCATTTCTCACGGTTTGGGCTGAAACCGTCTCGTCAAGTATTTTGGGTTCGTCTTTCCTGTCTTTTTTCTTGCCTCTGCTGATCTGACTTTCCTCCGTAGTATCGCCCTGTTCCTCTGTTCTATTTTCTTCATCGTTGGTTTCTTGGGATACCTCTCCGCCGACTGATTTGTTTGCGGGTACTCCGCCGACTGCTTCGTCTCCGTCAACATCCTCATTGCCAGAATCTGAGAACTTGGTTTTGGGTGATTTGGTTTTTTTATCGTCATCCAGCACAAAGGTATGCGTCCACTCGTTGTTGAAACTTAAGTCGACATTCTCAAGACTTCCTAAGGAAGCTCTGGTAGTCTGTTCGGCTTCAGTTAGCCAATTACCTGTCTCCATCTCGCTGGCAGCTTCTCCGTTGACAAAGATGTTTCCTTTAAGTCGCTCGTTCAGGTTTCTTTGTCCTTTCGGGCCTCCTGCTCTGCGTTGCTCATTGGTGTTGCTTTCCTTGCGCTTGGTGTCACCACCATTGTTTAGTTTCCCATTATTCGTTCCGTCATGTTCTTCTTTTCTATTTTGATCATCTAACGCAATTCGGTTCTTATTAAACCGATCGTTGCGATCTCTAGCAGTCCATGTCTTACCCCAATGTTGCCAATCTTCCTTGGCAGGTTTCTCAGTCGCAACAGCACTCACATCATTAACTTCCTTAGCTCGCCCCTCCCTCAATGAGCCCCATTTGGCCCAATCTGGTGGCTGCTGCTGTCCATTACCAGTATTAACATTTAGTGTTGACTCGCTGTCCCTTTCCTTAACAGCTAGACCATCTGTAAAAGGTCGAGCAGAAGCTTTGTCGTTTTCCAGCTCACTGTCCGTAGTACCACGGCCATGACCATTCTGCAATACTGTCTTACCCTTGCGCAGGCGTCGATTAGGAGGCTTCGCACGACGATGGCCCCGTAATTTACCCCTACTGGATTTCTGGATGGCAGGTTCGAGAACAGTACTCTTGGTCGCCAGTGCAGCCAAGGGAAAAATAATCCAACCGTATAGTAGCTTCATTTTAGTTGTCGTGTGCGATGCAAATCTGTATTGCTTCAATGCTTTTCCTACTACTATTGTCGCGACGTCTCGATCGATCTTGTGTACCTACTAGTTTTGCGTTTGGACAGACTAATATTGGGGTTTGTGCGGCAAATAAACAGGTGTCTTGTAATCCTCTTGGGAAAAAGTTGTGTTGGTGCGTTGAGGAATATTTTTCGAGTTTCGCAGTGAGGAATGCATGGATGAATTTCATCTCACATGGATTACGTGAGTGTCACTGGAAAGGGTTAACGTTTGACAAAAATCTCGCTTCTTAAAATAAGACGTGTTATTTTTGTCAAGTTTTGACCACCGCAAATTAAGCCCAGGTGGACTACGGCAGTTTACCTTGTCTCCTATTAGGGACTATGATAGGACTCAGGAGTTAGGTCTTACTCTATTAGGTCGTGTGCCTATGCTTGCTCTGTATCCACACACTAGTCTAGTTTACTCCTACTATTATCATAATATTCAATATTTACTCTAATATTCATGTAGTCTCCACACTAGCTTTTTACGTGTTATCATGCACCATGAGCCTCTAAAGCCGGCTCCTTTACAGCCGGCTGCCACTGAAGTTAACAGGACTACAGACTACACTGTAGCCTCTGTTGACTCTCATGCGAGTTCCGGAGACGACAGCCGGAGAGAAAGCTGGTGTCGCAACCGGAAGATCGATCGATTTGATTCATCATCGATCAACCACAAAGCTTTGGAGACTTTGGCCATGGCTCGCAGCCGACGGCCGTACACCCAAGTTAACTTACTCCTTCTCCTACTATAGGAGCAAGGGGACCTCGCTTCCACGGTGTTGGAGACGAGGATCCACCGTACGACATGCGAGAGACACTTCGTTCACTCGCAAACTGGAAGAAGCACAAGTTGTGCCTTTCCACACCCATCGTCGCAACCGGAAGGAACGACGACACTACCAAGCCTACAGCCTATTCTTATAGACGACAATGGAACCCCTGCCACATGGACTCTTGGTCTTGTCTTCCAGCAAGCCATTGACCGGCAGGACCGGACTACAGACTGAGGGACGCTTCAGTCTACTGGAAACATCATGAGCCACAGCCTGTACCACAGGAATACTCTACCGGACAAGGACTCATCGCACGACGACGATGACATGCCTTGTTGGCTACACTCCATTGAGGCTACAACTCCTGCTACATCTCCTGCAGGAACGACGAGACAAGCCAAAAGGAAGCTCGCAACCTTCCAGGAGACAGACTCCTTCGCATC
>Ga0210036_1004050_pt1 | contig 13865 bp, 6 predicted proteins | sample CryGeymeta201515_FD_185469 | JGI IMG/M metagenome (GOLD analysis project Ga0210036, IMG submission 185469) | Groundwater microbial communities from Crystal Geyser aquifers in Utah, USA - Crystal Geyser metaG 2015-15 (SPAdes) (version 2) | ecosystem: Environmental > Aquatic > Deep subsurface >...
TGGTCGTTCTCCAATTGTTTCATTAAAGTCTCCACAGACATTAACTTTGTGGCCTTGTTGTTGTAGGCTTTGCACATAAGAAACGAGGTCCTGGGCATGGTGGTGGGTGACTCTATGGGGTTCATGTTGATTGAGATCAATGAGTCCTTTGTAGTGCTGAATGATTGCTGTAAAGTCTCCGGCTGCTTTAATGTTTGCCACGTGATTGGGCTGGTAGGTGCAGATCCAAGTGATATGGATGTCTCCCCTAGCTGTAAGTGTCATGCTGGTCCATCTGCCAATGCTGTCTCTGGAGGTGCTGGTGATTCTGCTGACAATGTTACCGATGGCTATGGATGCTACTCCGCCCCATTGGAAGAACCCCAGGTCATTTTTCACAGTGCTGGATGTGGCCTCCAATTTGTACTCCCCAAGACCAAGCTGGCTACGACTGATATTATGCAATTGGGCCATGCAGGCTGGGTTAGTGGTGTCCAGGTTTATCTCTGGCAGCATGAGGATATCAGGTTCGATGGGTTTCAGCTGTTCCAGTAATGTTTGGTATGTACCGTAAGTAGCAACATTGATCCCATGGGGGTTTATAAGGTAGAATCTTGTGTGTGTGTGGTGTTTGGTTTGGTTCAATTTGTCTCCAATAGCTTCATTGGCTTTGGGTTGAATTTGGTTGTCGGGTATTGACTCGGTGTCCTGGTCAGGTGGAGGATTGATGGGATGGTCATTGTGAGCAATCGTATCATTGGCAAGGTCTGCAGCTGCTTGTTGTCTTGTGGGGGGCGACATTATTCAGTCCTGCACCCCCCTGGGTGGCTGACAGTTGGCGGATTTGCAGTAGGTGGTAATGGTGTAGGTCCTGACTCAGAGCCTGTGTCTGCCATGAGGCTATCTTGGTCTCCATTTGGGACCTCAGATGGGGCCATTGTGGTGGCTTGTAGTGTATTGTTTGTGTTGGTTGTCCTCGGTGCCTTGGCCCGATTGTGTTTAGTGAGTTTACGTGGGGGACTGGTGATGGTTGTTAAAGTCCCGGTTGCTAAACCCTGTTGTTTCATTAAGTCTTGAATGGCTGCACTCATGGTTGCAATCTGGGCAAGTAAATTGTTCTGGGTGTCCTGCATAGCAGTTTGGGCCTGTTGCATGTGGTTGAGTTGATGGCGTAGTTCAGCATTTTCAGATTCAAGGCTCTTTCTGGATCGGTTGCTGCTCTTGTTACCAGTTGGTTCTGTCTTTTGGGATTGCATGGTGATGGAACTATCAGGGGAGTTGTCTCCAGGTGGAGCGCTGGCTAGGATATCTTTATAGCTTCTAGCAGTAGGGCTCCATCCTGTCATTGGGCGATTGTTTCCTCGAGGAGGTCTCGTTGGCAGGGTGGATGGGACATCAATGGTAGGACAGTTTTTGAGAAATGCTGCAAAGTCCTTCTGGCTTTTTTGGTTGAGTGTAGCTGTGGTTTCCTTTCCGGTGCTTTTCCCACTGGGATTGCCTCTGTAGGTCCTGGTACCTGTGCTGCTGGAGTTTACAGTACCACCTCCTCTCGCTCCAATGATGGGTCGATCCTCTGAATCGGAAAATTTCATAAGTAGGTATGACTGGATGGCTGCAGTTACATCTGGTTCCTTCTCCTTGAAGCATTGGATGTATGTAGTGCCCTGGATGCGACCGTCAGAAATATCACAGTAGGTGGTGTCGATAATGGGTTGAAGGTGCTCCCACAATGCTTGTGTATCCAAGGATGTGACTTTCTCAAGTCTAACGGCTGTGCTGTGGGATACAATGTAGTCATGATACTTCAACATTTTGTCAAATTGGTTGATATCTTGTCTTTTGGTCCGGTGGTCTAGGAAGGACAGGGTTTCCATGGGTTGCTGTGTCAAGATGTCGAGGACTCCTTGGTAATCCAAATTGCCCACCACTAAGGTTACCATGCGGGTGTTGTGAACTTTGCCAAGGACTGTAGTGTTCAAAACATCTAGTGCTGGTGTCCAGATAGTCTGTGAATATTTGCTGATGTGTGCTGCGAGTCGGTTGGTGATATCATCTCTGTTGGTGTGTATGATGTCTTTGCCGAGGAAGTAGCCAACAATTTTGCTGTGGGGCTCAAGAAGCTTAGTCACTTTCATGTAGGTATTGGTGCCTTTCAGCATCTCAGTGAAGTCAGAGTCCATGCGCAGTTGTGCCAAGTCTTTCTTGATGATGGTTGAAGTGAGCCAGAAACTGAATACTATCTTGGTTGTGCCATCAGAGGGCTTGCCCCAGGTCATTGTTTTCATGGCAGTGAATTTGGTGAACCAGGGGATATCTTTTTGGGCTTTTTGGATTATAGCAGTCACAAGTGTGGGCCTAGTTGTGTTGTCAGCACTGCTAAGCATGGCTTTGGGATCATGAGCCCGAATTGTCTGTAGAATAAGTAGGAGGTCATCTGTGGACCAGTTGTTGCCTTTGGTGGTGCGTTCAAATGCTAGTCCAAATTCATGACTGTTGTTGTGGATGGAAGTAGTACCCGCTGTGGCTTTCTGGGGAGAGCTGGTGGTGACAAGTGTCCATGGGGGTGTGTTGGTAGTTCGCGTCGTCGCTGTGGTCTGGGTGGTGGAATGTTGGCCAATTTTGAGTGTTTGTACTGCTTGTGCCATCGTATCATCAACATGAGTAGGTGGTTGCTGTGCTGGTTGCTGGTGGTGGGTTTCGATAATCGTACCGGGAGTGGTGGCACTAGTAGAGGCATAAGTTGTGCCTTTTACCAAGGGAGTCGTCGAGGAGGTGCGAGTCGTATCTGCTGGAGGGGTACCATCGTCTCGTCGACCGATTGCGCTATCGGTTAACGTTGCGTCCAGTACTACCGTCGATCCATGGTGTGGTGCGTCGTGTGTGGTGGCATCATCATTGATATGGGTGTCTGCGACCAAGGGAGGCCTGGGGGGCTCGTCGAGAGTCGTATCTTCCATGATGTCCTCTACGTCGTGTCTGGTGGGTGCTGTGGTGGCTTGTGTGACGAGATCTCCACCTGCAAGCTGTGGTGTCGGGATCTCCTGGCCTCCTGCTTGCACTAATTGCCTCGACTTCGTTGCCTTCGTCTTGGGTGCCTTGACTCCGGTATTGTAGTGCTGAGCGAGGGTATGAGGAGGGTTGCTGCTGCTGCTGCGTCTGCCAGAGACGATAGTACGGTGTTTGTGGTTGTTCGATCTGGTTATGAGCCTTGTTGTCGCCCTGTATTTTTCTGCTGTTACTAAGCGTTGTTGTCTGCCGCTGGCTTTGTTAACTAACTTAGTTGTTTGTTGTTTAGTTATAGTTATGTTAATATAGTTAACTTGTTGTTGTTAATGGTGTTGTCGAGATTCTATATTACCACTTGTAGTAGTAGTACAGCCAATTCCTTTTTCACTCGATTTTTCTAGAATTGTGCGAAGGAACTGGATTAGCTAGTTATAGCTTCGCATTTTCGCAGAGGCTTTTTTCTTTCAAAACATTCGATAAATTCGCCGGCGATACTTATTGCAAGAAGAAGTGGACTCTAGTAGATATACTCGTAAGATTTTAAGGATGGTGGTGATGTTTCCATACTAGTCTACTAGACCTACGGCTGCCTACACTTGTACTCCGAGTACTACTAGCTATTAGCTAGTAGTAGTAGCTACTAGACTACTACTACTACTACTACTTCTTGCCAGTAGACCTCCTAGTAGACTAGACTACTAGAATATCCTCTAGATTCCTTCATTATTTTTTCAGTTTGTCAAACTATCCTGAACTCTACTGAATTTGTAAAGCAGTGATTCACGTCAAGAGCATCTGGATAATGGCTACTACTATCGGCGTCAGCTAAAGCAATGGCGTTTTGGCAAGGTTGGGGCTACCTATGAAACGACAAAGTGCAGCACTGTGGGCTTGGCCGAGACTGAAAACCATAGGATTGATTTTGACTTGTTTGTAGCCCTGCCCCCAAGCATGGCAGTCGCCTAAGACAACCCGGATCCGGTGTGAGCTCTCGGGCGGCTACAGTGTCTCACAATTTTGGAAGTGTCATTGCTACATTTCATTGCGTGTAGAGGACTGTAATAGCTTCCCTGTTTCTTCTAGTCGTTGCCTGTCTTGCCAAGTGTACTGGCTGTCTGGTTCGACGATGGGTGGGCTCCAACTGTCAGCAGCAACAAAATCCCATGGACGAAAGAAAATATCTCTATCTACACAATCAATCGCTTTCATTTTTGGTAGCCATTTTGCCACGTATCGGGCTTCCGGATCATAGCGAAGAGCCTGACTAATAGTACGGAAGTGTCGGTTCTGAAAAAGTCACCCAGAAAACAGAAAAACAGGCGCTGGGTCAGAACATGAAAAATTCAAAATCAGTCATCCCGTTCGGATCCTTTTACACCACGTACCTTTGGATCACTCCCCACTCCTCCAAAGTACATCCAATTTCCCCAGTTAGCTCCCACGCAATGATCTTGCAGGCAAAATTGAAACCACTCTGCTCCGATACGCCAATCTAGCTTAAGGTCCTTGGCGAGAACTGAGGCCATGTTTTGACGTACCCGATTGGAGCAGTAACCTGTTGCCATCATTTCCCTTGCCCCCGCGTCTACCAATGGTAGCCCAATTCTACCAAAAGTCCAACTGTGGAAAAGATCAATATTGCATCTCGGTTCCTTCCACTGGATACTAGTAGGCTTCACTGAATCCTTTTTCTTCTGGTTTCTCCTTTGCCGCACGGGCATTCCTGCTCTGGCAAAAAGACGGCTCCCTGCGAAGAACGCCGAGTAAAGAAAAAAATCTCTCATTTCCAAATGATGGAGTATCCATTCACGACCGGATGGTTCTTGTTTTGCTCTCCAGTAGATCTGTCGAGGCGATAAGGCACCCGTCGACAAGGGGGTACTGAAACGGGAGGAATTGTGTGCCGAGACATCCGCCAACGACCGATCGGCTGTGGAAGCATAATTTCGAATAAAATCTTCCATGGTCGCTTTGGCCAAATTTTCTCCTGCAATGTAAATGTTTGGCGACTTTTCCTTTGCTGCCTCTACAACGCTTAAAATCTCCGACGAGGGAAGACCGAAGAGACTCACGTCACTGTAGAAACGCGCCAGATCGTCCACGGTCGGCAAATTGCCAGGTTCCAAGCTGTGCGAGAGAAAATAAATTTTCTCGTCCTCTTCGATGCAAAAGATCGGTCGAACTTGCGCAAATGCACGTGCTGCCCGCCGAAAATCGCCCATGATACGAGGCATACCTTCTAGCCGTTTGGTCGAAACATCGACACACGTCGTCTGCTGGTCTTGTTGTACTGGGTGTTCGCACCACAAGTCTGGCCCACGCCTTTGTTTCTTTTGTTTCTTGCTTTGTTTCTCGTTTGGTCTCGCGTATCTTGACCAGGTCATTTCGTCTTTGGGAAGATCGTCAGGATGGTAGAGAGTATACCCCATGACAGTCTGTACAGAGACCTGTTGTTGACACCTGCTCGAGCCAGACTGAAAGGCATCTTTCAGACGTTGCGAAAGCAATTGTTCATAAGTACCAGGTTCCTCGGCCCAAATCACTTCGGTGCAATTCAATGTCTTTGCCATTGCAGGTATAATGTCGAGTGGATCACCAGTACGAATCAGCAAATCTCCTCCCAAAGATTTGAGAGACGCTCGAAGATCCTTTAGTGCTTCAATCAACGCACGAGAGGCGTGAGGACCTACCGAAACAGTCGACCAAGAATTTTCCCCGGAACAAGGACGCGGAGAAAAATCATCAGGATTTATGACGTAGAGTGGTACAATTTGTACAGTTGTATCTCTATCATTCTCATCAGTACTAGTAGTAGAGTACAACTCGTTGTCACATAAGCGCAAATCTCGTCGGTGCCAAATGAGACGACGCCTTTCGTTGCTGTTGTTGTTTGGGAAAGCCATGCGAAAGAGACACTTCTGTACGAAACGCAATAATGAGATGACGCTTAGGCAAAGCAGAGAGCAGGCATGGATCCCATGGAAAATGTTTATGATTTACTGTGCTGTAGACTACTTCGGGAATCTTTTAAAAATAAATTATTGTCATCAGAGCGAAACACGCCCAGGTGAACCACGGCAGTTTGGCTTATCTCTAATAACGAAGACTCCGGAGTACTCATAACTACTCTAGCTAGCTACTACTAGCTACTAGCTACTAGAGCACGGACCTACTACTTGTCCCGCTCCACAATATCATAAAAATAATACAAGCAATACTATCTCCAGCCACAACTCATACGTAGTACACAAGGCTTTTGTGGGTGAGAGATCAAAAATGAAGATTGTGAATTTTATTAGTAGTATGCAAGAACCTTTATGTCGGTTTTCTTTGTCCTTGTTTGAGGTCAAGGAGTGTGCGTCATCATAAAAAAGCCCAAACTCTAATACAGTAGTAATTTTCTCTTACGATTCTTCGTCGTCTCGATTTTGCTTTTCCAAGCAATGCCATCGTGCAGTACAGTATCATGTTGTTGTATGTATCATCATCAGCATCACTGACGATCCACAAAAATAATAATCAGATCTCAACCATTTTGAAATTTTTAAGTATTGTGCTTGTTTGATTTGTGTTACCGCCAACACCCGCACACGCACACGCACACGCACACGCACACATAGTATTATACACATTTAATAAAAAGAGGAATGACTAGTTCCATCAAGAAGTACGCACAGGATGGTCCAGAAGCCAAGGAAATTTCGCAGTACTTGCCCTATTTTCCCTTCAAGGGCATTGATCGATTCTACGACATTGGTGGTTTCCTTTACGAGCCGGCCATTTTTCAAAAGGTTGTAGACATTTTTGTGGATCGTTACAATGAGATTGGTATCGATGCTGTTGCCGGATTGGATGCCCGTGGTTTCATCCTCGGACCACCCATTGCCCTGGCTTTGAAGAAGCCCTTTATCATGATGCGCAAGGCAGGTAAAATGCCCAACACGGTCAGTTCGTCGGAATACAACACCGAATACGGTAGCCGCAGTGGACTAACGGTCCAACGCGACAAGATTGCTAAGGGACAGAGAATTTTGATTATTGATGATCTTGTGGCCACGGGAGGAACTCTCGGGTCCGCTATTTCTCTCGTGAAATTGCTGGGTGGTGTTGTGGTGGAATGCGCCTGTGGTACGTTTGTACAGGTTCTCGCAACGGCGATGATTGCTTGATTTTGCGATGCTTTTGAACTCACTTTTTACTCTTTCTGATTGTGTAACCCAAGTTGTTGAATTGAAAATGTTCATCGACCCCCCAGCTGAAAGTGGATTACCAAATAGGTCGAAACTTTTCAAGGACTTGGGTCACGATGATGTACCAGTGTGGGGTCTCGTTTCCGAGGATATTTTGACCAATGAGGCCAAGCTTCCCGAAGGATACGTGGACGATGGCGAAGAGCATTAAATTGTATTTCATGCACATCCGATTAATGCAAGAATTTTTTGATAGCAACACGCAGTCTCACTAAACCTATAACGCTATCAAATCACAGTATGAGGGCGGGAAAGCATGTGCATCTGACTTTGTAAAGCCAAATTTCAATCTGATATAGTTTTGGCATTAAAGAAGCGCAGCAGTGTAATGGTAAAATAGCTTTCCCCTTTCGAGGTGCTGACGATTTCGCAGAACTTTTTTCTTTCCTTATCTCCCTTTTATCTATCCAATAGTACAACCCCGTCACTTGACAGGTCTTTGCCTTGTCCAAGCTAGCTAGTACTGCTGATGCGTCCACCATCTCCTTCCCAAACGGGCACTTCAGGATTGCTTTTCAGTCCTCCGCGGTATGATGTTTTATCAGACCTCTTTTCGCTTACGACAAAAGGCGCAAGTAGCACAGTTGGTGGCATTTGTCAGATCATTACAACATTGTCGTCGTTGAGGAGATGCGTGTCCACCAAAACAAAAATAAATTGATTGCGGATTGAGAGTAACGTTGACAAAAATAATTGTCTAGCTAGACTAGACTACCTGCAGGGGCGAGACTGCCGTAACTTTTCATTGTCCTAGTTGACATTCATTCGTGCTTAAATAAAAACGGAAAAATGGTCCTCTAGTAGTTAGTAGGTCAACCTCTCTCTGTGAATTGTGAATGAAAGGTGCGCACTGATATTCAGTCTACGAGTGAAGTATTGCGAAACGGACGCGCCTCACTCTACTGTAAAAAATAATGGTGTCTGACTTTCATGTCCAAAAGCGTGCTTAGCAGAGCGAAAATTTGGCCTTCAATTCCAACGCCGCGACGCTGTCGTCTGGAAAACGTTTGTTCCAGGCTGGCCGGCACTCGGCACCACAAACAGGACCCGAGTACACCCACAAAGATCATCAAAAATCCAATTTGATTTGACCATGGTAGCCCCAATTTACAATGACGATGATTTCGCTTTTGATAACTACTCCCAAACCACCACAGATCCCGGTTCATTGTTGCTCATTGGAACAATTGCCATCTGCGTTTCCTTGAATGCCTTGCTGCCTTTTTTAGTCGCAATCGGAAAACATTTCGACAAAGGAAGACGGACAATGCAAAACTATAAACAGTCGCAGTCTGATACTAGAACGGTAACTCCAGTGGAGACGCAAACGATGCAAAGAGCTGATGAGGGAAACTCCCAACGTTCTTTCTCGACGAACAATCGCACCCATGACTATGGACTAACGCTGTCGCAACTCCTAAATCGTCCAGTAGCTCCTTCTATTCAATCTGCTTCGATCCGATCTTTCAGCCAACGGTCTGTTATAAGTATGACGAACACCATGGCATCGTCAGCCTTGAATCCATCTCTTACCATTGGTCCTACAAGTGCTACTGGTATACACCACAACAAACGATCGAGAACACAACGCCGATTTCGCAAAGCGATGGAGAAACGAGAGCTCCTCGAAGAGTCTGGCAAAAAAGCGGACTCCTTTTTTCGTTTCGATACTAGCAGTGGCGCGCAAGCACATTATCCAATTGATCAACAACGAAGAACCGACAATGATGATCACTCTTTTTTAAGCAAGATGGATACCGATGAAGTGTCCGTACAGAGCTTTACCATGGATGCTGAACACGAAGACTTTTTACCCAAACTATTTCAGCCAGATGATAACGATTTTGATATTACGTGTTCGGGGTTTAATGCTTGGTGGAAACCAAACTGGATTAAAGCCTATTTTGACAGGATCATTGCTCTTTCAGAATGGGATTTTGAGATGCGACGGATTATGAGATTGACACTGCCATTTGCAACGCAGGCACTCTTTACTGCAGTATTGGATGTTTTGACTGTTTCAATCATAAGTCATTTTGTTGGAACCAAGGAAGTTTCAGCCTATGTAGTAGTCAAAATGCTGATAAGTCTTTCCAATGAATTTGTGGGTGGATTTTGGAATGCTTTGTCGCCGCTTTGCAGCCAGGCAGTAGGCACCAAACAGAACAAACTCTGTGGTGAATACCTTCAAATGGCCATGATCTTGTATACAGTATTTTCCGTTCCATTCATGCTCTTTTGGTGGTTCAAAATTGAAGATTGCGTGCTTTGGTTTGGCTTCGACAATGAAACAGCATCGATTGGCCAAGAATTTGGTCGAGTCTTGATCTTCTCACAGTTGGTAGCAGGAATCGCTGAGGTTCTCCATGGTCTTTTGGATGTTATCGGGCTGGAGAATTACAGCACTATAATCAGTATTTCCGAAGATATCTTGAATTTCCTTCTGGTGCTGCTGGCGTGCCTCTTCACCGCCCCTGAACTATATCAGATTGGATTGATTCATTTTGGTATGGGGGTTTTCTTCCTGACCTTGAATGTATGGATCATTCACTATAAAGGCTGGTTCTCTCCCTACCTGGAGGGTCTGACAGGAAGCTTTTCCTTGACGAACTATAAAGCTGTTTGGCTAATGACGAAGACTGCATTTACGCTTTCCATTGGATTCCTTCTGACTGACGGAGAGTGGGAGCTCTTGACGTTATTTGCTAGTTATTTGGGACCAGCCGAGGTTGCAGCTTGGAGTATCATTGGTACATTATGGGAGGCTGTCGAAAGTTTTACCGAAGCTATCGGTGATGCTTCTGAAGTGAGATGCGCATTTCTATTGGGATGTGGTAAACCCAAGCACGCCCAGGTTTCTTCTTACAAATCTATGCTGATTGCTTCTCTTGGATCTTTCCTTGTGACATCTCTTGTCTTTATCATGGGAGAGGATATCGCGACTTGGCTGACATCAGATGCTGTGCTACAAAAATTGATTGCTGATTTGCTCCCCCTCTTTGGCATTGGAAATATCACTATGACAATTGGATCCGTGAGTTGGACACTGCTTGGTGCCCAAGGACGTTACCGTCTGGCAACCACTGTAGTTTTTGCCTGCAGTTGGATGGTCACTATTCCATTGGCCGCAGTTGCTAGTGTGTTGCTCAAGCTGAACTTGGAAGGACAAACTGCTGCCGTTGTAATTGGATACATGGCGAGTGGAACAGTCAATGCTTACTTTCTCTTTCGATCGGATTGGGAAGAATTGTCACGCGCGATTATTGAAAGCCACGAAGATACCGAAAATAAAAACACAGAACGCGAACCAGAAGAAGAAACAGACATGATTGAAAGTGCCGCACCAAGTAATTGTGCCGCTGGATCACTTTCCAGTGCTGTATCGGTTTCTTCGCAGGATAGTACGTTCTCCAAACAGAGGATAGAAGGCTCACCGGAAACTTTGAAGACGCCCTAGTTTCAACGGCAAAATAGCATTTTCAGATACAGATAGAATGCTTGCTAGTGTAACTTTACAGTTAGAGTAGCTTAATATTTAAGATACGAGTAGGATACAAGCAACTACGGTGGCCGAGGGCCCAGAAGCTCATTATTTGAGATTTGAGATTGCAGGTACCAGGTACCGTACAGTATGTCCCAAAAATTTGTGAGGCAATTAGGCACGATTCATTATCGTGGCATGATTCAGCTTGGTCGGCGTAGTATTTCGAGAAGCTCGTTAAATAATTTTATTTTGATCCACATTGATGAAGATTTTTATAACTACTGTTATCTGTATATTCGCCAAATCCGCCTCACATTTTCGCTTCCTCTGTAATTCCTGGAAAAAGATCACTCCAAATGCTACAAAAAATTGGAGATAAAAATCGCCGAGTACACTTTCCCCGAGTCTAACTTGAAACACTACACCCGTCATTACACTGCTTCTCGGCTTCACCAATTGAATAAACTCAATCTGTACCGTCCTCCAATCCTATAAAGCATTCATTAGGTTAAAATATGGCGGCAGAGTCGACCGCAGCTACTGCTCCAGCTACGAACCCAACCCTTGTTGAAGAATTGATGATGGGCCATGAAATGCACAAGTCTTCGATCGTTAACAAGACAACAGATGACACGCACGAGGAGAGTTTGAGCGAACAAATTCATAAGTCGCTTAGCATGGCCACTTCTGATGAACAATATAATCACGGAGATACACATCCCAAGAGTGTCGACAGCAAATTTGAGGACGACCATCCTAAGGAGGAGACGGGAAAGAAAGACAAGAAGAACGAAGAAGTCGAAAGCGAGAATGATTTGTCGAAGGTAGCTGTTGAGTCAGAAACTCAATCCGTAACTGACGAGAGCACTGAGGAGAGTAGCTCGGACGATAAATACAGCACTGTGGCTACCTTCACAGAGGATAGCGATCAACCCACAGGCGCAGCACATGTGACGACGCGAATGAATTCCTCTATGGACAGTGAGGCGCCTGCTGGAGAAGCCGAAATTACAACCAGGTCCATCTCGATGGATATGTCTGTTGCTGATCCCAAGGTCGATTCCACTGAGAGCAAGGAGAGCAACGAAGAGACATCCTTGGTGGCCATCAACACTGAAATCTCTAGACCTGGAGCCCCACCATCTACCCAATACTTTTTCACATGCAGTTCTCTTCTTTGTGGAAAGGTCGAAGATGTTGTAGAAGCCGATAAATCTTCTTTGCAGACAGAAGAAAAGGCAGTCACTATTAATGACGCCGGCACAACACAAGAGAAAGGCGAAACTACCAATCCTTCTATCACCCTTACAGAAGATCTGCTTAGTGAAGTGTTTTCTGCCGAGGAGTTGGCAGAGAAAACAACGGCTGACGTGGCTACGTCTGAAGAGGAATTGCCAACCGAATCTTCAGCAACACGCAGCCCCGTCGTCAAAGATGCTGCTGCTAAGGAAGTGCTTTCAGTTGAGGACTCAGCAGAGAAGGAAACATCTGATGCGCCTAAGTCTGAGGAAACACTACCATTAGAACCTGCTGTTACAGCAGCACCCACCCCAACTGTTTTCAAAGATGCCGCTGATAAGAGTAACAAGGCAGAGGACACTGGCGCCCTGGTCGAGTCAACCGCGGAAGGGCAACGCAATCTCAATCATGGTGCAGCATCCTTTGGGGCTCAGCGAAACTTCGCTCAACCATCTGCTTTCCATATCGCTGGACTTTTCTCTTGGTCGAAGCGAGCCTTGATATGCAAGGAGGTACCTACCGAAGGTCCGACCGAAGAATTAAAGATGACATTTTCAGACGACTTTATCATGACTTCTCGCAACGAAGCAGAACGGTCTTTTGCCAAAAACGCACCAGCTGTGGTTCAATTAGCACCGCAGGAACAAGAGGAAGCGGCGAACAAACTGGACTCGAACGATGCTGAGCGTGAGGCATCAGTTGAAGAAGCAGCAAACGGACAGGACGTGCTCGCTGAAGAACGTTCCTCCGCACCAGAAGCGGAGGAGAATCACGCTGCCGAAAAAGATAATGCTGATAATTCTCAGCTTTCTTCAGCAGAAGATCCTCTCGCTCTTATTATTGAGGAATCATTCTCTCAAAATATTGTACCACTTTTTGAAACCTGTTCTTTCATGAGTGTGACGGAAAGTGGTGAAAGGAAGGTTGCTCTGCTCGAAGCCGCATTGCACGAATATAACCAAAAGATCTCGATGGCGAAAGCGGAAATGAAAAAAATTAAACAAGTGGCAACAAAACTTACTGCAAGACAAAATAGATATTTCATAGCTCTTGAAAAAGCTTTGCAACAGCTTGAAGTGACCACCAAAAAGACTCAAAATGAACTTGATATTGCTGTTGCTGAGCTAAACAAAATTGAGGCCAAGCCAGATACCTACACAAACGATGAAACTGATATTACCAACAATATCAGTTCTCAGTCTATGGCATCCAAAAACGACAATGATGTCAGTTTTTCGGCAGACAGCAGTCCATCATCAGCCCACCAGACGACACGTATTAATACTTCTGATTCCGTGGCGATAGTGGGGGTAGACACAATGGCCAATCTGCAAGACGAGGCCTATGCCTGCGGTCGCGAAGCATGCGTGATATTGTAAACTACCCAATCACAGCTGGAGAGGAATCTCCGGGAAGCTCAATGCTGTTTTTACACACTATAGGGTGTCTCGTCTTTTTTGCAAAACAAATTGATACATTTATCCGTAGAAATCAATAATATAATCATCTGCATGTACTTCACTACAGAAAATATTTCAAGTCTTTGAGTACACGATAGTCTGTTGCACTTTGTCGCGTGCTTGTGAATGTTTCTCTTACTATGAAGCTATCTTAATTGTGTAAATACGGAGTAGCCTTCGTCGAGAGAAGTTCGTAGCTTTCCCGGGGTCAAGGTAGCGACTGAACGAAACACAATAGAAAAACGAACAGCTAAGATTGCCCACACAATATTTGATCGGTGGTTCCCATCGGCAGAAAGCAACAAAAATGGAAATGACACATATGTTATCACCATTCCCGGGATATGGAAAAATCCCGGGGCTGAGTATCCAATTTTCCGGGATATCCATATCCCGGGCTTGTTTGACGATTTAGTGATCACCAATTCCGGGATATTGAAAAATCAC
>Ga0210036_1004055_pt1 | contig 13848 bp, 8 predicted proteins | sample CryGeymeta201515_FD_185469 | JGI IMG/M metagenome (GOLD analysis project Ga0210036, IMG submission 185469) | Groundwater microbial communities from Crystal Geyser aquifers in Utah, USA - Crystal Geyser metaG 2015-15 (SPAdes) (version 2) | ecosystem: Environmental > Aquatic > Deep subsurface >...
TTAATATTGTTTAAAGGTCTATCAAAAATAAACTTATTGATAAACTGGACTAAAGTCAGTGCTGTAATCTTAGCTAACACTCTGGTTTTAAACCCCTGGAATGACTTAGCGTAATTTCTTCTAATCATAAACTGATCACATAGTTGTGAAAAAAGTGTTTCAATTCTTTTTCTTGATTTTCTAAAAATATAAGGCTGTGACCTATAGTTTTTTTGGTTGCTCCTCATCGGAGTTTCCAGTTTGATGTTTGCTGTTTCAAACAAATCCAATTGAATTGTTGCAGACAAATATCCTCTGTCACCAAGAAGCACACAGTCAGTCATTTGATATTTCAGGTCTTTGAGTAAATGGACATCGTGTACACTTGCCTTTGTTATATCTATAGCCTTAAAGACACCGTCAACAGTACAAACTCCGTGAAGCTTATATCCGTAATACCAAGTATCTTGAGAAGCACAATAACCCTTATCTGGTGCTGTTTGAAAATCTTCTTTGCAGATTTTAACCCTGTTTTGTCTGGCTTTTTTGCAAATTTCAAGAGGCATACTATCGATTATAAAGTAGTCTTCATAATCTGTAAATCTTGAATACAAACAACTGCGCACTTGATTTGTGTATGAAAAAAACTTTTTCCTTCGTTTGTTAAACTGACTTCTCTCTATTAGGTTTGGAATTTGAGACCCATCAATTAGCTTAAAAAGGTGATTTTCGCTATCGATTGACATAAACTCAGCAGCCAAACTTAGAGCAACGACTTCAATATCAGACATTTTGCTTTTTCTGCCAACCTGATATTCTGAGGGTGTAACAATATGAAAAGAACTTACAACTTCTAAAACTTTAAAATAATTTTTTACTATATTTGACATAAGATATTGGGTTGTTTTGCGACTTAAAGATACTGTAATTCAGTATCTTATCCAATATCTTTTTTTGTTTTATCCTATTTCACCCAACGGGTATAAATCTATTAAAAATTAATCCTATGAAAAAAGTATGCTACTTATTATTTTTTATGGTTAGCCTAACTTACGCTAACCATAATTTAACCTTAAACAAAAATGACCCACAAGTTGGTGATGTATTAATCCTTAATAAAACAAATGCTAATGGATTTAAGTATATTTTCTTTCCTAAATTAAATGTTATTGCAAAAAAGGGTGGTTTAGCTAACTACCATATTGTTGAAGGAAATCATGCGGTTATTAAAAAAGTTGAAACCAATGAGAATGGCGATACTTTTGTACATTTAGAAAGAATAAACGGTAAAAAATTCTTCAGTTGCTTAAAAGAAGTAAAAGCTAACTATACAAAATCATTAGAACATGGTGAAATGTCATTGCTAAAAATTTGAATTGAATAGAAATATTCTGTTGTGAATGCTCTGAAAATATCAGGGCATTTTTTATTTCAAATATTTAAAATGATAGTTGTGCTTAACAAAAATTTAGCAACTAAAATTGTACCTTTGCACTTTTGCAAATTTATGAGCCAATTTGAAGAGTATATTGAGGTTAAAGGTGCCAGAGTACATAACCTCAAGAATATTGATGTTACCATACCCAGAGAAAAACTAGTGGTCATTACTGGCTTGTCTGGTAGTGGAAAATCCTCATTGGCCTTTGACACGATTTATGCAGAAGGACAAAGACGTTACATTGAAACGTTTTCAGCCTATGCGCGTCAGTTTCTAGGCGGTTTAGAACGACCAGACGTTGATAAAATTGATGGCTTATCACCCGTTATAGCCATTGAACAAAAAACCACTAGCAAATCGCCACGTTCTACGGTTGGAACCATTACCGAAATTTATGATTTTTTAAGATTGTTATTCGCTCGAGCTTCAGATGCCTACAGCTACAATACAGGCGAGAAAATGGTGAGTTATAGTGATGCTCAAATTAAAGAACTTATTATCAGTGATTTTAATGGCAAACGAATTAACATTCTAGCACCTGTAGTGCGTTCACGTAAAGGACATTACAGAGAGTTGTTTGAACAAATTGCTAAACAAGGTTTTGTTAAGGTTAGAACCGACGGTGAGATTCAAGACCTTAAAAAAGGCATGAAACTAGATCGGTACAAAACACATGATGTAGAGATTGTTATAGACAGATTGGTGATTGATGATTCGGCAGATAACCATAAACGCTTAACAGAATCCATTAATACAGCCATGTATCATGGCGATGATATTTTGATGGTGATGGATCAAGATACTAACGAAGCCAGATATTTTAGTCGACATTTAATGTGTCCCTCATCTGGAATATCATATCCTAACCCAGAGCCCAATAATTTTTCTTTTAACTCACCAAAAGGAGCTTGCTCTCATTGTAATGGTATTGGAACATTACACCAAGTAAACGAGAGAAAAATTATTCCAAACGACACGCTTTCTATTAAAAATGGAGCTCTTGCACCACATGGTCCAGAAAAAAACAGCTGGATTTTTAAGCAACTTGAAATCATAGCACAGCGCTTTAATTTTAAGTTAACAGATGCTTACAAGGATATTCCTGAAGAAGCCAAACACATGATTTTATATGGCGGAAACGATAAATTTTCAATTGAAAGTAAAGTATTAGGCGTTACAAGAGATTATAAAATTGATTTTGAAGGCGTTGCCAATTTTATAGAAAATCAATACATAAACGCCGATTCAACCTCGTTAAAACGATGGGCTAAAGACTATATGGACAAAATAATCTGTCCAGAATGTCATGGCTCAAGATTAAAAAAAGAATCCCTTTATTTCAAAGTAAATCATAAAAATATTGCAGACTTAGCCAATATAGACATTATAGAATTATCCAACTGGTTTAACGATTTACACAACCATTTATCAAAAAAACAATTTATTATTGCTGAAGAAGTTATCAAAGAAATCAAAGCTAGGTTAAAATTTTTGTTGGATGTAGGTTTAGATTACTTAACATTAAACAGAAGTTCAAAATCTTTATCTGGAGGCGAAGCTCAACGCATTCGTTTGGCTACACAAATAGGTTCTCAATTAGTTGGAGTTCTTTATATATTAGACGAACCAAGCATTGGCTTGCACCAACGCGATAATGAAAAACTTATTAACTCTTTAATAGCTTTAAGAGATATTGGCAACTCAATTATTGTGGTTGAACATGATAAAGATATGATAGAGCGTGCTGATTATGTGATTGATATCGGACCCAAGGCTGGAAAACATGGTGGAGAAATCATCAGTATTGGAACACCCGATGAATTAAAAACACATCAAACCTTAACAGCCGACTATCTCAATGGTACAAAAAAAATCGATGTACCAAAGAAGCGTAGAAAAGGCAATGGGAAATCTATAATTCTTAAAGGATGTACAGGGAATAATCTTAAAAATGTTTCTGTTTCTTTTCCATTAGGAAAAATGATTGGAGTTACTGGCGTTTCAGGTAGTGGTAAATCAACATTAATTAATGAAACCCTATACCCTATTTTAAATGCTTATTATTTTAATGGCGTTAAAAAACCAATGCCTTATAAAAGTATTGATGGCTTAAAACATATTGACAAAGTTATTGATGTCAATCAATCACCTATTGGAAGAACTCCAAGAAGTAATCCAGTAACCTACACTGGTACGTTTAGTGAAATAAGAAGTTTGTTTGCTAAAATTCCTGAAGCCATGATTCGTGGTTATAAAGCTGGTAGATTTAGCTTTAATGTTTCCGGTGGCCGTTGTGAAACCTGCCAAGGTGGAGGTTTACGAGTTATAGAAATGAATTTTTTACCAGATGTGTATGTAGAATGTGAAACCTGCCAAGGAAAACGTTTTAATAGAGAAACTTTAGAAATTCGCTATAAAGGAAAGTCCATTAGTGATGTCTTGGATATGACCATCAGTGAAGCAGTAACCTTTTTTGAGCACATTCCAAAAATCCATAACAAACTTAAAACCATTGAAGATGTTGGTCTTGGATACATTACTTTAGGGCAACAAAGCACCACATTATCTGGTGGCGAAGCTCAACGCATAAAATTGGCAACAGAATTAAGCAAACGTGATACTGGCAATACGTTTTATATTTTAGATGAACCTACAACAGGTTTGCATTTTGAGGATATTCGTGTATTAATGCACGTTTTAAACAAATTGGTTGATAAAGGCAATACAGTGTTAATTATTGAGCACAATTTAGATGTTATTAAAACCGTTGACCATATTATTGATATTGGCTATGAAGGCGGAAAAGGTGGCGGACAAATTATTGTTGAAGGCACACCTGAAGAAGTGTCAAAACATAAAAAAAGCTATACAGCACAGTTCCTTAAAAAAGAATTGTTATAGAAACTAGTATATAGTAACCAATGTTTAGTGTTCAGTAAAATGAAAATAAAAAACACTAAATTTGAAATTTGCACATTAAAACGCATTATCAAATAAACACTTAAACAATATATGAGACAAGAATTACATCCTAAAGGATGGAATGAAATAAAAACAAACGACTCTTGGGCCATTTTTAAAATCATGGGAGAGTTTGTAAGTGGTTTTGAAAAAATGAGTAAAATAGGCCCTTGTGTGTCTATTTTTGGGTCAGCCAGAATCAAACCTGATAATAAGTATTATGAATTAGCTGAAAAAATTGCTAAAAAAATTGTACAATCTGGCTATGGAGTTATAACAGGCGGCGGACCAGGTATTATGGAAGCTGGTAATAAAGGTGCACATCTTGGTGGTGGTACATCCGTAGGGCTTAACATTGATTTGCCTTTTGAACAACATGACAATCCCTATATAGACTCAGATAAAAACCTGGATTTTGATTATTTCTTCGTAAGAAAAGTTATGTTTGTTAAATACTCACAAGGATTTGTAGTAATGCCCGGAGGCTTTGGAACCCTTGATGAATTATTTGAAGCTATTACCTTGATCCAAACCCATAAAATTGAAAAATTCCCCATCATACTTGTTGGAAAAGAATTTTGGGAAGGTCTTTTTAATTGGATAAAACAAACGCTCTTAAAAGAGTTCGGTAACATCAGTGAGAAAGATTTAGATTTAATCCACTTGGTTGATAACGAAGATGACGTGATTAAAATTTTAGACGAATTTTATCATACCTCTGATTTTAGCCCTAATTTTTAAAGAAAAAAATCAAAAATATATTACCCGTTAAATTTGCTATATTGCCAAACCAACCTATCTATTGTTTTAACCTTAAATGTTTTTAAAATAAATTGAGATTTAGAGTATTAAGTTTTTTTTTGGTTGGCTTTTTTTGCCTTCACACCTTCGGTCAAAATAACATTGACCTAAGAGCTATTTTTAATATAGAAAAAAAACAAATCTCCATCTCTCAAACCATCGAATATTATAACGCCTCAAACGATACTCTTGAAACCATCTATCTAAATAATTGGACTAATAGTTATTCCACTAAAAAAACACCACTAGCCATAAGAATGGCCGATGAATATAAAAATGATTTTCATCTTGCAAAAAACGAAGACAGAGGTTACTCTGTTATTACTTCTATAAAACAACATAACGAAGAGGTTCCTTATGAACAATTACTCGATCACATCGATGTTGTTAAGGTTAAACTAAATTCTCCTGTTAAACCTCATGAATCTTATAAAATAAATCTCACTTATATTGTTCAAATTCCCAATGATAAATTTACACGTTACGGAATAAGCCCATCAGGAGATATCCATTTAAGATATTGGTATATTACTCCAGCTATTTATGATGGACAATGGCAATATTACAGCAATAAAGATTTAGATGATTTATACATTCCTGAAGCCAATCTAGCCTTAGAAATTATTTATCCTAAAAATTACAACCTTACTTCAGAATTGGATGTTATTAACATTACTCAAAATAATACGAACAAAACAGTTATCCTTAGAGGAAACAACCGAGTTAACAATAAATTATTTTTAAATAAAACGCCTATCTTCAACGCCATACAAAACGATAGTATAGCATTTATTTCTAGTATTAAAGATGCCGATTTGGATGTTTTAGACAAAATTTTAATCACAGAAAAAATCACCAAATTTATTGATGACCATTTAGGTAAATACCCACATAAGAAATTACTTTTAACCCATATAGATTATGAAAAAGAACCTATATATGGTTTAAATTTTTTACCAAAATTCATACATCCTTACCCAGAACATTTTCAATACGAATTAAAACTTTTAAAAGTTGCTTTATATAATTATCTAGAAAATACGTTGTTTATAAACCCAAGAAAAGATCAGTGGTTATTAGATGGATTACAAATTTATTTCTTAATGAAATATGTTGAGCTTAATTATCCTGACATGAAGTTTTTAGGTTCATTAGCAGATTTTTGGGCCATTCGTTCATTTCACGCAGCAGATTTAAGCTTTAATGATAAATATGTTCTTGCTTACATGCTCATGGCCAGAACCAACAGAGACCAACCCTTAACCATGGCAAAAGATTCTTTATTAAAATTTAATAAAAGTATTTCGAATAAATATAAAGCTGGCATTGGGTTTAAGTATTTAGATGATTTTATAAATTCTGATGTTCTTGAAAATTCCATAAAAACGTTTCTATCAAACAATCAGTTAAAACCCATTAAGGCCAAAGCCTTTGAAACTTTTTTAAAAACCCAAACCCATAAAAACATTGATTGGTTTTTTAATGACTACTTAACAACAAGAAAAAAAATAGATTTCAAAATAAAGGATGTTATTAAAACAGAAGATTCTTTAACGCTTACCATAAAAAACAAAACAGACAATGCAATGCCTGTATCCTTATACAGCTTAAGTAATGATACTATAGTATCCAAAATATGGATAGAAAATATATCAAAAAGTAAAACCATCACCATTCCTAGAAATAATAGTAATAAATTAGTTCTTAACTATCAAAACATTATTCCAGAAACCAATTTAAGAGATAACTGGAAATCGTTAAAAGGCATGTTTTTTAATAATAAACCCCTGCAATTAAGGCTGTTTAAAGATATTGAAGACCCTAATTACAACCAGATGTTTTTTATGCCCATTTTAGAATACAATAATATCTATGATGGATTAACCCTTGGTGGAAAATTATACAACAAAACGGTTTTAAGAAAACGTTTTAATTACAAATTAGAACCAAAGTATTCCCTAAAATCAAAATCATTTACAGGAAAAGCTAATGTTTATAACATTCATGACTTTGAAAACAGCAATTTATATTCAATAAACTACGGCTTTAGGGCAGGTTATCAATCGTATGCAGAAGATTTGTTTGTGCGCCAATTTACCCCATACCTTTCATTTTTCTTTAGAGAAGATAAAGATTTTCGATCTAATAAAAAGAAAGCGCTATTTTTAAGATATTTAGACATTAGTAGAGACAAGGATGTAAATAACATTACAACCTCTACCGAACCAAATTACAAGGTTTTTAATGTTAGGTTTGTAGATTCGAACGATAACTTAATTAAATTTAACAGCTGGTACGCTGATTTTCAAATTGCAAAAACGTTTACCAAATTATCTTTTGATTATGAGTACCGTCGTTTATTCGAAAATAATAGACAATTAAATGTTCGCTTTTTCTCTGGAGTATTTTTAAAAAACACCAACCCAAATGGGTCAGACTTTTTTAGTTTTGCCACAGATAGGCCAACCGATTATTTATTTGATTATGCTTATTTAGGCCGATCTGAATCTTCTGGTATTTTTAGTCAGCAATACATTGGTGCAGAAGGAGGTTTTAAATCTAAACTAGAAACACCATTTGCTAACCAATTTATGTCAACCGTTAACGTTAGCACAACACTTTGGAAATACGTATTGGCATATTCAGACATTGGACTTGTAAAAAACCGCCACGACAATTTAAAATTTGTGTACGATTCTGGTATCCGGGTCAATTTAGTTACCGATTACTTTGAACTTTATTTTCCTGTATATTCAAATTTAGGTTGGGAAATTGGACAGCCCAACTATGATCAAAAAATTAGGTTTAGATTTACAATTGATCCAAAGACGTTATTTGGTTTATTTAGAAGACGTTGGTATTAATAATGTTAATATTTTGAATTTTTTATTGAATTAATCAGGTATTTTTGATTAATTAATAATAAAAATTATTTTTGAATTTGTATCATTAAGAATTCTTCAAACATATTGGAATAATAATATTGTAGAAACCACAAACTTTAACTAAATTTGCCCAAAAAGAGACCGCTAAATTTCATGCAACCAATACCAGACCTAAAAAATAACATGTCTTTTGATGACTTCAAAAATGAAGTTTTAAACGATTATAAAATTGCTGTCACCAGTCGTGAATGTAGTTTATTAGGCCGCAGGGAAGTTTTAACAGGAAAAGCAAAATTTGGAATTTTTGGTGATGGAAAAGAGGTGCCACAATTAGCCATGGCAAAAGCCTTTTTAAAAGGCGACTTTCGTTCAGGCTATTATCGCGATCAAACCTTCATGATGGCCTTAGGCGAATTAACGGTTGAACAATTTTTTGCAGGTTTATATGCTAACACAGATTTAAGCTTAGAACCTATGTCTGCCGGCCGTCAAATGGGAGGCCATTTTACAACACATAGTTTAGACGAAAATGGTCATTGGAAAGACTTAACCAAACAATACAATTCCAGTGCAGACATTTCGCCAACTGCAGGACAAATGCCTCGTTTACTAGGTTTGGCTCAAGCTTCAAAAATATATAGAAATATTGAAAACATAAACCATTCCAAGTTTTCAATAAATGGTAATGAAGTAGCTTGGGGAACCATTGGTAATGCCAGCACAAGTGAAGGGCTGTTTTTTGAAACCATCAACGCTGCTGGGGTTTTGCAAGTTCCCATGATTATAAGCATTTGGGATGATGAGTATGGAATTTCAGTACACGCAAAACATCAAACCACTAAAGAAAACATCTCAGAAATCCTTAAAGGTTTTCAACGAAATAAAAAAGAAAAAGGCTATGAAATACTTCGGGTAAAAGGTTGGGATTATGCCAATCTCATTGAAACCTACCAGGAAGCATCTGCCATAGCGCGCAAAGAGCATATTCCTGTTTTGATTCATGTCAACGAATTAACACAGCCTCAAGGTCATTCAACATCCGGCTCTCATGAGCGTTATAAAGATAAGAATCGTTTAAATTGGGAGACAGAACTGGATTGTAATGTAAAAATGCGTTCATGGATGATTGAATCTGGCATTGCAACCAACGAAGATTTAACAGATATGGAACGTACCATTAAACGAGATGCAAGAGATGGAAAAAATAGAGCTTGGCATACGTTTTTAGCACCCATATTAAAAGAAAGACAAGATCTTACTCTAATTTTATCTCGTTTAGCTGAAAAGAGCCATCATTCAGAATTTATCTTAAAATCTAAACAATATTTATTAGCTTTAGATGAGCCTTCAAGAAAAGATGTCCTTTCAACAGCTAGAAAAGTTTTGCATCATATCATATCTGAATCTTCTATTGAAAAACAAAATTTAGTCAACTGGATCAACACTAATTTTAAAGAGTCACAACCAAAATTCAGTTCTCATTTATATTCAGAATCCGATAAATCTGCCATTAAAATAAAAGAAGTAAAACCCTATTATAATAATGAATCTCCACTTGTTGATGGCAGAATCATTATCAGGGACAATTTTGATTATATCTTTAAAAACTATCCAGAAACTCTTATTTTTGGTGAAGACACAGGTTATATAGGCGATGTAAACCAAGGTTTGGAAGGCTTACAAGAAAAGTATGGATATTTAAGGGTTTCAGATACAGGCATACGCGAAGCTACCATTGTAGGTCAAGGTATTGGCATGGCTATGAGAGGCTTAAGACCCATTGCAGAAATTCAATATTTAGATTACATAATGTATGCCATACAAATTATAAGTGATGATTTAGCAACCTTACATTACAGAACAAAAGGCCGACAAAAAGCGCCTTTAATCATAAGAACTCGTGGACATCGATTGGAAGGCATTTGGCATTCAGGTTCTCAATTAGGTGGCATTATAAACTTAGTTCGTGGCATCCATGTATTAGTGCCAAGAAACATGACCAAAGCAGCTGGATTTTACAATACACTTTTACAAGGCGATGAGCCAGCTTTAGTGGTAGAATGCTTAAATGGTTACAGGTTAAAAGAAAAAATGCCATTGAATATTGGAGAATTTAAAACACCTATTGGCGTTGTTGAAACAGTAAAACAAGGAAAAGACATCACCTTGGTTTCTTACGGATCAACGCTTAGAATTGTGGAACTTGCCGCAAAAGAACTTCAATCATTGGATATTGATGCCGAAGTCATTGATGTACAATCCTTATTACCCTTTGATTTAAATCACGATATTGCAAAAAGTCTTGCTAAAACAAATCGCGTTATGGTTATTGATGAAGATGTGCCCGGTGGCGCTTCTGCATACATATTAAACGAAATATTAAATACCCAAAATGGCTATCAATATTTAGATAGCCAACCAAAAACCTTAACAGCCAAAGCCCATAGACCAGCGTATGGAACTGATGGTGACTACTTCTCTAAACCGTCTGTTGAAGATGTTTTTGAAGCCGTTTATAATGTTATGCACGAACTAAATCCTGTTGATTTTCCTAAATTGAGATAAACATATTGTGAAAGCCGTTTCAGTAGTTAACATTAAAAAAGAATTACAACATCTTTCTACTGAAGAATTGACCGAGTTATGCTTACGCTTATCAAAATTCAAAAAGGAAAACAAAGAACTCCTAACCTATTTATTGTTTGAGTCTCATGATGAAACTGGATATATTGAATCTGTTCAAAAAGACATGGATGAACAATTTGAATTGATTAACACCAATAGCTATTTCTACATAAAAAAAAGTGTCAGAAAAATATTGAGAACTGTTAAAAAATTTGCTCGATATTCTCAAAAAAAAGAAACCGAAGTTGAATTATTGATCTATTTCTGTCAAACATTAAAAGATTTCAAGCCTTCCATAAAACATAATGTAACCCTCACCAATATTTACGAAAGGCAAATTGTTTTAATTAAAAAAATTGTTTCTACACTGCACGAAGATTTGCAATATGATTATCATTCCATGCTTGAAGCCTTAAATGATTGAGATTTTATACTTAATGTGTAACTTTGTTGTTTTAAGCCAAAGATTTCAATATAAAGAATGATAAACATTCACGAAAAAACCCTACAAGATTTAGAATTTCCAACCGTTTTAAAACAGGTTAGCGAACATTGCATAACGCCGTTAGGAAACGAAAAAGCACTTAATATGTCTCCTTTTAAAACTAAAGAAGATATTTTGGGCGCTTTACAGTTAACGAATGAGTATCTATCTTCGTTTCATAATAATAACCGGATACCCAATCATGGGTTTGATGCCATAAACAAAGAACTTCTTCTCTTAAGAATTGAAAATACCTATCTTGAAGTTCACAGTTTAAAAAAAATTATCTCTATTTCCTTAACAACGAATGACATCGTTTCTTTTCTAGAAAAATTTAAAGACTATTACCCTAAATTAAATGACTTTGCATCTCATATAGAAATTAATAAAACCATTATTGAAAAAGTAGATGCTATTGTGGACCGTTTTGGAGACATCAAAGACAATGCCTCCAGATTGTTGTTAGAGTTAAGACAAAGGATCAACAAGGTAAAAGGTAAAATAAATCAGAGTTTTGCAACGGCTTTAAACGCCTATCATCAATTGGAGTATTTAGATGATATCAGGGAATCTGTGGTTGACAACAAACGCGTTTTAGCCGTAAAAGCCATGCACAGACGTAAGGTTAAAGGTGCTATTATGGGCGGAAGTAAAACGGGCAGTATTGTATATATAGAACCAGAAACTACCTTGCAATTTACACGAGAACTTAATAATTTAGAGTACGAAGAAAAAGAAGAAGTTATTCGTATTTTAAAAGACCTTACCAACGTTATTCGTCCGTTTAAAACCTTATTAGAAGATTCACAAACGTTATTAATAGATTTGGATGTCATTGCTGCCAAAGCAAAATATGCCAACTCCATGAATGCTGTGCTTCCCGAAATTTCTGAAGACAGAAGCCTATTGCTCAAAGATGCTTATCATCCTCTTTTGTATTTAAACCATTTAAAAAATAAAAAAACCACCTTTCCTCAATCCATAGATTTTAATCAAGAAAAGCGTGTTATTGTTATTTCTGGACCTAATGCCGGCGGAAAAAGCATTACCCTTAAAACCATTGGCTTGCTTCAGGTTATGTTACAAAGTGGTTTATTAATTCCGGTTCATGAACGTAGTAAAGTTTTTATTTTTGATAGAATTTTAAGCGATATAGGCGATAATCAGTCTATTGAAAATCATTTAAGCACCTATAGTTATCGCTTAAAACAAATGAATTACTTTTTAAAAAAGTGTAATAAAAACACCTTGTTTTTAATTGATGAATTTGGAACCGGAAGTGACCCAGAACTTGGTGGTGCCTTGGCTGAAACGTTTTTAGAAGAATTTTATCATCGGGAAGCATATGGTATTATCACAACCCACTACTCCAACCTAAAGATTTTAGCAAATGAATTGCCTTATATGGTCAATGCCAACATGCTTTTTGATGAAAAATCTTTAGAGCCTTTATATAAATTGGTGGTTGGACAAGCCGGAAGCTCTTTTACGTTTGAAGTGGCTCAGAAAAACGGCATTCCTTTTAGTTTAATTAACCGAGCCAAAAAGAAGATTGAACGTAGTAAAGTACGGTTTGATGCCACCATTGCCAAACTTCAAAAAGAACGCTCTAAACTTGAAAAAACAGGCGAATCTTTACGTATCAATGAAAAGAAAAAAATTAAGGAAGCCGATAAATTAGAAGAAACCAATGCCAAAATTCAAAAAAAACTGGAAAGCTATCAAGAATTGTATGACAGTAACCAACGTTTAATTTATTTAGGACATAAAATTAATGACCTAGCCGAAAAATATTTTGAAAATAAGCAAAAACGCGAATTGATGGCAGAGTTTTTCAAAATCGTTCAAATTGAAAACTCCAAGCGAAAAAAAGTTTCCGTCAAAGAAAAGCACGTTATAAAAGCTAAAGAAGAACAAGTTAAACAAGAAGTTGAAAAAGTAGTGACCGTTATTAGAGAAAAGAAACAAGAAGCCAAAAAGAACAAAATAGAAGTCCCAAAACCCAAACCCATTTTAAAAATTGGCGATCGGGTTCGTATGAACGATGGTCGTGCTATTGGCAGTATTGATAAAATTGAAAAAAATAAAGCCACAGTAAATTATGGTATGTTTACCACCAATGTTAGCTTAGAACAATTAGAATTGGTTAAAACTGTAAAAAAGTGAGGCATATTTAGTGAGCAGTGCTCAGTGGTATTTTTAGTAACAAAACATGATAAATATTCCAAAACATAAAAAACTAATTTTATTTGATGGCGTTTGCAACCTTTGTAACTCCAGTGTAAATTATGTTATTAAGCATGATAAAAACAATGTGTTTATGTTTGCGCCTTTGCAAAGTGACGTTGGGCAGCAAATTATTAGCAAACACCATATAGATACTAAAAAAACAGATTCTATTTTACTTTACTCGGAAGAAAATGGGATTGATTACAAATCTACCGCTGCTTTAAAAATTGCCTTTCATTTAGGGTTTCCAAACCGTTTATTAAGCGTGTTTTTTATTATTCCCACATTTATAAGAAATTGGGGTTATGATTATATAGCTAAAAACCGCTATAAATGGTATGGAAAAAAGGAATCGTGTATGATTCCAACAGCAGCATTAAAAAGTAAGTTTTTAGAGTAATTTTTATCTTTGTCATTGCGAACACAGTGAAGAACTCATTGATAAT
>Ga0210036_1004064_pt1 | contig 13829 bp, 17 predicted proteins | sample CryGeymeta201515_FD_185469 | JGI IMG/M metagenome (GOLD analysis project Ga0210036, IMG submission 185469) | Groundwater microbial communities from Crystal Geyser aquifers in Utah, USA - Crystal Geyser metaG 2015-15 (SPAdes) (version 2) | ecosystem: Environmental > Aquatic > Deep subsurface >...
AGTTTAGGGTGCTTTTGAAGCCAAAGTTTTAAAAGCTTTGCATGATGGTATCTTACATTATCAATAACCAGAATGATTTTGGAATACGCTCTGTATTGGTAAAGTAGTTTCTTCAAGTGTTTTTTAAAGCTTTTGTAATTTCCTTTTTCGTGGAAACTTACCGTGATTTGTCCCGTATCGTAATTATAACTTCCAATTCCCGTATATCTTTCTCGACCGCGTTGTTTAGCTATTATACCTGGCTGCTGACCCCTTGTACTCCACTTATATCCAATTGTCGCTGTATTAGAAAGAGAAAACTCATCTCCGAATATCAAAACTGTATCAACAGGACCTTCTAGGATTTTTTTTTAAGAGATTCTTTAAATTCTTCTTGCTGGACTGGATCAGCCTCGGGATAAAAACCCTTTGCTTTTTGATATGTAAATCCTAAGTCTTTTATAATGTTATAGATCTGCGCTTTCTTATACTCTCGATTAAAATTTTTCTTTATCCAATCAATAAGAACTGGACCAGTCCATGTTTCAGTATTATAACCATGTGCTGTTGGACTTTCTACGTCAATTAGATTTCGCAGCTTAGTAAGTTGTTCTTCATTTAGGCCAGCTTTACGGCCACGACCTTTTTTATCTCTAAGTCCATCAATACCTTCAGCTTCAAATCTATGCGCCCAATTCAAAATCTGTTTGAAGCTAGTATGGTATAGTTGCTCAAGTTTCCTACTTGCAATGCCAAGTGACAATTGATGAATTGCATATAATTTGATTCCGATACCATATCTCTCATCACTGGTGATTAGTGCTTTTATATCATCAGGCTCGTAACCTGAAATTTTTAAAACTGGTCTTCCCATAATTGTAATTTTTTACAAAAATACAATTAATATGTGTAAATATTTATTAGACTTTATATAAAAAAAATTGTTTCATCGGGTTAAAGGCTTACTGGTTTTGAAATGGATTAGCTCAAAAAATCTTTGATTTCAGTAGAGGAAGGAACACGGCCGCTTACCACCACTTTTTCGTCAACGACCAGTCCGGGCGTGCGCATCACACCATAATTCATGATATCCATGATGTCTTCTACTTTAGTGATTTCAGCATCAATTTGATGTTCGGCAACCACATTGCGAACGCTTTGCTCGAGGGTTTTACATTTTGGGCAGCCTGTGCCCAGAATTTTAATGGATTTTGACATTACTTTAGATATTAAGGGTTTTTAATTGTTCGTTTTTGAATAAATCACAGAAGTATTGCTTGGCCAGTTCCCAGTTAGCGCGATCCAGACAATATTTTATTTTAGGAGGATTCACCTCTCCTTTGATCAGGCCTGAAGCTTTCAACTCCTTTAAATGTTGCGATAAAGTGGAACGGGCTATGGGTAGTTCATCCGCTATATCTCCGCTATAGCAGCAACTTTGATTCGAAAGCAACTCCAGTATCATCACACGGGCAGGATGTCCCATTGCCTTGGCAATTCTGGCTAACTTGATCTGACTTTCGGTATAGGTAATCGTTACTGACATGTATTTCGTATTTCGTAAAATAACGAAACAAAAGTAGATGCTTTGGCCGGATTGACCAAAATAAAAATGTTAAAATGAAGATAAACACTGAAATTTATATTATGTCTAAATAAGCCGTATTTTTATATTTTGTAAATTATTTTTTTGAAAAGCGGTAATCATTTCGTTATTTTGCGAAATAACTAAACCTTACTAAGAATAAAAATAGAAATTTTAGTTACTGACTGTCCAAATTGCTAAATAATGAAGACTCATGTTAAAGAAAGAATCCAAGAATTACAAATGGTGGTCAAACTTAGCATAGTGGATTTAGACAGTAGCCACATTGTGGAAAATGAAATTTATGCACCGGCACTTAAAATTAATGGTAAATTGATATTCAAGGGCTTACAACCAAATAAAGAGGCCATTAAAGGACAATTAAAAAACTACACTTAATGGATAAAAAGATTGTTTTCGAGGCTGACATCAATGAGTTGGCAAGGTTTTCAAAAGCCATGAGTCATCCTGTGAGGATTTATATCCTAAAAAAACTCTCACATATGAATACTTGCTGTTACAGTGGTGATCTGGTTGAAGAATTGCCTGTGGGCAGATCCACTTTATCCCAGCACCTGAAAGAGCTCAAGCATGCCGGCCTTATTCAGGGCGAAACAGAAGCACCTTATATTAAGTATTGTTTGAACCGCGAAAACTGGGAAAAAGTGCGGCAATTGTGTAAGGATTTGTTTGAATAATTTTAATTAGTAAGACCATGTTAGCAATTAAAGTTTTAGGGCCAGGATGCCCTAATTGTCTTAAACTGGAAAAGCTGTGCCGGGAGGTTTTGACCGAATCTGGTTTGGATGGAAAGGTTGAGAAATTAACCACTCAGGCTGATTTTGAACATTGGGGTGTTTGGCTTACTCCTGCACTGGTAATTAATGAAAAATTAATGCTTCAAGGTAAATTGCCCACTAAGAACACGCTTTTAAATTGGATCAAAAAGGCAGTTTAGATTTCATTCCTAAAACTTTTTATTTATGAAAAAAACAGATAAACCTATTTTTCAGGATTTTCACATCGAAGGCGTTGAGCATATTGCCCCGCAGCATGCGTATGAATTGATTACTAAAAACGAAGCTGTGTTGATTGATGTACGTGAAATGGACGAAGTGAAAGCCGAAGGTATTGATATGGAGGGCGTGTTATATCATCCAATGTCAGCCATTTTAGACCGGCTTAAGTACATCAGCAAAAATCAAAAAATCATTTTGGCATGCCCGGGTGGTGTGCGCAGCTCCAAGGTAGCCAACCTGCTCAATCGTTTCGATTATCCCGATGTGGCTAACCTCGATGGCGGAATGATGCAATGGAAAGTGCAGGGTTTGCCCTATAAAGTTTATCTGAAGATTAGTGCGGGAGCAGGTTGTGGCTGTGGCTGCAACAGCGAAACCGACAGCTTGCTCAATGGCAAAAGTTGTTGCTAGGCCGGTTTTTTATCAATAAGTGTAAGCGAAGCTGTCATGATTCATTCCGTAAAATTGCTTTGTCCGTCCAAAAAATGCAGGAAATGTATCCGTTTTGAGCAAAAGATTGCTGAAAAATTCAGGCAACTTGACAAAGCCGTAATAATTGAAATTATTGATCAGCAGAAGGACTGGATGCGATACAACACCTGGATCTTGCCTACAGTAGTCATCAATGGCAAAGTAGTTTCAAGAGGTTATGTACCTGCGGTAAGTCAGATTAAAAAAATAGTGAACATACCGGATGACTAATTAAGTTGTAAACCAAATAAAAACCAAACCATGGAATTAAAACGTTTTGCAATACCATTGGCTGTTATTACAGCGCTTATGGTTTTTGTAGTAGCTTTTACAATGCCTCAAAAACAGGCTGATAATGTAGCATCCAAAACTAAAAAACACATCAAAGATGATGTTTGTCCGCCATTTTTTCTGCTTACCCAAAATGGTGAAACCATCAATCCTGTTTTAGGAATTAATATTGACGAGCCTTATTCGCCCAAACAAACCTGTGGAAAATGTCATGATTATGAGCTGATTACTTCAGGCTTTCATTTCCAGCAGGGAAAAGATGAAGCGGCCGACTCGCTACAGGCTTCCCGATCAAAATGGGTATCGCATGCCGGAAATTATGGCGGAAACTGGTGTTCGCCTGCGCCTTTGTATAGTTACTTATCGCCCAAACAAAATTCCACTGAAAAGCTCATGGACATGACCTCTTTTGATTTTGTGAACAAATGTGGTGTGTGTCATCCGGGCGGCGGTTCATTAGAATATGACCGCAACAACCGGCGCTATGATGAAATAATGGCAGACCAGGCATTTAATTTTGTTGATGGCGCTAAAAACCAGCTTGATGGCGACTATTACAAAGCACATTGGAAAGCTTCGGGTGTGATTGAAGCGGATTGTTTTCTTTGTCATTTGCCCGAATACAATAACAAAGAGCGGGTTCGTCAGATCCAGCAATTCAACTATCAATATGCTGCTTTGGCGGCTTCGGGATTGGGCAAAGTGGATGGCGCTGTTAAATCGGGCGAAGCGATCACCATCACCTACGATATTTCAAAATTCAATGCTGATGGCAGGCTTGAACCACATATCGTAAAAGAGCCCCGCAACGAGGCTTGTTTGTCGTGTCATGCCAAGCCGGGTTACAAAAAACGCGGAGCCGATTTTTCGCATCGCAACGATGTTCACCTGGCAGCCGGACTTAAATGTGTGGATTGCCATCCTGCTGGTTCTGCTGCGACTGATGAACGAATCAACGGTTATGAAATGCACCAAATTGCTAAAGGCGATGATCCGGGCGGAGTGGTACGCAATGATTTGGATAATACTATGCGAACGTGCACCGATTGTCATGATAAGGGTTATCTTGGGGCTCCTTATGCTACGCACAGCTGGCTCCCACAGCTGCATCTCGAAAAAATAGCCTGTCAAACCTGTCACATCCCTAACCGATACGTTAAGTCAGCACATTATGTAGCCAGCGATGTATTTAACCCGGGCACAAAAATTCCCTCCAAAGGGAAACACTTATGGACGTTTTATGGGCCCGATATACAGTACTGGAATCATTATGGCGACCTTGAAATGATGGGCTATGCCGACAAACCCACTTTTGCTTTTCAGCCTGAATTGATTCGCTATAAGGGAAAAATTTATCCGGCAAACCGTGTGCATACTTCCTGGCCCGGATTGCTTAGTGCTGCAAATGAACCGCTTATGCAGCCCAAGATGAGTGATGTGTATAAGCTGTGGGACAGCTTTAAAAAGAATCCGGCAGCTTATCCCGATCTGGCTAAAATCAATGATGACAATGGGGATGGCGTGATCGAGATCAACCGGCCGGAAGAAATTGAAGCCCTCATTTTTTCGATCGGCAATATGTTAGCTAACATAAATTATCCAATCGGTGATCAACAGCCTGTTTGGGTGATGAATAATCGTGTTTATACTTCAGGTGAAGATTTTTTTGAGTTAACCATGGAAGACTGGGAGGCATCTCCTTACGGCAATGTGCATACGTATAATCATGATATTCAAGCAGCCAATGCTGCTCTGGGGGCCAAATCGTGTACGGAATGCCATGCGACCAATGCAGACTTTTTTTATGCTTCCGTATTGCAGTATCCTGTCGATAAATCTGGAAATATAGCGTTACAACGGCAATACGAAGTGCTGGGAATGAATGGTTTTATGGTTTGGCTCTCTGCCATTCGCGAACAATACCTGAAAAACATCTCCTTTGCTCTGTTGCTTATCCTTTTTGTTGTGATTGTTTTGGCCCTGTTGTTTGATATTAACCAGCGAAAAGCCATCATCGACTTAAAACCTTTTTACCTTACGCTGGCTTATGCAGCATCGCTGGCAACACTGCTTTTGATTTGGATAAAACCCGATTTGCATGCCTATATCTTACCTGAACGAATGGTTTTGGATAAGAACCACTTCCTGATTAGTATGATACCGCTTATTACCGGCTTTTACATGTTTTTTGATTTGCAAAAGCAAGCTCAGCAGCAGAGCTTCCGCTATAAGTTATTGGCTGTTTTTTTATCTTTGACAGCTGTTTCAGGATTTTTGATCATGATCAAGTTTAGTGCAATCAGTGGTTTGGTTGCTTTATCTTTTAGCCTTTTCGAGTTTTGTATGATTGTTATCAGTTTGCTGGCAATAAGTCATTTCCTGCATACTCCTTTTCGAAAAATGAAAGAGTATGTTGTTGATTAGGAGAACTATAGCATTTGTTTTGCTGGTGTTTGTTCTGAATTTTCAATCCACCGGACAGCAAAAATCCAATCAGCTTTTGTTTGATTTTTCTCTTCGTTATCGTTTTGAAGCCTGGCAAGGGATGAATGCAAAAAATTATGGCGATGCCAGCCCTGAAGGTATTGGTAATTTGAATGATAACATCTTATACCAGCGCATCATTACCGGCTTTCGCTACCAAGCTGCCAAAAATCTTGAACTGGGGCTGCATATGCAGGATGCACGGGCTTTTGGCTGGTCGCTCAGGCAAGCTAAACTTCCGGATATTTTTAAGGTGAGGGCCAAAGGAACAGAAACGCCTTTTTATGTTTTGAATCCCGGTGAAGATTTTCTGGAGATTTATGATGCGTACATCATGTGGCAGGTAAAACCCGATCGGCTTAAATTCAAAATCGGACGTCAGAAAATCTTTTATGGTGATTCACATGTTTTTGGGCCTGGCAATTGGGGAAATACCGGCCGATGGACTTGGGATGCGGCAAGGGTTTCGTATAGCTTCAAAAAGCATTTTATTGATGTTTTTGCAGGTGGAACAAAAACTCTTAATCCCATTCAAACGCAATTACCGTTTGTAGAAACAGAATTTTGGGGTGGTGGTACTTATGCCCATTTTGAGTGGACGAATGGGCTGACCCTGGAACCCTTTTACGCCCTTAAAATGCCAGGTTCGGCACCTTATGTCTCCACTTTGAATTTTCAGCGGCATTGGCTGGGTGTAAGATTTTTTAAGCAAAATCTACATCATTTCCTCTTCGATTTTACCTACGTCAGGCAATTTGGTTTTGAAGGCGAACGCAAAACATCAGCTTACGGATGTTTTGCAAAAATGGGGTATCAGTTTGTTAAGGTATTCGGCAGACCACTCATCAGTCTGCGCTCCACTTATGGCAGTGGGGGAAGCGATTCCGATCAGCTCAATCGCACATTTGATTTTGTTTATGGAGCCGGGGACAAATACTATGGCTGGATGAATATCACCAAATGGTCGAACCTCGACGACAGGGAAATTGTATTGGAATGGTGGCCTTTGGCTGATCTGTGGGTTGAGCTCAAATGGAATCGGTTTTATATTCCCGCTACAGAAAACTTTAAGTTGTTAAACACCATGCAACTACAAGCCGGATCGCATCATCTTGGCGATGAAGTGGATTTGTTTGTGAAATACCAGTACAACTCCCATTGGCAGTGGATTGCTGCGACCGGATATTTTCGGCCAGGCACACTCGAAAATATTGCTCAAAAACCGGCTAAAAACGCCTATTGGTTGAGCTTGCAGCTTATGTATCAGTTATAAGCTCTGACTTCGAGGAGCATTATTTTGTATCTTTTAGTACTTGATGGCAGTGTCTTTTGTGATTTAGTATTATTTTTTTTGATAATTACAAGGAATATATTTTTGGTTTTTGTTCTAATGTCGTAAGTTTGCGACATTAATTATTAAAATATTTTATCAATGAATAAGGCAGAACAATTTGATCCGCAGTTGCAGGAGCTGGCTGTTTTTGCCAGGGCGATAGCTCATCCTGCCAGGTTGGCTATTTTGCAATTTTTGGCGCAATCTAAAAGCTGCATCAGCGGTGATATTTCCGATGCCCTGCCCCTGAGCCGCACAACGGTTTCGCAGCATTTGAAAGAATTGAAAAGGCTGGAACTCATCCAAGGCGAAATAGACGGTCTGAAAATCAATTACTGCTTAAATCAGGCGAAATTAAAGACTTATCTGGAAAAAATGGATGCCTTTTTCATTCCAATAACCAGCCTTAGTATCACGTGTTCTACGAATCAATAAACCTTAAAAAATGTATATGAAAATTTTAATTCTTTGCACCGGAAACAGTTGTCGCAGCCAAATGGCACATGGCTTTTTAAATTCCTTCGATAGCAGATTGGAAGTTGCTTCTGCAGGGACAGAAGCTTCCGGAAAACTCAACCCTAAAGCGATTACGGTAATGAAAGAGATTGGAATCGATATTAGTCATCACACTTCAGATCAGGTTGATATGTACCTCGACAAAGAATGGGATTATGTGGTTACCGTTTGCGGCGGTGCCAATGAAAATTGTCCGGCATTTTTAGGAAAAGTAAAAAACCGTTTACACATTGGTTTTGAAGATCCTTCGGATGCTGTGGGCACTGACGAATTTATCTGGAGCGAGTTCAGGAGGGTAAGGGACGAGATAAAAGCTGCTTTTTCCAAATTATACCTAGAAGAGATTAAACCCAAGCTGTAATTCAGGCAGCTTATGCGTTCGAGAGACGTATCGCATGAATCACAACAACGAAACAGATAGATGAACAGGATCAAAAATTATAACAATGGATAAAATAAAGAAACGTATTGGATTTTTTGAGAAATACCTCACCATATGGGTTGCATTGGGAATACTGGTAGGAATCGTTCTGGGTAATTTTGCCGGCGACAGCATGGAACTTGTCAGTGATCTGGAGTGGGCAAATGTGAACATCCCCGTGGCTATACTGATTTGGTTGATGATTTATCCGATGATGCTGCAGATTGACTTTAGCAGCATCCGGCAAATCGGCAAAAAACCAAAGGGCGTGGTATGGACCGTAGTGATTAACTGGTTGATTAAACCTTTTTCGATGGCCTTTTTTGCGTGGTTGTTTTTTACTAAAATTTATGCAGCCTGGATTGATCCGGCTTTGGCAGGCGAATATATTGCCGGAGCAATATTATTAGGTGCCGCCCCATGCACTGCCATGGTTTTTGTGTGGTCATACCTTTCTGATGGAGACCCCAATTATACGCTGGTGCAGGTTTCGGTGAACGACCTCATTATCCTTGTCGCCTTCGTGCCGATTGTGGGTTTGCTTCTTGGGATTACAGATGTTGTCATTCCTTATGACACGCTGGTTGCCAGTATCCTTATATTTGTGGTGATTCCGCTGGTTGCCGGTGTCATCACCCAGCGGGTATTGGTGAAGTCCAAGGGTGAAGTATGGTTCAAGAAAGTGTTTCTGCCCACCCTCAAACCGGCAAGTATCATTGCCCTGTTAGTCACGCTTGTGCTTTTATTTGCATTTCAGGGCCAAAATATCACAAACAATCCGCTTATCATACTCCTCGCGGCAGTTCCGCTGGTAATTCAGACCTATTTTATCTTTTTCATCTCCTGGTATGGTGGTAAAAAGCTTAAGCTTCCCTATGCTGTTTGCGCCCCCGCAGCCATGATTGGTGCCAGTAACTTTTTTGAACTGGCTGTAGCCGTTGCCATTGCTTTATTTGGCTTGCAGTCGCCTGCTGCCCTGGTAACTGTGGTCGGCGTTCTGGTAGAAGTGCCGGTGATGCTTTCGTTAGTAGCTTTTGCAAATCGCAAGCGCTATGCATTGTAGTGGTTTAAATTTGATCGCGTGACAAGGATAAATTATCGCCTTATCTTTATCTCATCAAAATCTGAGTCTTCATTTTATGTCGAATATTGACCTTATTATCGAAGAACGTGCTGCCAGTATTGGTAGTTTTATGGTTGGCAGACTACTTCCTTTTCGTCAAAAACGTACTGTTGGTCCTTTTGTTTTTCTGGATCATATGGGTCCTGCACAGCTGGATAAAAAAACCCATTTTGATGTGTTGCCGCATCCGCATATTGGGCTATCTACGCTAACTTATCTGTTTGAGGGAGAGATCATCCACCGCGACAATATCGGTTCTGTGCAACGCATTACGCCCGGAGCCGTTAATTGGATGACAGCCGGAAACGGTGTGGTGCATTCTGAGCGCTCGCCAGACGAACTGCGTAATGAAACCCACAAGCTTAACGGATTGCAGATTTGGGTAGCTTTGCCAAAAGCACTGGAAGAAACAGCTCCTTCATTTGTACATATTGAAGCAGAAGCACTTCCGACCTGGGAAATTCAAGGTGTCAAATTCAAATTGATTGCAGGTGAGGCCTTTGGGGAAAAATCACCTGTTCCGGTACACAGCCCGCTTTATTTTATTGAAATAGAAAGTGAGGAAGCTGTGAAGTTGGATTTTGGAGCTGAAAGCTATGGCGAAAGCGCACTGTATATCCATAAAGGAAGTGTTTTTGAAGGAGAACACGAGCATCATTCAGGCCGTATTCTGGTGGCGAAAGAAACAAAAATTTGCAGCCTGAAACTGGCTCCTCAGTCGAAAGTTTTCCTTTTCGGCGGTGAGCCATTTCCGGAGGAACGGCATATCTGGTGGAATTTCGTGAGTTCGGATAAAGGCTTGATAGAAGCTGCAAAAACCAAATGGAAACAACAGCAGTTTCCGAAAATACCAGGCGAAGTGGATTTTGTACCTTTGCCTTAAATAGATTTATTATGTCAAATTCACCCATTATAAAATCATTTCCGTTGGGCTTCAACTGGGAAGTGAGTAACCCTTTTTTGTTTTGTGTACACCACCTGGATCATTATCCCCAAGGCAATGCCGATTTTGGTCCGGATGCGCCACTTAGCGGCCGCAACATCGGGCAGGATTTTACGACAAAAGACGGCTGGCGGATGTATCACGGCACAAAAGTTCCGGGTTTTCCAGCCCATCCGCATCGGGGTTTCGAAACGGTAACTATTGTTTTGCAGGGTTTTGTAGATCATTCTGATTCGCACGGGCAGGCCGGGCGTTATGGTTTGGGCGATGTGCAATGGATGACGGCCGGAACAGGTTTGCAACACAGCGAAATGTTTCCATTATTGAATAATGAAAGTGAAAACACACTGGAATTATTTCAGGTTTGGCTCAATTTGCCCAAAGCCAGAAAACATGCCGAACCTCATTTTAAAATGCTTTGGAGCGAACAGATTCCAATCGTAAACAAGCAAGATGAAAATGGCAATACCACAGAGATTCGCATTATTGCCGGACAATTTAATGAGGTGAAAGCACCAGAACCAGCTCCTGATTCATGGGCCGCTGATCCGAGCAATGAAGTGGCTATCTGGCTGATCAAAATGGAAGCCGGCGCCCAATGGACTTTGCCTGCAGCTACGGATCAGGCGGTAAGAAATCTGTATTGTTATCAAGGGAGTGAAGTGATGGTATCCAACGCAAAAATAGTTAAAGATCAGGCTTTTATGTTACAAGCTGATCAAGCTGTTTTGCTAAAGAATTCAGGCGCTGAGCCAGCCCTTTTCATGCTTTTGCAAGCCAAACCCATCAACGAACCCGTTGCTCATTATGGTCCTTTTGTGATGAATACTGAAGCAGAATTGCGGCAGACGTTTTACGATTTTCAGCAAACACAGTTTGGCGGTTGGCCCTGGGAACGCCATGATCAGGTACACGCAAAAGATGCCGGACGTTTTGCGAAGTATCGCGATGGAAGGGAAGAGCGACCGGAGAATGAGAGTTAATCTATGATTAAGTTATTTTTATTGAACGCTATTGTTCATCTATTTCATCTTAACTCGTTGGCAGCGTGATAATAAAAGTTGTTCCTTCACCAACCAGCGATTCCACTTTAAAAGCTCCGCCGTGCGCTTTCACAATATCATAACTCAGCGACAATCCTAATCCTGTTCCCTGACCGGTGGGCTTTGTGGTAAAAAAGGGCTGGAAGATTTTATTTTTGATTTCGTTGGGGATGCCGGAGCCGTTGTCCTTTACTGAGATTTCGATTGTGTTGCCGAGGTTTTTGGTAGTAACGATTACCAGCGGCTTAATGGGTTCCCGGCCTTCCAGGTTCTCATTGTCTTTTTCTGCTATATCTTCAAGGTCTTTTTTAACCCGCTCATTCACGGCATAAAACGCGTTGGTGATCAGATTCAGCATTACCCTTCCGAAATCCTGAGGGATAACTTCAACTTTTGGCAGGTTGGGATCAAAATCTGTTTTAAAATCAGCATTGAAGGATTTATCCTTTGCCCGCAGGCCATGATAGCTCAAGCGTAAATATTCATCAGCCAGGGCGTTAAGGTCGGTAGGTTCTTTTTGTCCTGAACTCGTTCGGCTGTGCTGCAACATACCTTTTACGATGGCGTCGGCGCGCTTGCCATGGTGGGTGATTTTTTCGAGGTTTTGTTTGATGTCGGTGAGGATGGCTTCGGCTTCGTTGAGTGGATCAGCAGCCTTAGCGGGAAACTCAGTAACAGATGGAGACAAGGCATGCCTTGTCTTTACCAGCTCTTCCCGCACTTCATCCAGGAGTTCGGCACTCACTTCGCTAAAATTATTTACGAAATTCAGCGGATTTTGTATTTCATGCGCAATGCCGGCGGTGAGTTCACCGAGGGAGGCCATCTTTTCGGCTTGGATGAGTTGGGATTGGGCAGCTCTGAGATTACTGAGGGATTCATTTAATTGATTACTCAATTTTTTCTTTTCAATAAACCTGATGAAGGTAATGAAAACAAGCACTACCGCAATTATCATCCCAGCCAAAAAAATGTTGCGTGACATCCGCTCACGACTAATCTGCGCCTGCTTAATGGCCATCATCTTTTCATTGCTTTCTTTTTTTAATGCCATTTCATTTTCAAATTTCATAATATTCGTCAATTGGGTGATCTTTGAAATATTTTCTGCTGATTGCACTGAATCTTTTATTTCCGAATAACTCAGGCTATTCAGATAAGCTTCTTCATAAGCGCCCAATTTAGAATATGTCTCCGCAATCTCTTTGTAAATTTCTTTTCTGATTTGAAGGTTTGTTTCAGGAACTGATTTTTCCGCAAGCTTGAGCATCGCATTGGCTTTGCTATAATCGCCTTTGATCATAGCCAGGCTGGCTAAGCCTAATAGGGCTCTTGATTCTCCTGATAGGTCGCCAATTTCCCTGCTTTTCTGCAGCGCAATTTCATATTTTGCTTTTGCGTTATTTATTTCGGATAACTGAAGGTAATAATCTCCTAAACGCAGATAAGCATCCACAATCGCGATTTTATACCCTACCTGATTACCAAAGGGCAAACCCATTTCATAGTATTCAATGGCTTCGGTGATTTTTCCCTGCTCAGCAAGAATATCGCCAATATAGAGATAACTGGCAAAAGTATTGTAGTTGTCATTTAATTTGAGACGTATAGCCAAAGCAGCCTGATGATAAACCATTGAAGAATCCAATTTGCCGGCCAGTCCATAGGTAACCCCCATATCATTGTGTATCCGCGCAATACCCCACTCATCATTTGCCTGCTGGTATATGGCAAGTGCCTGCTGTTGGCTGCTGAGTGCATCATCCCATTTCTCTACAAAAGCATACACAAAACCCATCGCAAGCAAGGATTCAACAATGGCAATACTATCGTTTATCTGACGTCCGATTTTGAGCGATTCCATCAAGTATTCCAGGGATTCACCATAGTTGCCCTTCACCCGTAAGACCAGTCCAACATTAATCAGTTGATGCAAATAGCTTTGTTTATCGCCTGATGTTTTATAAACTTCCAAGGCCTTTTTAGAGAATCGTAAAGCTTCATTATTTTGCCCCTTGCGCTCGTAAACACTTCCCAAAGCTGCATAAATATTTGCCTTTTCTGAGATTTTACTTTCCCTTAGTAAATTGAGACCTGACATCAGTGTATCCTCCGCAGCTTGAATATCAATTTCTGTTTTCGCCTGGGCAAAAACCACATAACTTTTAGAAAGTAAAGCAGTTATCCTGTTAAAAACTTGCTCGTCCGATTCAATACCCTCCATACGAAACAGTTGCTTTGACAAAATCAAAGCATGTTCAGCATAGCATAAACTGCTGTCATTATTAAAATCTTCGTAAAACTGATGGGATAATTCAATGGATCGATGAATTTTAACTGTATCAGCAAGTTCAAAATCAGATAATTCTGATGAAAGTACTGGTAGTCGAAACCACATACCTGATATAATTAAAAGTACTAAACTATACTTGTTTATCATTTTGAAAGTTATATTGGCAATTGAACAATAAAGGTAGTTCCTTCGTCTTCTTTTGTTTTCACCTTCAACTCCCCGCCGTGCGCTTTCACAATATCATAACTCAGCGACAATCCTAATCCTGTTCCCTGACCGGTGGGCTTTGTGGTAAAAAAGGGCTGGAAGATTTTATTTTTGATTTCGT
>Ga0210036_1004067_pt1 | contig 13825 bp, 10 predicted proteins | sample CryGeymeta201515_FD_185469 | JGI IMG/M metagenome (GOLD analysis project Ga0210036, IMG submission 185469) | Groundwater microbial communities from Crystal Geyser aquifers in Utah, USA - Crystal Geyser metaG 2015-15 (SPAdes) (version 2) | ecosystem: Environmental > Aquatic > Deep subsurface >...
TCCATTCTATTGAACAACCCATCAAAGCCGGACAAGCAGAAGCCATGGCAGCCTTGTGCCAAAAATCACCGATCCCGATAGCGCTGGACGAAGAATTAATTGGAGTGAAAAACACTCAAATTGCCGATTTACTCAATGCCATCAAACCACACTATGTTATTTTGAAACCCAGTTTGCTTGGAGGTTTTTCAATTGCTAATGAATGGATTACAGCTGCCAAAAAACGCCAAATCGGTTGGTGGGCAACGTCAGCGCTGGAGTCGAATATTGGTTTGAATGCAATTGCGCAATGGGTCTCCGAAAAAAAATCGGATATGCCGCAAGGTTTGGGAACAGGTCAGCTCTATACTAACAATATCGCTTCACCACTCGAAATCAGAGAAGCCAAGCTTTACTATAACCCAAAAATTAGCTGGCAAAATAGTTACGGCAGATGAAAACTTACGACCAGATAAAGATCAACGGAAAAGTATATTCGCAGCGCTCCATCCAAAATCTGACAGAGGATTTCCCTTCTGCACTAAGCCAGGAGGTGCTGGAATTCCTGCAAATCTGGTTCAACAAAGAGAAAACCATCACACAACAAACTTCAGGATCAACTGGTTCACCTAAAATTATAAAACTTCAAAAAAAAGCCTTGGTTGCAAGTGCCAAAATAACAGGCAACTTTTTTGAGTTTCATAAAAAAATGAACAGCTTGCTTTGTTTGTCGCCAAATTTCATTGCCGGCAAAATGATGATTGTAAGAGCTTTGGTTTGGGGCATGAATCTAATACTGGGCAAAACCGACAGCAATCCGGTTAAAGACCTCGTCGAAAAAATTGATTTCTCGGCAATGATTCCCATGCAACTGGCTAATATCGTGCAACAAAATCCTGAAAAATTAGGACTCTTCAAAACCATCATTATAGGCGGAAGCGCCATTCCGCTTACACTGCAAAAACAACTCCTCCCCTTTAACACTGATTTTTATCACACCTACGGCATGACTGAAACCATGAGTCATATTGCCCTGCGAAAATTAAATGGTGATACGAAAACCTATTTTAAACCCCTCCCCGGAATTCAATTACAACAAGACAAAAGATCTTGTTTAGTTATTAAAGCCGAGGCACTTGGTATTAAAAGACTGATCACCAATGATCTCGTACACCTACAAGCCGATCAAAGCTTCAGGGTATTAGGGCGCTGGGATGAAGTAATCATCAGTGCCGGACTAAAAATTCATCCTCAATTGGTGGAGCAAAAGCTTTCGCAGCACTTGCACAAACCTTTTGTTGTAATTGGGAAAGCACACGAAACTGCAGGGGAAATAGCTGTTCTGGTTGTTGAAGACCAAGCTGTTACTTCTCAAATTTTCGCTTATTGGCAACTCTTGGAACAGCTTTTGGAACCTGCCGAAATACCCCGACAATTGTTTTTTATTGCATCCATGCCAATCCTTGCCAGCGGCAAAGCTGACCGTAAGTCGCTGCAAAAAATCATCTGAGTAATTTGCATTGATCTGGCTTTTCATTACTTTTACGTGTTTCTTTATGGAAAACAAGAACAGTAAACCTAAACTCAAATCTTATGAAAATTTTTTATGTTTTGACACTTTTAGTCCTTGGACTATTTCTGCAAACAAATGGTCAACAGGCATTTAAAGCGTATTTAAATGAAGAAGGACGAGTAATGACACAGGCAGTTGAAGTGGACAACAGCATCAACAAAGCTTCTGTTTTAGAACAACTTCCGGGTTTCCCAAAAAAAATGGGTGCCAGTCCTAATTTCAAGAATTTCAGAGGAGTAACTTTAGCCGATATCGATCAGGATGGTCAGGATGAAATTTTAGCTGCTTCTTATAACCGGCTCAATGTTTACAAAGGTGATGGCAGTTTGCTCTGGCAAAAAAACCTCACCGGCACTGCCATTTATCCGCCAGCAGTTGCCGATATGGATGGAAACGGCACCCTTGGAATTGTTTGTGTTACAGGTGGCGTGCCCGATAATGGCAGGGTTTATTACCTGGATATTAATGGTAATGACATGAGCGGCTGGCCACTGAGTTTTAACAACCACTGGATCATCTGCGGCCCTGTGATTGCTGATATGAATGGTGACCATCAATGCGAAATCATTGTTCAAACGCGAACCTCCAATAATTTGCATGTACTCAATCAGGATGGCAGCAGCTTTGGTTCGAACTGGCCGCAGAATCTTGACGGCACACCTGCTGTTACGCCTTCAGTAGCTGATATCAACAATGATGGTATCATGGATATTGTAACAGCCATTTCCAATGGAACCATGTATGCCTTTGATGCCGATGGCGATCCATTAAACGGTTTCCCAATAGCATCGGATAACTACAGCTTTTCATACCAATCGCCACTGCTTGTTGATTTTGATGGCTCCGGCGACCTCAGCATCGTTGGTTCCACACATGGAAATGCTCCAAAGTATTATGCGCGCAATCATCAGGGAAACTACCGCGAAGGCTGGCCTGTTGCAGTACCCGAAAATTATTGGACTTATTCCCCTCCTACTGTAGTTGATCTTAATGGAGACGGCAATTACAGCACTTTTATGAGCAGGCCAACAGGTGAAGAGGTTGCTCCCATGCTTTACGGATTTCATCCCGATGGCAGTATGATGGATAATTTTCCAATCACCAAATCAGGAGGTTTGGAAGGCTTTATCAGCGTGGCTGATTTGGATGCCGACGGACAACACGAACTGGTTTTTGGGAGCAATCTGATGATTGACGGGATGGGATTTATCCATGCCTACAAAATGGATGGAAGCGGCGAACTCGATGGTTTTCCTCTAAGGCCAACAGGATTCACTTTTATCAATGGCGCTAACCTTGGTGATATTGACGGAGATGGCATGCTTGATTTAGTTGCATTATCTTATGAACAGAATTTCCAATCCACCGATTCTGTTTTTATCAATGCTTACAGCATGGGTGTTGATATGGAAACCTCAAATATTCTAGCCGGAACTTACAAAGGCAGCAACGATCATCGGGGCTATATTGCTGCTGCTCAGAATAGTTTTCCAGTCATCGCAGTTGATCCGGCTGAAATTACCCAAAGCTGGTCAGGAAATGAAATTTACTGCAGCGATTTAACAATCAGTAATACAGGTGAAGCCGATCTGGAATTCAGTATCGTAACCAATTATTTACGCGACAACTGGATTACTGTAAATCCCGCAAACGCAACTGTTTCGCCTGGCGAAAGCTTATTGGTTGAAGTTTGTCTGGATGCAACAGAACTAGAAAATGGGATGTATCAGGCCGAACTGATTGTCAGCAGTAATGATCCTTTAAATCCGGAAGTGATTGTTCCGGTAAATCTGTATATTACCGTTGGAACAAATGAAATTACCACTGAAAAATTAGTGGTGTATCCTAATCCAAGCCAGGGATTGGTTCAGCTAAAAATGCGTGAGCATGCCTCAAAATTAAGCTTGTATAATTTACAAGGTCAGCTTCTGGACGAAATTAATATTGAAGAAAAAACAGCAATGCAGCTTGATTTAACAACTTATCAGCAACATGCACTTATGCTGCAAATCACTTATCAAAACGGTGCGCTTGCCAGGCGGCTGATTGTTATAAAATAGTTTTGGAAATATAAATTTATCAAGCAGGTCAAATTTCTTTGGCCTGCTTTTTCGTTTTAATTCAGTTGAGCTTTAAACTCTGTTGCCCAATTGATAAGGAGTTGAACTTGCGTCTGATCCAAATCTGCTTCACTATGTAACCACTGATAAGGCTTAGGGGGCATTTCCTGCTTTTCGAGAACTTCGATCACTTCATCAAGCATATGACGTTGTTTATCGGTTTCCAGCAATTTCCAATCGCTGAAATTTACATGCGATTTGCCCTCCTTCACGTGGTAAGCAATCATCCACGAAACCGGCGCCACGCTGGCATACCAGGGATAAGTGGTGCGATTTGAATGACAATCGTAGCAAGCCGATTGCACCATAGCAACAACTTCGGTTGGCTGACCGCTTTTATGAAAAATATCATACCTGCTTGGATTGTTTTCAATATTTCGCTCAGGGCGAATAAATTGGACCAGGATAATAAGAACCAGCAATCCGATCAAGATTTTGTGTTTTGTTTTCATAGTTATTGGATATTATTTTATCAAAAATAGGTTAAAAAAATTGAATTCACCTTTAGTTCACCAAATCGTAAGTTTTTCTTTTTAAACCAGTATGAAATAGTGCAAAAGTTCCTTCTTATTCTCTCCAGAAATGATACCATACATGAATATTAAAATCCGTAAGCCATAAATCCACCATCCACAGCAAGGCACTGCCCGGTAACATAAGATGATGCCGGCATGGCAAGAAATGCTGCAACTGAAGCCACTTCTTCAGGCGTGCCAATGCGCTTCAGGGGCGTGCGATTAAGAACAGCCTGCAAGTATTCCTTATCCTGCAAAACCTGTTTTGCTAAGGGGGTTTCGATATACCATGGTGCCACAGCATTTACCCTGATACCATCCACAGCCCATTCGCAGGCCAGGTTTTTTGTCATCTGCACCATGGCCGCTTTTGTCATGCCATACACTGAGCCGGTTTTTAGGCTGGTAAGTCCCGCCACGGAAGCAATATTCACGATAGCACCATTTGTTGAAGCTTTGAGCGCAGGATACAACCTTCGACTCAGATCATAAGCCGACTTTAAATTTGTTTGAAAGATAAACTCAATTTCTTCATCTGAATAGTCTGTAGTCTTTTTCCTGATATTGGTACCCACATTATTAACGAGTACGTCCAGGCTGCTCCATTTATTCATGAGAGCTTCTGCAAGCCTGGCGCGATCTTCGGGCTTTGAAATATCAGCAACTATGCCGTCGAGCTTGTCATTTGAAAGATCAAATGAATCCAATACCTCAGCAAGCGTCTTGCCATCCCGGCCAACCAAAAAAACAGCTGCACCCAGGTTAACAAATTCCTGTGCTATTGCTTTACCAATTCCTTTTGTGGCACCAGTTATTAAAGCTGTTTTTCCAGATAACGACCAGGTGTTTCTCAAATTTGTCATTTGCGATATTTTTACACAAAAATACATCTTCTTTTCACAGCGACTAACGTGATTTCTGTCTGAAAAGTTAAACATCAAGCTAAAAAATCATCACCGCAATGATCCACTGGAAAAAATTTATCTACACTCAGTTTTGAAGGCAAAAGGAGAAAGGTAGGGTTTAATGTGACAACTTAACTTCAACCGGCAAGAAAAAAGCGCTTACACCAATTGATGTAAACGCCTCATTTTCAATTTGTCGGAGCGGCCCGACTCGAACGGGCGACCGCTTGCACCCCATGCAAGAATGCTAGCCAACTGCACCACGCCCCGATTGCTTAAAGCGCTGCAAAATTAATACAATATCCACACTTGCGCAAACTAAATTTCTACGCTGACAAATAATCTGACAAAAAATCAGCCTCAAATAAATCGCTTAATTATCACTACTCTTTGCGACAATTTGTCAGCAGCTTATAGCTTTTAATACCCTATATCATCAATTGGCACTATTTTAGCAACTCAAAAAGTTAAATCATAAATAAAGACACATGAGCAATACACCGGAAAAAATTGAATGTTTGATCATCGGCTCAGGTCCTGCCGGATACACCGCTGCCATCTATGCGGCACGTGCTGATTTAAAACCAGTTATGTATCTGGGCAGCCAACCAGGTGGACAGTTAACCACAACTACTGAAGTGGAAAATTTCCCCGGTTACCCGCAAGGAATCACAGGCCCCGAAATGATGGAAGAATTGAAGGCTCAGGCCGAACGTTTTGGAACTGAAACACGCTGGGGAATGATATCGGAAGTAGATACCACTTCGCGGCCTTTCAAAGTAAAAGATGAAGACGGTAAGGAAATATTGGCCGAAACGCTCATTATAGCTACCGGTGCTACAGCCAAATACCTTGGATTGGAATCGGAAGAAAAGTTTAAAGGTGGTGGCGTTTCTGCTTGTGCCACCTGCGACGGCTTTTTCTATAAAGGAAAAGATGTTGCCGTGGTTGGTGGTGGCGATACGGCTGCCGAAGAAGCCACCTACTTGGCAAAGCTTTGCAAAAAAGTTTATCTGATCGTTCGCCGCGACGAACTGCGTGCCTCAAAAGCCATGCAAAAGCGCGTGCTCAACACTCCCAATATCGAAGTGCTTTGGAACCATAACACCAAAGAGCTTTTTGGTGAAGAAAAAGGATTTGTTAAATCCCTTAAAGGTGCTGTGCTGATCAACAACAAAACCCACGAAGAAAAAACTATCGACATCGACGGCTTCTTTGTGGCAATTGGTCATAAACCTAACAGCGATCTTTTTGCTGGTGTTTTGGATATGGATGAAACTGGTTATATCAATCTGATTCAACAGCAACAAATATCCCGGGAATCTTTGCCTGTGGTGATGTTCAGGATAAAATCTTCCGTCAGGCAGTTACAGCTGCCGGAACAGGCTGTATGGCAGCGCTGGAAGCCGAACGCTTTTTGGCTGCCGAAAACGACTAACACAATAAACTCCTCATATACCAAAAGCTGTAGCATCTGTTGTTGCAGCTTTTTTTATTTTTCTGCCATCCATCAATGCCATCAAAAAGCTTACTTTTGCACAAATTTCAAATCGTACAATCTCATGGAAGACGAACCTGATCAGCCAGAGCGAAAGAACTTAAATTAACCAAGCTGTAAGGGGTGTCGTGCACTACTTACAGCTTTAAAGAGTAAGGAGTGTACTTATGACTGAAATTATCGATCAATTTCAGGAATTTATTTCCGAAAAAGAATGGAAGGCTTTGCGTCAGCAGATCGCTGAAATGGATCCTGTTGACATAGCAGAAATCATAGAAAACCTTGACGAAGAAGAAGATATCATCCTCTTCAGACTTTTGCCCAGAGAACTGGCAAAAGAAACATTTCAACACCTGACAATCGACAAACAGGAGCAAATGATAGAGGGCCTGGCACACCATGCTCAAAAATTATCCAGTTTGCTTAACGACCTTGATCCCGATGACAGAACTGCCTTTTTTGAAGAATTACCCGGACAGGTAAGTCAGCGCTTGATACAAATGCTTAGCCCCGAAGAGCGAAAAGTAGCCATTAAACTACTGGGCTATCCCGAAGAAAGTATTGGCCGACTGATGACCCCCCATTATGTGCGAGTTAAGCCAAAAAACACTGTAGCTCAAACACTTGAATATATCAGAAAATACGGAAAGGATTCTGAAACCTTAAATGTTATTTATGTTGTTGACAATCAGATGAAACTTATTGATGACATCCGTATTCGGGATATCTTGCTGGCCAATGCTGATCAAACAATTACGGAGCTTATGGACGATCGTTTTGTTGCCCTGAGCGCTTTTGATGATCAGGAGCTGGCAATCCGTATTTTTCAGGATCAGGACAGGGTAGCGCTTCCGGTAGTTGATACAGAAGGATTGTTGCTTGGGATTGTTACAGTGGATGATGTGATGGATGTGGTGGAGGAAGAAACCACGGAAGACTTCCATAAATTCGGATCTTTTCAGGATGCTATTGTAAATCCGCTCAAGGCAAAGGTTACTTACCTCTATCAAAAAAGAATTTTTTGGCTTACGGTGCTCGTTTTTATGAATGTTTTTTCGGGAGCTGCCATCGCACACTTTGAAACTGCCATTACATCAGTAGTTTCTTTGCTGTTTTTTCTGCCATTACTGATTGCCAGCAGCGGAAATGCAGGCGCCCAATCAGCCACATTGATGATTCGTTCACTCGCAGTTGGTGATGTAGAAATCACCGACTGGTTCAGGTTATTAGGCAAAGAATTTTTGGTTTCGTTGCTTTTAGGTATTACAATGGCTGCTGGCGTTAGCCTGATCGCCAGTTTCAGAGCACCCGAAATAATACTGGTTGTAGCCCTCACAATGGTGTTAACGGTGATAACAGGCAGTTTGATAGGGCTTTTACTGCCCTTTATTTTTACCAGAATAAATATTGACCCCGCAACAGCAAGTGCTCCTCTCATTACCTCGCTTGCAGATATCAGTGGTGTGTTGATTTACTTTTCACTTGCCACCTGGATTCTTGGTTTGGGTTAAAGAAACATTAAATCACTTTATGCCTTTGTCCGGCATTTTTAGATTGATCGAATACCAATCGAAAAGTGCGATGGCGCTTACCAAATTTAGCTCCTACAGCTTCATGGATGGCCTGCATCTTGGGATTAAAATCGCCTACCCAGGATAATTCAACCTCACGATAATGTTGATATTCAGGCTGATCCATTACCTGCTGCATCTGCCAAAAAATTCCTGACTCCAATCCAAAACGCTGAAACTTCGGCTTTACACCCATGATAGTGATGCGGGCACGATCGATTTTTTGTGTTTTACTAAGCCAGAAAAACCTAAGCTTATTCCAAAAATTCATTTTGCCCTTCAAAGGTTTCAACAATTGATTCACATCCGGGAACATCACCAAAAAAGCAGCCGGCTCATCGTTGTGATAAACAAACCAGATAAATTTTTCTTCCAAAAAGGTTTTGGTTTGAGCCATTTCAGCTTTTATAGTGTCTAATGCTAAAGGCGTAAAATTTTGATGATGCTGCCAGGCTTCATCATACACTTCCTTAAGGTCAGCGATAAACTTATCCGATTGTTTCCACTCAAAATGCCGCCAATCAAATCCGGGTTTTTTGCGCACCCATTCGGCAATTTTCCAGAAACGCTCCGGAAAAGGAATCGTAAGATCAAGGTGATTAGTCACCTGCTCAAAATACTCCTTGAAGCCATAAGCCCTGAAAAACTGCTCATAATACGGGTGATTATAAGGCATCCCAAAACTGGGATGCGTAAAGCCTTCAACTAAAAGCCCCCAGAAATTATCATTTTCGCCAAAATTGATGGGGCCATCCATGGCTTCCATTCCTTTTTCAGTCAGCCAATTTTTACATTGATCAAATAGCATAAAAGCAGCATTTTGATCATCGATACACTCAAAAAATCCCATGCCACCTGTTGGTTGTTCGTAACCGAAAGCCTTTTTGCGGTTGATAAATGCTGCAACCCGTCCGATCAACTTCCCGCTATCGTCATACAAAATCCAGCGAATGGCTTCTCCTTGCTCAAAAAAGACATTTTTAGCCGGATCGAAAACCCCTTCAATTACATTGTCGAGCGGACAAACCCATACCGGATCGTCTTTGTATAATTCACGGGCAAGATCCAGAAAGGCGCGCTTCTGCGCTTTTGTTTTAACTTCAGAAAGCTTCATGGCTGAGGTTTTAGTTGTACAAAGGTAAACGAAAAATCAATTCTTCATCTTTAATCGCATTAGCTTGCTTATGCCTCAATTGTTAAAGAAATTGAAGAAAATTTTCCTTAGTGATACAGTTGTATTCGCTATTATAGTCTGACATCCAGGCTTTAGGAGGTTTGCTTTTTATCTTGTTTACTTTAATTTCGAAAGCACTGAGCTTTCCTTGATATTCTTCCAGATAATCGAGCTCAGCACCAGCATAATTTCTCCAGAAGAAAGCCTGAAAAAGCCGGCGCTCAAAAATCATTTTTTTTCTGCGTTCTGCGATTACAAAATTCTCCCACAAAGCCCCCCTATCAGCCCTTGCTTCAGTAAGTTTGAAATCACCAATAATCGCATTTCTGATTCCGTTATCATAAAAATAATACTTCTGCGATTTACTAATTTCTTTACGCGGATTCCTGCTAAATGCTGGCAATTTAAAAACTATAAAAGACTGCTCAAGTAGAAATAAATACCGTTCAACGGTTTCGGCATTTAGCTTAAGTTGTGTACCTATTTCATGGATACTAATTTGTGAGCCTATCTGAAAAGCCAGCAATCGAAGCAAATCCCTAATTTTGGAAGGATATTTGATATTTTCCAATTCGAGTATATCCTTAAACAAATAGGAAACAGACACTTCATTTAAGTAGTCCTCTTTTTCATGATAACCTGTGTTTTTGATCACCTCTGGATAACTTCCAAAAATCAAAAGGTGATCAATCATGTCCGCAATTTCAAAATCAGTAAACACTGATCTCAATTCGCCAATCGAAAAAGGAAGCAGGGTAAATACTTTCTTTCTGCCTGTAAGCGCCTCTGATATTCGGTTCGACAACAAAAATGATGATGAACCTGTTACCAAAACCTTTAGATGCGGTAGTTCGTCGTGCAAAATTTTTAAATTCAGACCAATCTCAGGAATGCGCTGTGCTTCATCGATAAACAATAAATCATATCCACTAACAAGCGATTTCATTTTGTTTAAATCGCGACTGGCAAGAATATCAATATACTTTATCTGATCCGCGTTAGCATAAAGTGCTTTTAATTCGGTCGCATTGATTATTTTCTTCGAAAGGGTGGTTTTTCCGGCTTGCCGTGGACCATAAATAATTACAATTTTTCCGGAATCCAAAGCCTCCGAAACGGCTGAAGAAACAATCCGATTGATAAACATATTACGTTAAATTTTCACAAAACTACGAAATTTTACGGTCAACCATAAATTTTCATATTAATTTTTACGGTCAACCATAAATTTTCATACTTTTTAACGTTAAAAAAACGCCGGAAATTAATCCCCGGCGTCTAAAAAATCTATACTTATCGCAGGCTATGATTCCTATTCAACAAACTCCAGAACTGCATCTGTAACGTATTTCAGGCTTTCCTCATCAAATTCGGTATGAATGGGAAGTGAGATAACAGTTTTTGACAGGTTTTCAGTCACCGGAAAATCACCTCTTTTGTACCTTGGATCAATATAAGCCTTTTGCATATGCAATGGTACAGGATAATAAATAGCACATGAAACGCCTTTCGTTTGCAGATGTTCCATGAGTTTCTGACGGTTCACACAATGCGTTACCAAGGTATATTGATGAAATACATGGTTTGTAAATGAAGCAGTTACCGGCGTTTTAAGTTTATCAGATTGCGCAAAAGCCTGGTTGTAATAATTGGCGGCAAAACGTCGCGCTTTGGCATATTCATCCAGGTGCTTTAATTTGATATCAAGCACAGCTGCCTGAACACTATCAAGCCTCGAATTAACACCAATTGAATCATGATAATAACGCACTTCCATGCCATGGTTAACAATGACGCGTACCCGTTTGGCCAGTTCGTCATCATCAGTAAAAATAGCCCCTCCATCACCGTAACACCCCAGATTTTTTGAAGGAAAGAAAGAAGTGCAACCAATATGACCAATCGTTCCGGCTTTGCGTTTTGTGCCATCGGCTGAGGTATGATCTGCTCCGATAGCCTGAGCATTATCCTCAATAACATAAAGGTTATGCTTTTTTGCAATATCCATAATTGCATCCATATCAGCACATTGACCAAAAAGATGAACCGGAACGATTGCCTTGGTTTTAGGTGTGATTGCCTTTTCGATAGCTTTGGGGTCAATATTGAAAGTTTCCTTGTCAACATCCACCAACACTGGCGTAAGTTTAAGCAGGGCAATCACCTCAGCTGTCGCTATAAAAGTGAAGGAAGTTGTAATCACCTCATCACCAGGTTTCAAATCCAATGCCATCATGGCCACCTGTAGGGCATCTGTTCCATTGGCACAGGGTATTACGTGTTTTATTCCGAGATATTTTTCCAGATTATGTTGAAAGCTTTTTACAGCAGGACCGTTGATAAAACTGGCATTTGAAAGTATTTCTATTATTGCAGCATCAACTTCAGGTTTAATTTTTTGGTACTGACCTACAAGGTCAACCATAGGAATTTGCTTCATATGCAGTGTTTTTTTATTTGCCGCAAATGTATTGATAAATTATTAACAACTAAAACATCAGAAGGCTATTACGTCCTAAAACATCAAATTTTCAGGAGAAATAATTTTCATTTCCGGACAGCATTTCTTCCATATTATGTACTTTTGTGAATTAATTAACAATTAATCCATGCAACTAACAGATAAAATTCAGCTCATAAAAAATATTGAGCTTTTTAGAGGTTTAAACGACGACGAACTCAATATAATTGCCAGTCAGGCCAAAGACATCTCCTATGCCGCCGGAGATATATTATTTGCAGAAAACACTTCGCGCACCTTTATTTTCTTGATTGTCTCCGGAAAAGTTGAGCTTTACAAAACCACTGCTTTTGGCAAAGAGCAAATCATAACTTATTTTGGCAAACATGATTTTTTGGGTGAAGGTTCATTAATGGAAGACTCGCCACATTCAACATCAGCAAGAGCTGTTGAAGACACTGTGGCACTCACACTTTCGAAGGAAGCATTTAAAAGTTCTGGTTCAATTGCTTTGGCTATTTCATCTAACATTACACGTGTGGTTTCGAGGCGCATGCGCTATGCCAATGCCAGAGCAACAAATATCACTTCACAATACGAATCGGGTAAAACCCGGCGCGAGCATGATTTGCTCGGCGAAAGAGATGTGCCTTACGAATATTACTACGGCATTCAAACACTCAGGGCACTCGAAAATTTCAACATCAGCGGCATCACACTCAATTTTTTTCCTGACCTTGTAAAATCGCTGTCCATGGTAAAAATGGCTGCTGCCAAAGCTAACCTGGAGTTGGGATCGCTCCCCGAAGATATTGCCAAAGCCATTATTCAGGCCTGCCAGGAAATCATCAACAACCGATTACAGTCGCAGTTTGTGGTAGATATGATTCAAGGTGGTGCCGGCACTTCCACAAATATGAACGTAAACGAAGTGATTGCCAACCGTGCGCTGGAAATCATGGAAAAGGAAAGGGGGCAGTATGAGCATTGTCATCCCAACAATCACGTAAACCTCTCCCAAAGCACAAACGATGCTTATCCCACAGCCATTAAAATCGCCTTGATCAAAGCCAATGAAAAACTGGTGTTTGTATTGCAACAACTGATAACTGCGCTGCATGCCAAAGGCCGTGAATTTGCGCGAATCATCAAGATGGGACGCACACAGCTTCAGGATGCTGTGCCTATGACCTTAGGGCAAACCTTTGAGGCTTTTGCCGTTACGCTCGAAGAAGAAGTGCAACAGTTGAACCGATCAGCCGTTCTGTTCCTCGAAGTAAATATGGGAGGCACAGCCATTGGAACAGGCATCAATGCCGATCCAAAATACAGCGAAAAAGTTATCCCACATCTCCGCGTAATCACAGGGATGGACATAAAACTTGCCCGTAATCTGGTTGAAGCCACTCAAGATACAGGCGATTTTGTGAGTTATTCAGGAAGTCTGAAACGACTGGCCGTTAAGCTTTCCAAAATGTCGAACGACCTCCGTTTGCTTTCTTCCGGACCAAGGGCAGGGCTCAACGAAATCAACCTTCCTCCCATGCAACCCGGATCAACCATCATGCCTGGAAAAGTAAATCCGGTAATTCCAGAAGTGGTAAACCAAATCGCTTTTAAAGTTATTGGCAACGACCTCACAGTTTCGCTGGCGGCTGAAGCCGGTCAGCTTGAACTCAATGTGATGGAACCTGTGATCGTACAAAGCCTCTTTGAATCGATCGAAATGCTGAAAAATGGCATGAAAGTTCTTACCAATCGTTGTGTTTCGGGCATTACAGCCAACGAAGCACATTGCAGACAAACGGTTCAAAACGCTATTGGACTTGTTACTGCACTTAATCCCTACATTGGTTACGAGGCCTCAACATTAATTGCAAAAGAAGCCCTCGAAAACGAACGAAGCGTTTACGATCTGGTACTCGAAAAACAACTCTTATCAAAAGCTGAGTTGGATAAGATTCTTGCCCCCGAAAATATGATTCATTAATAATCAGCATATGTCAAAACTTATTTTTAAAAGAAGAAG
>Ga0210036_1004075_pt1 | contig 13809 bp, 9 predicted proteins | sample CryGeymeta201515_FD_185469 | JGI IMG/M metagenome (GOLD analysis project Ga0210036, IMG submission 185469) | Groundwater microbial communities from Crystal Geyser aquifers in Utah, USA - Crystal Geyser metaG 2015-15 (SPAdes) (version 2) | ecosystem: Environmental > Aquatic > Deep subsurface >...
ACGGTTCATATTACTTAAGCCCAACAAATGCTACTTCCAAAAACAACCACGGGATTGTGTTTTTCCCCATCCCGGGGCAGTTTTGGAAATCCCGGGGTAGGGATATCCCTCGATTGGTGACAACAGAATATTAAAATATTATGATGTTGTGTGGTTGTTTTGCATCGGCTCTAACTTGAACCTTAATATTAGCTGATAACCCAAATTCGCACACTCTCACCACGAAACGTACACCGCGGCGACAATCACAACATCAAAAAATCTCATCACCAGCTAACAACAACGGCGCAAACCGCAAACCAAAACAATAGTAGTGCAGACAAGTTACTCTACTTTTGCTCATTTTCGAATCGAGTGACTTTGGAGCTGTCGTACACTATAGACTACTACAGTCTGCAGCCACGTTTGTTTTGTGAAGTCTGCAGCATTGACTATCACTTCACTCAACGACACAAGAACACAACACATCATCCCGCTTTCACAAACAAACAGAAGCAAAAATGAGCAACAAGGAAGGAGATGACAACAACAATGAAGAAGGCGAGGTCTTTGATGTTGATAATCGTGAATCCACAACTACCGCCACAACTGCTGCTGATATCAGTGCTGTTTCGTTGTCTTCTGTTAAACGAAATCGAAGCCTCGATGCCTTGAATTCCGTTGGTGGTGGAGTTTATATTCCTCCGGCAAAGCGTCGTCAATTGGAAAAGTTGGCATTGGAAGAAGCTCAAAAGAAACAAGAAAACAACAACAACAACAACAACGAAGAAGACGAAACAGAAGACCTGCAGCAATCCATGTTGAAACAGCGCAAAACGTGGGAAGACGAAAAACGCGTCGTACATGGCACCATCAATCGCTTGAATGCCGAGACCATCAAACCCCTGATCCACGATTTATTTGACAAGGTCAATCTCATTCGTCTTCGGGGTGTCCTGGCCAAATCGATCCTGCAGGCGGCTCTTAGTTCTCCACGGTACGCCAATGTTTATGCCGCACTCTTGAGTGTTGTCAACAGCAAACTTCCAGAAGTGGGAGAACTCGTCGTTCAACGTGCCATTCTGGCCTTTCGTCGTCACTATCGTCGTCGAGAAAAACAGCCCTGTCTGGCCACGGCAATGTTTCTGGCACATGTATTTCACCAACAAATGGTGCACGAATTGTTGATTTTGCAAATCTTGTCGCTGCTGTTGGATGGAGATCCCACGGACGATTCCGTCGAAATTGCGGTCCAACTGTTGACCGTTTCGGGACACATGCTACTGGAAGTTAGTCCTGCCGGTGTCCGGGCCGTTTTGGAACGGCTGCGGTCTCTGTTACACGAAGGTAACCTCAACAAGCGCGTCGAATACAAAATGGAAAAATTGTTAAAATTGAGAAAGACGGGATTTCGAGATCACCCTCCGGTACCAGAAGAGTTGGATTTGGTAGAGAGTGATGATCAAATTACGTTTGAATTTGGTTTGGATGATGAAGACATAAAAAAGGACGATCATTTGGACGTCTTTCGTTTTGATCCCAAGTACGAGGAGACGGAACAAGAGTGGAAGACGATTCGAGCGGAAATTTTGGGGTTGGGCGATGGTGACGATGATAGTGGTGATAGCGAGACGGACAACAGTGAACCAGATGACGACGAAAGTGAAGAAGACGAAGCAGATACCGGTGAAGTAGCAGTCTCAGCACCAGCATCTGCCACTGCTACTGTTAAAGTGACAGATCTTTCCGAAGCTGATCTTGTACACTTGCGTCGTTCTATTTATCTTACCATCATGTCGAGTGCTACATTTGAAGAATGTACCCACAAGTTGGCGAAAATCAGCATTCCAGAGGGCCGGGAAGAAGAACTCATCAATATGCTGATTGAATGTTGTTCGCAGGAGAGAACGTTTTTGAGATACTACGGATTAATTTCTTCCCGGTTCTGCCTTATTGATGATCGATGGAGGGATGCCTTTATGGACGCCTTTTCTCAACAGTACAGTACCATTCATCGGCTGGAAACCAACAAATTGCGCAACGTGGCAAAGCTGTTTGCTCATTTGTTGCACACGGATGCCATGCCATGGAGTGTTCTCAGTGTCATTCACTTGAACGAAGACGAGACCACATCCTCGTCGCGTATTTTTGTCAAGATTCTGATTCAAGAGATGGCTGAAGCCATGGGCATTAGCAAGCTCAAGTCTCGTCTAGAAACGGATGATCCAGAACGTATTGAATGGTTCAAGGGTATGTTCCCCAAAGACAATCTGCGAAGTACCAGGTATGCCATTAATTTCTTTACTTCGATTGGGCTGGGTCCTTTGACGGATGGTCTACGCGCACACTTGAAGAATGCTCCCAAATTGATTATGGAACAAGCCCAACGTGATGCCTTAGCAAAAAAGAAGGAAGAAGAAGACGACGACGCTTCCTCTGTCTCGTCGTCAAGTTCTTCGAGCAGCTCAGACAGTAGTTCTCTTTCATCGTCTTCGAGTTCGTACAGCTCGTCTTCGGGAAGTTACTCGTCGTCATCATCTTCTTCTTGCAGCCGTCGGCGTGGACGCTCCAGAGGACGAGGTCGCAGCAAACGCAGGACACGAAGTTCATCTTCGTCTTCCAGTGACGATTCTCGCTCTAGGAGCCGAAGCCGCAGATCCTCTACTTCCTCCTCCCGAAGTAGGTCGAAAAGTAGGTCGGTGGAAAAGCCCAGCGGCAGTCGCGGGCGCGACAGGGAGAGTGATAATCGCCGCAAGAGACGTTCTCGCTCCTGCAGTTCGTCGGGGGATAGTAATGCGAGGGACACCATGAAAGACAAGAAGTCGTCTCGCCGGCACAGTCGCAGCGATTCGCCATCTCCCCGTCGAAGTTCCGGTGGCCGAAACAGTCGTTCGGTATCCCGCTCGCGATCGGTCGCGCGGTCTCCTTCCAGGTCTAGATCTAGGTCTTAGCCTAGATTTTGGTCAAGGTCGACTGAGTGAAACAGTAACGCGTCGAGTGCCAAGTGAATAGCTAACGTTTTGTTTTGACTGGGACATTGTATGGAGTATTGTTGAAATGTCATTATTTATGCTCGATCACAAGTCCTGTAGACAAGTCAGTTGTAGAGGTATCTTGTAGAGTTTGGTTCTACGATTAGCTGCGGGAATAGTTTGTTTGGTTTGTTTGAGTCGGCATGTACTAAATAATAGTATTTTAGTAGCTGTATCGCCTGAAAAAAAGAAGTGAGAAAGTGATGATTCGAGACAACAAGCAAGGCAAAAACATTAAATGTCTGCATGGGATTCACACTTTAAAAGTATGAAAATGTCCAGCAGCACGCGCCTGTTTAAAGGCCCTTCTTAAGGTGTAGTCATCGAGGTTTTTAGAAGGAAGACCTTTGATTGTTTTCCAAGGTCTTACCTTGTTCTGGAAAAATAATAACAGGTGGTTTGTTTTAGCAGCCTCATGAACATCTGCACCGCCAAGCTAAAATATGCCTGTCCTACTGCATTTTTTTTTCGGTGCTGATCTTAAAGACAGCACTTGCTATCTTTTTTGGCTCGTTCGCTGGCTGTAAAAAACTGCTACTCTAGTAGCTAGCACGCCATACATCAAAACCCAGTACGCCAGTATCCTCTTTCTTGAAAACAAAAACTCATTTAAAAAAAAAAAGAAGAAATGGCAACACCACGGCATGTTCGCAACGCATGAAACCACTGTGAGGCCAAGTATTGCTTTGCTTGTGCATTATTTTTTGATTGATGTAGTAGTAGTCCACGACTGGGTGGTGTAGTAGTTATTCTCTCGGTGCTCGGATGTTGGAGCCAAGGAATTTACCAGATGTTGCTCATACTTCAATAATACAATGCCTTTTAGTCAGGTCACGTTATGGAAGCACTATCAAATCGAGAGCTCAAAGTTGATGACCGCCCGGGATCGATTTCCCTTAAATAATCATAATATTAACAATAATAATAAATAATCTAAACAGATGAAACCATTATTTATTCTAAAAAAAAAATAGTCGACTCCAGTGTGTTCGACTTCCTTTTTCTTTTTCTTTTTCAAACCCAGAACAACAACACACGACATCATCTATCTATCCTCATCATCATGAAGGAAGTTGCTCCAGTATCTAACGACCCCAAAGCCGACGAAAATAATAACGACAACAACAATCACAACAATAGCAACAATCACAATAATAACAATAACAAGAAATCGAGTCCACGTCGTACCAGAAGCATGAAGGTTGCAGAAGAAGATTTGAGTTTTCAAACGTTGGTAAGTTTGAGTTTTTTTTTTGTCGGAAGCAATGCATCATTCTTTGTTCCTTCTCCGTCATCCGACTACCACAAAAGGTTTCTCACATTCCTATTGATGATATAAATATTATGATATCCTCGTAGACGGTGGAAAACAACGGTCATACCGTTACCAAAGAACACAAGATCAAACTTCGGGAACGATACGGGTATTGTCTATCGTGTCAAGGTGTTCCTGTTCTGTGTTTTGACATTCAAAAATCACGTTTCAATCCATTGTCGAGTACCAAAGTACCTCGAACAGTCGATGGTGAATGTCTGGACGGGACTTGTTTGAAATGTCATCCAACCAAAGATCCACGTCGTAAAAGTTTTGCCATGTCCAAAGTGGCAGTGGCTTCATCATCATCATCAACATCATTCAGTGCCCGTATGAACCATGCCAATGGCAATGGCAGCGCTGGTAATACTACTGCTCATAACAATACCGGCTCGTCCTTGCTTCTTTCTCGACAACAAAGTCGTAAAGAAATTCAAAAGGACTTGTCCAATGGATCATTGGCCTTGTCACGCAGCCGTCGCAATTTGTTTCATGGTAACAACAACCACAACAGCAATTACCACCACCACAACAACATGGATGCTGCTTCCAACTATGGCGGCGGCGGCGGCGGCGGCGGCGGCGGCGTCAACAACAACATTAACAATAACAACAACAGCATCAACAACAACAATAGCAACAACAACAGCAACAGCAACAGCAACAGCAACAGCAACAGCAACAGCAACAGCAACAGCAACAACAATAACAATAACAATAACAATAACAATAACAATAACAACAACAGCATCAACAACAACAATAGCAACAACAACTTTCTCTTGTCGGGTGTTCACAGAGAACCTTCCAATCGATCTCTTCAAACCGGTAGTACGCATTCTATTTCGACCAACAATACGCGTCGTGATGCCAGTGCCAGTACTCGCAGTATCATCAGCGGATCTTCTGGTGCTTTGACAAACCTGAGTGCTCACTCCCACAGTGCCCACTCCACATCCTACTCGCTCAGTTCTGGTTCGTCGTCTCATCATCGTCGTTTAGAATTGAGTCACAGCCTGCACAATCAAGGCAACCATAATCACAACAACCACAATAGCAATCATGCTCAGCCATCCACATCCACATCATCCACATCACCATCGTCTCTCTTGGCACATATTCAAAACAACACACTCCAACGCAATAGTAACCACTCGGCAACGACCACAACGCCACCGCCGATGATGACGACGGAAGGAGGATTTGCGTTAGTGACGAGTCCAGAAAATGCAGCGGTTGAAATGAATCCCACGACGCGTCGAGTATCGTCGTTACGAGTCCGAGCCACGACGACGAGTCGATTGCCACCATCCATTACCACTGCCACGACGACGACAAGTAGTAGTAGTAGTAGTAGTAGTACCCGTAGTGTCATGGAGCAACAGGTTTCATCTCCAAACCTGTCGACAGTAACATCGTCCACATTTGCTACCGCTACCGCTGCTGCTACTACTACTAGTACGACAGGTAGCAATGTCCCAAGTGAAACAGAATTGTATCGCTTCATCCGTGAAGGATCAACATCATCATCATTATCACCATCGTTTCAAAATCCTGGTCGAGCTGTTGCGGCTTGTCATCGTCGTCGTCCTCCCACCAATCATCAGCAGGCAGTGGTACAGGGAACAAAACGAATGCCTACGTATCAAAACACGTACCTTCATCGAGGCGTTCCCGAATATGCATCTCATCCAACCAATGCGACTGCGACAGCGAGTGCAACTGCGAGTGCGATCGATACAAACAACAACGGCAACAATAACAATGGCATGATGGTGACCAACAGCAGTAGCCAAGATGAACATCATGGGACGGATCCTACCACCGCCACCATGAAACATGAAACCTTTGCCAATCTCTCGTCTCTGTTGGACGGACTTGCCACGGCGGGTGATTACGACTTTCTTTTAGAGGTTTTGCTGAATGCTATGCAGACACATTACTCGTCCACGGATATTCAGTCGCTTTGTCTAGAGACACTTGTACTGATGTGCCAACAGGATCCTTCCAATTTGGAACGCCTGGGAGAATTGCCCGTCGTTATGGAAGAATTGGTCATATGCAGCAAGAACTTTCCTTGTCCATCTCCCCTGCGGGCCATTGCAGCTCGCACCATGGCTACCGTGGCAGTCAACTCCAAGGCTCGTTTGGCTTTGGTCCAAGCAGGAGCTTGTCGGATGCTGGTACGAATGTTGCAGAATTGTTCTTCTGGTACCACCCGTCACGCCAATGGTACCATCACGTCAACGGATACGTCCGAAGCTGCAGAAGCGGCCATGGCAGCCCTGCGAGGATTGTCTACGGAACCAGCAGCTCGCGACTCGTTGGATTCTATGCTAGCTTGTAAGTATGTCTGTCAGGCCATGGATGGCAATCGTGCAATGTCGCCACTCTTGCGGGATGGTTGTGCCTTTTTGTCCAATGTTTCGGTGGACATTGAACACGAAGACGTGGCCGTGGTATCTCGTGATGTCCTCCAAGCCATTGTTGGTGCGCTCCGAATGCATACGACAGACATTGGTCTGGTCTCGGTTGCATGTTTTGCTCTACAAAACTTGACATGCAACAATTACAATCTTCGTACGTTGCGTAACATCGAAGGTGTGTTTGAGTTGTTTACCGACTCTGGTGACGACGCAGAGAACACAATGTGGGATTGTCAGGAAGCCTACGATGTCTTGGATCGATTGCAATTGTCGCGTGCTGAAGACGAGTCTCTCGAAGACCAGGCATCGGAATCGCTCCAAGTGATGATCGCCATTAAGGACGGAAAGCCCGACGTCATTCCAGAGGTCGTCGACCTGCTCAAGAACTTTGAATGGTCCGTGCGAATCAACGTTGAAATTCTCCGTGCATTGGACAATCTTCTAGTAGCATCCTATGATCAGTACCGTCAGATCGTAGTAGACGCTACCCAGGCTGCGATGCAAGCCCATCAGAACAGCGATGTCCAATCTTGTGGAAAAGCTATCCTGAATCAACTTGACAAAAGCCCCGAGCCTTGAAATCGTTGTTGCTCGGATGTGGGCTATCTAACTCTGACTAGTCTAGTAGAGGAAGAGCATTCTTCCAAAAGCTAATAGAATAATCATGCATGTATCTAAATTTATCTACTCTTGTAGCTAACAGTACTGTAGTCCGCTGGGCGCAGACTGCAGCAGGAACAGAATTTCAATAATGATAGGTATGACTTCATATTGAATTAAAATTTAAAAACAATGCTTGCACTTGACTGTCATTTTCCCAACAGCTCCATCGCTCTGCTGCCGTGTCTTTCGTGGAATGTCTTTCCTTTTTTTCTTATCTACCGTGTACAGTAGGCTTTTAGGAGTACGGTTTGTTCCACGAACAAATAATAATAATTTAAAGAGTATAAAACATGTGTTCCTTCTCGCGGTTACTCACGGCTTTTTTGTAGGCCTTGTCGAAATCTTTGGGCAGCACGACGTACCGATTTTCACGAACCGCTTGCAATCCAGCTTCGGCACAAATGGAACTAATGTCGCTCGAAGAAATCTTTTCGCTGCGATTGATGTAATCTTCCAGATCCAATTCGTCGCTGAGATTCATTTTGGACGTTGCGGCTTGGAATACCATACGTTTTTGACGGCGATCGGGATTGGGAAATTCAATCTTCCGGTCCAACCGTCCGGGCCGCAAGAGGGCAGGATCTAACGTATCTGCACGATTGGTAGCCATAATGACCTTAATATTGGTAGTCTGGTCGAATCCGTCCATCTGATTGAGAAGTTCCAACAGAATACGTTGTACTTCTCGGTCAGCACCCGTTTGTGCATCAAAACGTTTCGTGGCAATGGCATCAATCTCGTCAATAAAGACAATACAGGGTGAGTTTTCCCTTGCCAGACGAAAGACATCTCGGACCATTCTAGGTCCTTCTCCAAGGTATTTCTGGACAAATTCGGATCCCACCATGGAAATAAAAGTGGCTTCCGTGGCATTTGCAACCGCCTTGGCCATCATGGTCTTTCCGGTACCGGGTGGTCCTAGTGTGTAAGGATGAAAAAAAGAGGGCGCATATGAGAAGCATCATTCAACATACTAGTATCATTCATCATATTATTTATCATAGTAACGTGATGCTTGCGTACAAAGGTACGTACCGTAGAGCAAGACTCCTCGAGGAGGATCGATACCAATTTGTTGGTACAAGTGATGCTGAATCAATGGAAGTTCGATGGCTTCCCGAACTTCCTGTTTTTGGATATCGAGTCCTCCAATGTCCTTGTATGATACTTTTGGTTTTTCCGTCATGAGTTTGACGGTGCTGTCCGACTCGGGTGGCAAAATATCTACCACGCTGTGCGAGTGTCTGTGCAATGCAATGCTAGTATTAGGTTTGAGCAGTTCTCGATCCAGCGTGCTCAAGATGCGAACGTAGTAATTGCTTCCGGCCGTACTGGAAACGATGCCGTAGTTGGCGTCGATCATTTCGTTGAACTGACCAATTACCAACGGCACGGATTGGATGCGTCGAATCTCTTCCTTGGCTCGCAGCAATTCGCGTTGCAAATGACGCATTTCATCCTTCAGGTACTCTTCTTGAAGTTCCACGAATTCCAACTGCTTCTCAAGACCCTTTACTTCTTGATAAAGATCAAGCTCTTCTTCTTTGGCGGCTGCGACGGCCTCGTCCATTTGGAGGGGCTACATAAAGGGGATGGGTTGTGGATTGATTGGATTTGAGTAGTTGTCGTGTTAATGCGTACGTGTGATCACAAATAATTATTGTGTATGCAATTTTCGGTTTTGTTGTTGTTGTTGTTGTTGTTGATGATGATGGTTGACGAGGGGAAAAGAGATACAGAAAATAGTTGAGAATAAATAGTAATAATGATAAGCGTTGCTACGAACAACACATTACATTCAACAGAGCTGGAATGATTATCATGAGCGAAGCCAAAATCGGTCACCACTGTTGAAGAAAGCAAAGACGCAACCATTTCATTTTTTGTATCGTCACTTCGAAAAACGTTTCAGTCACAACATCACGTCAGTCGGCACAGCTGATTGAGTGTTGAGTGATTTCTTCTCCTTACCATTTCGGTTGTAGCCGGAAGCACTGCTGCAGATGCCATGTTACTAATTATTTCGTGCTTGTCTGTTTGTATTGTTCTAATAATGTAAAAAGAAAGGAAGGAGGATAGGTAGAATCTGTCCAAACAAAAATAAGAGTACCGTATTATGCTTTCTTTTATTGCTGCTGCAGCTGCCGCTGCTGTTGTTGCTGTTTTGTTGCGTTGCCCAAAAATCTTCTCTCGACTTCAGTGAAGTTCTTTTTCAAGCTCAAATGAGCGTCTATATAGTTTGATTCTGGTCTGCAGATGGGCCTACTAGAGTAATAAAACTACTAGCTAGAGCAGACCCCTGCCCTGCCCTCCTTTTGACAATAGTTTTTGGTTATGCACCCATTAATTCCCATTCCATTTGGCTTGGTGCACCACCACCAGCGCCAGCACCACCAGCACCAGCAGCAGCACCACAACCACCACCACCACCGAGCTGTTGGAGAAATGTGTGGAACTAAGAACTTCTTTCCACCAACGTTGAGAGTTTGGTTGATTTGCTTTAGGTCCAGCTGCAGTGCACTTTTTTTCGTTTTGCTGAACAGTTAATGATCTCTCCGTCATCATACATTTGCCTAGAGAAAAAAAATTTTGGTTGGATTTCTAAAATGGCTTTGTGCGCGCGGGCTGCTACATGGCATCAAGTCCCGACCCAAGACAAGCACGTCGCGCGGGAGGCAAAAAAGAATTGGCAAACAATGATGAAAAGATAGATGAACCCAGCCAAATATATGCCACTCGCGTGCGGTGAAAATCTAGGCTTGTTTGGGTCGACTGTTGGTAGTTGACAAAGAAAAAATACTGTTGTAGACTAATAAGTGTGTCGAAATGGGTAAATAATAATAAATAATGTACTCCAGCACGGTAATAAATACTACAGTAATCAATGAAGAAAAAATACTCAAAGTAATAACAATAGCATCAACAGGCTTGTGTGCGTCGCAAATATTGCTCTACTTCAGAAGAAGTCGCACACTTAAACTCAAATCTATAACTCGAATACGAATTTTATTAGGAGCCGCGAGTAGACTAGACTACTCTTATTATTATTATAACAAACCAAACACATAGAGTACATTATAATATTATCATTAGTTGCAACTTGCAACTCTCTTCATTTGTTCTTACTCCAACATAATATATTTCAACACAGCAACAGGATGAGAAAACTGATACCGATTATCCTATCCCTCTTGTCGGCCACCAGGGTCCATGCTACCACTTCCATCAACAATAAAATTGTCGTTGTGGGAAGCATGAATGTTGATACCTTCTTGCCCGTTGCTCGGCTTCCTACCGAGGGAGAAAATATTATGTTGTTGCCTGGACGACAACCCATCGTCGATGTACCTGGAGGCAAAGGTTGTACGCAAGCGGTAGCTGCTGCGAAACTAGTACAACATGATGATAGGAATGTTGTTGAGTTCGTGGGACAATTTGGCAATGACGGGGCAGCAAATATGTTGCGTCAAACATTGGAAGATGCGGGCGTCAGGATTGCCTCTATATGCAGTCAACCCCACCAAGATTTACCGAGCGGTAGGGGATACGTATTTTTATCGGAAGATGGATCTGTGAGTGCTGTAGTAAGTGGTGGCAGCAATCAAGATGGCTGGGGAAAATGGAAAGAGACATGGGAAGCGCAAGCGCAACAGAAAAAGTCATCGTCAAAAAGTACGTCCGAGACGACCAACGACAATACGCTACTTCAAAAATTGGACCATTTGTTAGAGAATACCCAATGTGTCATGCTGCAACGAGAAGTTCCAGAATACGTTAACCTGCTCGTGGCTCATGCAGCACGAAGACGTGGCATTCTCGTCCTCCAAGATATTGGTGGCGAAGGACGAAGTATGAGTCGCGACATGATGGAGGTTTGTGACTATTTAATGCCCAATGAGAGTGAATTTCGGCGACTTGTTCGATCAATTCTTGAAGAAGAGAACGATGCGAGTCAAGAGATGCTACAGGAACTGGACAATACAGTTACTAATTTGCCGGAAGAAAGCATTTTGAAAATGGTGCAACTCTTACAATCCAAAGGAGCACGAAATGTGTTGATCACACGCGGGAGACGTGGGTCGATGTTGATTACAGAAGGCGGGGAAGTGTATCATCAACCCGCCTTTCCTTTGGAAGCATCTGATGTAGTCGATGAAACGGGAGCCGGGGATTGCTACCGAGCTGCCTTTGCCGTAGCCTTATTGGAAGGTTACTCTCGCCAGGAATGCTTGGAATATGCATCAGCGGCAGGGTGTTGTTCCGTCCAAAAACAAGGAGCTGTCCCATCGACTCCTTCCAGAGAACTTGTCGAAGAATGGTTTCACAAAATACGTGCAACTGACAATATTCTCAATATACCACGTGGGGCTGGAGACAACAAATTTCCGTTTCTGATTGGATCTCGGCTGAATTCCATGAAAGACCGACCTGAATTGTGGATGGATGGCCCTCTCAACAATGCCCGCGACTTTGTCCAGCGACAGGCCAACATAAAAGGTTTGACATGCGTGGATTTTAACTATCCACAGCATTTTGGAGAAGGTGTATGGTCAAGCACGGAAGATGCGAGATTGGCCTTGGAGAAAGCCGGTTTGGTAGCAGGTGCTGTCTGTTTGCGGTATCCAGGAAAATTTGCGCGGGGAGCCATGAACAACCCTGATCTTGAACTGCGACGACAAGCCATTCAGCTCACCAAAGAAGCAGCTCGCCTTGCCAAGGAACTTGGTTGTGACGAAGTTGTCGTTTGGTCTGCGTATGATGGATACGACTATCCCTTCCAGGTCGACTACGACTCGAAATGGCAAGAATTAGTAGAAGCCTTCCGAGAATGCTGTGATGCCTATCCCGAGATTAAGTTTTCCCTAGAATACAAACCGACGGACGAGAACACTCGCTTCTTTACCGTCCCATCCACAGCTGCGGCACTGTTGCTGGTGGAAGAAATAGACCGACCCAATATGGGTCTTACATTAGACGTTGGGCACATGCTCATGAGCGGAGAGTCTCCCGGTCAATCCATTGCCATGGTAGGTCGCAAACAAAAACTCTTTGGTGTACAGCTCAACGATGGCTACACTCGATTAGCTGCTGAAGATGGCATGATGTTTGGGTCCATTCATCCATCGCTGGCCCTGGAAGTCATGCATCAGCTACGAAGAACGAATTTCAAAGGTCACTTGTACTTTGATACATTTCCTCAACGGACAGATCCCATCAAAGAAGCCGAATACAATATTCAGCGGGTGAAAAAATTCTGGTCGGCTGCTGTCAATTTGGACGAAACCAAACTTCGAGAGGCTGCTGACAATCACGATGCCATTCAAGCTTTGGAACTCGTCGACGAAGCCCTCCGGTCCCACTTATAGTACAACAACAAGCAAGCAACGAAGGTGCTTTATGCTTTTTTTTATTTTTTAAACGGAATTTCTTCAACACTACTAATTTTTATAGTTTTAAAATGGAGCCCAGCGATTTTCATGAATGTCCATTACTATTCTGCGCATTGTAATCTGCATCGCGCAGTTTCAAAAATTGTTTCACGGCTGGATGAGACGCAACAAAGGGCCTCTTTAGAGCATCCGATAAAAAATCGCGTAATTCTTCCATTCGATTTTGAGCAAAATCGTCGTCTTGAACTTGCCAGGGACAGGTTTTGGGTGGAAATTTCAGTGGTTCCAGAGAAGTTGTGCCTCCAACTCTTTCTTCTTCTTCGTGTGGTAGCAGTGATGGTTGTGGTGGCGTGTAATGAACGATTTGATGGTAGAGCCATTGAAATTGTGAATAGCGGCGAAGGACGGAATAGCGCTGTCGTTCCCGTGAAATATCAATTTTGTAATAAAACGCAGGAAATCGATGTTTGCCCGGTGGTTCTTCTCTTCCATTATCATCGGTGTCAGGCGGAGATTGTAAAAGTCGTTTGGTGTCCATGTTGAACGTGTAAAAGTTGGAGTCGAAACGAGGACTCCACGATTCAAAGCTGAGGTACATGAGCTCAGGCGCAGCTGACGATGTGGACGATCTGTTGGATGCTGCTGTCATGGTATTTGCTGTCTTTTGTGACTGGGAAGTACCTAGTAATGGAATTGGATAGTTCAACTTCTCGTACGAGTATTTGTGGTAGCGCTTTTGATTATTGTCGAACTCTTCTTGAACTTGAACTACTCTAGTAATTTTGTAGGGTCCAGCTAATAAAAAATAATTTGAAAAAAAATGAGAAACATAAATGGAAACATGTCAGAAACATCAACAGAAGATCGTGGTCGATCTTCAGAGCCAGCCGAAGGGAACGTGAGACAAGGAGACCCGAATCCGACGTCACCGGAATGACCCGAAATGCCCCATCCCGTCTCCCACTCAGAAACAGGAACACATCGGGAGAAATCGGATACGACTA
>Ga0210036_1004076_pt1 | contig 13807 bp, 10 predicted proteins | sample CryGeymeta201515_FD_185469 | JGI IMG/M metagenome (GOLD analysis project Ga0210036, IMG submission 185469) | Groundwater microbial communities from Crystal Geyser aquifers in Utah, USA - Crystal Geyser metaG 2015-15 (SPAdes) (version 2) | ecosystem: Environmental > Aquatic > Deep subsurface >...
CTGCGAGATCCGCGTGCCAGCAGCCGGGCTGCCCGACAAGGTTGAGGCAGTCCTCCAGGGGGCGCAGCTCGGCAGCCGCGGCCAAGCAGTGGAGTCGCGTCGCGACGGCGACGCGCTGCTGATCAAGATGCCTCCGTACCACGAGGGTGGGATGGTCTTCGTCGTCGCCAATGACTGACCACCACCCGCGCCGGTGTGAGAAGGAAGTCGATACCACTGTGAAGATGATGAAGGCGTTGGTCAAAATGAAGCCGGAGCAAGGGCTTTGGCTCCAAGACGTTTCGGTTCCGGACGTCGCCATAGACGACGTGCGCATTCGCGTTCTGAAGACGAGCATCTGCGGGACCGATGTGCACATCTGGAACTGGGATGAATGGGCGCAGAGAACGATTCCGGTGCCCATGGTCACCGGGCACGAGTTCGTGGGCGTCATCGAGGCCGTCGGGGAACACGTCCAGGGCTACCGTCCCGGCGACCTCGTGAGCGGAGAAGGGCACCTCGTCTGCGGTCGCTGCCGCAACTGCCTGGCGGGGCGGCGGCACCTCTGCGCGCACACCCGCGGCGTCGGTGTCAACCGCAACGGCGCGTTCGCCGAGTACCTGTGCCTCCCCGTAACCAATGTCTGGCCCTGCGCGCCCGGGATTCCACACGACATCCTGAGTTGCTTCGACCCATTAGGGAACGCGACCCACACGGCGCTCTCGTTCGACGTGCTTGGGGAGGACGTGCTGATCACCGGTGCGGGACCCATCGGGCTGATGGCGACCGCCATCGCTCGACACGCCGGCGCGCGCTTCATCGTGGCGACCGACCTGAACCCTTACCGACTGGACCTCGCGGCCCGCATGGGGGCGACGCGGGTCGTTGATCCGCGCCACGAAAACCTCCACCGCGTCCAGACAGAACTCGGCATGCACGAGGGGTTCGATGTCGGCATGGAGATGTCCGGCAGCCCGGCCGCGTTCCGCACAATGCTGGACAACATGTGCCACGGTGGGAAGATCGCCCTGCTCGGCCTGCTACCAACAACGGAGATCGACTGGGGGCTCGTGGTGTTCAACGGACTCACGCTCAAGGGCATCTACGGGCGGGAGATGTACGAGACTTGGTACAAGATGACCGTGATGATCCAAGGCGGTCTTGAGATTGCGCCGGCGATTACGCACCATTTCCACTACACTGAGTTCGAGCAGGGGTTCGAGGTCATGCGGTCCGGTCAGTGCGGGAAGGTCGTTCTGGACTGGGCGGAGGAGTGAACCCTCGTCAGACTCGTCGGACGCGTCAGACCTGTCCGACCCAGCTAAGGAGCCTCCCGTGTATAGCTCGCTGAAGACCCACCTCACCACCGAACTCCAGCAGATCCGCGATGCCGGTCTGCACAAGTCCGAGCGCGTACTGGCGACGCCGCAGGGAGCGCGCATCGCGGTGGTCGGCGGGCGCCAAGTGCTCAACTTCTGCGCCAACAACTACCTCGGTCTCGCCAATGACCCCCGTGTTGTCGAAGCCGCCCGCGCCAGCTACGAACGGTGGGGCTACGGACTCAGCTCCGTCCGCTTCATCTGCGGCACCCAGGAGTTGCACAAAGAACTTGAGGCGCGGCTCACGCGGTTCATGGGGACGGAAGACACGATCCTCTACAGCTCCTGCTTCGACGCCAACGGCGGTCTGTTCGAGACGCTGCTCGGCCCCGAAGACGCTGTCCTCAGCGACGAGTTGAACCACGCCAGCATCATCGACGGTGTTCGGCTCTGCAAGGCGCAACGGTATCGCTTCCGCAACGGCGACATGGACGACCTCGAAGCCCGGTTGAAGGAGGCCGCCGGCGCACGCGTCCGCCTGATCGCCACCGACGGCGTCTTCTCGATGGACGGGTTCGTCGCGAAGCTGGACGCCCTCTGTGACCTGGCAGACGAGTACGACGCTGCCGTGATGGTCGATGATTCCCACGCGACAGGCTTCGTTGGCAAGACCGGCCGCGGGACCCACGAGTACAACCAAGTCATGGGCCGGGTTGACGTGATCACCAGCACGTTGGGCAAGGCCCTGGGCGGCGCCTCCGGCGGGTTCACCACCGGCCGCAAGGAGATCGTCGAGATGCTGCGCCAGCGGTCACGCCCCTACCTGTTCTCCAACACCCTTGCGCCGGCGATTGCCGCCACCACGCTGGCCGTGCTGGACCTCTTGGAGGAGTCGACCGAACTTCGGGATCGACTTGAGTCCAACACAAGACTGTTCCGCCTGGGCATGGCCGAGCGCGGCTTCGACATCCCCGAGAGCGACCACCCCATCTGCCCCATCATGTTGGGCGACGCCCCGCTCGCCACGAAGATGGCGGACAGGCTGCTGGAGGAAGGCGTCTACGTCATCGGCTTCAGCTACCCCGTCGTCCCCGAAGGCAAGGCGCGGATCCGCGTGCAGCTCTCTGCGGCGCACACCGAGGACGATCTGCAGGCTGCCATGGAGGCGTTCGCCAAGGTGCGCGCCGAGCTGCGAGCACCTGGAGGGTAGCCCGGTCCCGCCCTCACCGCGTGCCCCAGCGGTTGTCCCAGAGTGTGAACAGGGCCAGCAGCCGCACAGGGATGATGAGAAACAGGTGCAGGAACCCGTAGAGCGGCATCAGGAGGAAGTCAGGCTCGCGCGTGCGGTAGAGCCCGTAGCCCCCGCGCAAGAGCGCCACCAAGACGACAGTCAACGCGTACCGGAGTCCCACCAAGTGGTCGCCTGCGGCAAGAGCGGCGACCCCGTGGGCCAGACCATACAAGAGGAGTAGTGGCAGAGCAGCCTGGAAGAACAGGCAGTAGGCGAAGTAGCAGTTCCGACGATGGAGGAACCGAAGCGACCAAAGGAACTCGCGGTAGAAGGACTGGCTCCACCGTCGCTGTTGGCGGGCCCAGACTCGCACGGAGGTGGGCGCCTCGGTCCAGGCGAGGGCGTGGATCGCGAGACGTGCCTCGTATCCGCCCCAGAGCAGCAGGTTCGGGAGATGGCGATCGTCCCCATAGTGGCACGGCCTCCCGAGGAATCGCTGGCTGACGTACCGGTCCACCAGCGGGTCGAGGAGTTCCTTGCGATACACCGAGAACACCCCCGAACAGCACGTCACCACGCCGAGGTAGCTTTGCGAGGCCCGCTCCTGGCAGAACGCAGACCAGTACCGCAGATGGATGAGGCGCGGCAGGAGTGCCGAGCGGTTCTCAACCAGAGCCACACCGGTGACCGCACCGACCCGCGGATCCGCGAACTGGTGGAGCGCTACGTCGATGGCGCGCGGATGCAGGCGGGTATCGCTGTCCACGGTCACGAGGAACTCCCCGTGCGCCGCCGCAAAGCCGGTCGCCTGCGCGTGGCGCTTTCCTTGGTTGCTCCCCAACCGCAGCGTCCGGAGGGACCGGTGGGGAGGAAGGGCCACGACGAGGTCGTCCAGCGAGGGGAGCCCGGCCTCGCTGCCGTCGTCCACGACCACCACTTCCAGGGGGCCCGCGTACTCTTGGTGCAAAGCGCTCGCCACACACCGGCGCAGTGAGTCTGCCGGTTCGTTATAGGTGGGAATGACAACGGTGATGGCAGCGGTGTGGCGGCGAGGGCGGAACCGCTGCTGTCGTCGCCACTCAAGGTGACATAGGACGAACTGAGCAACCAGCCACGAGCCGACAAGTGCACCGTAGAGCGAACCTCCGGGCCAGCTTTGACCCCTGGCGCCGGTCGCCGAAAGCACCCCCGCGACAAGGCCGAGGAGAGCGGCGAAGCCGGCCATCGCAGCAAGGGCCCGCGTCGGGTGTGAGCCAACCGGCCGTCTCTCGGCGTCCGCCGCCACCGAAGCAGCCGCAGGCAAGAGCGGCAGTAGCGGCACGTCTGCGGCGGATGTCTCTCCGGCCACGGTCTCTCCTTTCCCGAGTCGACCGCGCTCCGGCGACCAGCCGAGCTCAAGCGGATGAGGCACTACCCCAGCCCTCCGCAACCCTCCAGTCGAACGGGGACGGCCTTCGACCCGGCCGGCACGGCCAGTCGGAACGTCTTCTCCTTGCCGTTCCAGTCGCCGGACGGAACCGTGGAGGTCGGCGCGATGCCCAGAGCGAGGTCGAGGGTCAGCGGCCCCGCCTGTCCCGACACTCGACCCCTCACCGCGTCTCCGTCGACCCAGAGCGTTGCCACGACCGGCTCCGGCGAGCCGACCAACTGCCGCGGGCCAAGCCGTGCTTCCCGGGCGCCAAACAGTCCGGCTCGCATGACCTGCCCTCCGGCGCTCTGCGTGACCAGCGTGACGGCAGCCGGCCCCTCCGCATGAGTCCTGACCGTGACCGAGTCGGTGTGCCCGGCACGCCTGACATAGAAGTCCAGACCGTCCTCCCGGGGAAGCGTCACGACCTCCGGGAGGGAGGTCCTGGGGATCGGACGCGCCCCCGTGCCTCCGCCCTCGCGCGTCGCAACGTGTCGAACGGGGACCAGGAGGGTCACGAACAGCACCGAGGTGGTGCTGCGCGGGGGAGCAATCCGAATGAACCGCGCGTCGTCGGCATACTGGCCTTCGTCTGCGCGCCAACCGGTCGGCAACAGCGGGAAGATCGCGAGCGCGCCGCTGTCCGCGACGACGCTGAGATACTCCTCGCCCAGCCGGACTTGGCCGCCGGAGTGTGCGCGCCAGTCGAAGTCGGTGGCTGCGTCGGCAGCCAGTTCGTCCACGATCACGAAGTATCCCGGATCGGCACGCCCGGCTGCACCCGCTGCCCCGCGAACGTACAGCACGTGTCGCAGGGCCTTGCTGATCTTGTCCGGGTACACCTCGCGGGCATCCGATAGCGCGTAGTCGCAGCCGACCCCAGGCTCGGGTGCTGCCGCGGGCGCGGCAGAGGAGACACCCCGCAGATCGTCACCGGGCCCGCCGTAGAGGAACTCGCGGAGATACGCACGACTCACAAGGTCGTCGCGCTGGCTGCGACCGTCTACGACGATGGTGTTGTGCCCCGGGGTGGAGGACCAGTACTGCGCGGATTTGCCGCCCTTGCCGAAGTAGCCGGCCGGGTAGTGGCCGATAGGCAGATCGCGGAGGAGCGTCTCGCCGAAGGCGTGCAACACGAACGTGTTGAGGTCGAGGTGGGAGTGGGGATCCTTGTAGCCGCTCCGGAGAGCCAGGACGACCGCGTCGTCGTCCCAACCCGACCGCATCGACACCCATCCCACCTCCGGGAACGCCGCAGCGCGTGGGGCGCCCGCCGAAGGGCGCTCGCCGTTGGCGTTCTCCGGCCACAGCAGCAACTCCTTGGGCTGGCCGCGAAACGGCATTCGCGTGGCAAGCCAGTTCCAGTCGGGACGGTGCAGTTCCTGTCCGAGCTTGAGCAGCACTGCGCGGTTGGAGGGCGCCCGCTGGGCATCGCAGAAGTTCACCCACCCCTCGGGTGGCAGGTAGTTGTGCAGCACGAAGTCGCCGGTCTTCGCCCAGAAGGGATTCTGCAACGCGTCGACTTCGCCCCCGGTGACCCGGCGGACGACTTCCGCAAAGACAAGCAGGGAGTCCACCGCGTACTCCCAGTAGCTCAGCCCTTCGCTCCAGCCGCCGTCGGATGGCAGGTGGTCGAGGATTGCGAAGTACTCCCGTACCACCCGGTGGAACCAGACCGCGGCCCGCGGGTCGTCCCCCAGCAGCGAAGCCACTGCTACTCCAATGTTGGCGGTGACGACACTGCACCAGTTGTTGCGGTAGTCCGCCGTCGGAAATCGACGATGATCGAGCACCGTGAGGTACGGCAGGATCGCCTTCTCTAATAGCGGCTTGCGCACCCACACCCGCTCCCCTTCAGTGATCCGGTCCCACAGCGCGTCATATCCCATCCCCAGCGCCATGGCCTGGGTCGCCGAAGTCAGATCGACGATCCGCGGCTTGTGGCGGTGCGAGACCCAGTCTTCGCGGCTGGCGAATCGCAGCAGCAGACCGCGCGCGACGTCGGTGTACGGTTGCTCGTCGGAGACGGCCGCCAGGTTGAGCACGTCCACGAGGCGAAGCGGCCCGAAGGTGGGTGTGGCGCGAGGCGCCTCGCGTGCCTGCTCCCACCAGCGGACGGCGTTGTCGGCGCACGTGCGGTTCTCCACCCAAGCAGCGCGAGCGATCGGCTCGTCGGTGAGTGCCTTCAGCCGGCGCTTCTCCGCCTCCGTGAACCACACCCAGGGGTGCTTCTCCGGCCGATGGGTCTGGTAGTAGAGGCTGCCGAGGTACGCGGGTAGTCGGTAGTCCTCCCGTTCGGCGGGCGTCTCGGCCCCGTCCACTTGGGTGGGTTGCGCCGTTACGATCAGCGAGAAGCCCTCTGCGTCGCCCGACAGTGCCGCCGCCAGCAGGGCTCTGCGCGTTGCCGCCGCCCCCGGCTCGCCCGCCACCCTTACGGGAAGGCGGATTCTGAGCCCCTGCCCCGGCGGCAGGTCGGCGCCGGGGCACTCCACCTGCCCCACCCGAAGACCGGCGGGAACGTCGCCTTCGGGCGTCGCCGTCAGGTGCATGGACCCGGACGCTCGATTCTGCACCTTCCACGCGCGGTGCCACACGGCGCCTTGGTTGCCTTGCTCCCAGCCCTCGTCGTCGACCTTCAGAGAGTCTCGCGTGAGGAGGACCTGATCGAGGTAGACCGTCGCGGTTGGCGTCGGGCCCAGCCCCCATTCGGTCGAGAACAGCAACCGGTCGACGTGCTCCCAACCCAGCGGCTGTCCCGACCCCTCGAAGCTCTCGAGGGGCATTCGCACCGACTGCCAGTCGCCGGGTACGAGCGTCACCGCTCGGTAGAAGTAGTCGCGCGAGTCGGTGTCGGGGTCATCGCACTCGGCGACCACGTGGATCTCGACGCTGGCCGCCCCGCGGACGCGCGCTCGGAACCGCAGGTTGTCGAACGGCGACCAGTCCTCCGGGACGCGGAACGACGACGCGGTCGGCTGGGCGGGCAGCTCCCAGCGGGCCGAGGCGTTCCCCTCGGCCGCCTGTGCGTCGTCCCGAGCGGCGCCCTCCCAATGCCACTCAGGGCCCTCGAAGTCCTCGACGAGTAGCCGAGGGACCGGCCCGGGCTCGGCGCCTGCCTCTCCGCCGTGGAGAAGCACCGCCGCGAGGGCGGCCCCCGCCAGGAGCCGGAGCGCCCGAGGGCATGAGGTGGTGGATCGTCTCCCCACGCCGCCCGCCGCCGCCCGCCCCCGGAGTTTCTCACTCAGTGCCGGATCTCGCTCCATCGCTTCTCCAGGTCGAACGCGTTGTCCCGCTCGGGGGTGTGGCAGCCCGCGCACCGCTTGCGGGCTTCGCTCTTCCTCCCGGTGGCGCCCGGCAGGGCGAGGTGCAGCAGCCCCTCCTCATGGCACGAGGTGCACTCCACTCCCTGGCTGCTGACTCCTTGGAGCACCTTCCCGGCCACGCGGAACGCTTCGGAGTGGCACCGCAGGCACTCGGGCACGGCAGTGCCCTTCTTCAGGAGCGTCGCAACGGCTTGTGCGTGGCGACTCTTCCGCCAGGCGCTGAGCGCTTCCTCGTGGCAGGTCCCGCACCGCTCGGGGCTCACGTATCCCTGCTCCGCCAGCTTCTCCGACTCGCCGGCCAGCGATTCCATCAAGGTCGCCTGCTGCTCCTCCGCAAGCGCGGTCCGGAGCGCCCGCGCCACGTTCTGGTTGGTGGGTGAGGCGGCGGTCAGCGACAGCGGCTTAAACTCCACGGCAAGGTCGCGCTTGCCGCCGTCGGCCGCGGCGGGCCGCCACCGCACCGCAGCCAGGCCCACTTCCCTTCCTTGCACGGCGGCCGGCAGCAGGTAGCTGTGCCCGACGCGAATCGGCTCCTTGAGCCGGTCCGAGCCCCGCGCGCCGACCACCAAGTCCACCGACCTGCCGAGGTCGCCCTCGAGAAAGTGCCGTTCCTCCGCGAGGCTCCGGTAGGTCAGCAGCACCATCAGGTCGCAGCCGGTGCGCAGCGTGCTCGCCACGTCGACCAACAGCTTGGCCTGCTCAGCGCTTAGGGCGGTCTCGGGGCCGGTGCTCAGCAGGCCGATGCGACGCTCGCCGACCTGGACGACGGCGAAGGGCTGGCGCAGGTACGAGAGCGACCGACCGTCGGGTTCGGCGTTGTCCAGAGGCAGCCCCACGACAGTCAGCGGCCGCTCAGACGCCAATCGCCAGTAGGCTTCCGCCCACTTCGCGTCTGCGGGGCCAAAGGACACCGCGTCGTACTTCGCTTCGCAGAGCGCCTGCCAGACGACGCGGCCTCGCTTCTCGTCGTCGGCGAGGTTGCCCGCGTCCACAGCCAGCACCTTGCCGGGAAACTGCTCTCGCAGCTTGCGGATGACCTCCACAGCCTGCGCCAATCCGACGGACTCGCTCCCCGAGCACCCGCAAGACCGCAGGAAGCCCTGCGTGTTCTGGGTGTACAGCAAGAGAACGTCGACGTCGTCCACGCCCGCCGGCAGCGTAGAGTCACTGCCGGCAAAGGCCCAGAGAGCGCAGAGGGTCGCGGGAAGCACGACGGCCAGAGACCACCGACTCAACGGCCGGGTACCACTCATGCCGTCGCTTCACTCCTTCGCAGTCGCCTTCGCACCGCCGTCACCTTCCTCGCGTTTGCCGCCTTCGGGGGGCAGGTCCTCGGACAACCGGGTGACCACCGCTCGCACCGCCTCCCAGTCCTCTGCCACCACCGGCCAGAAGACGGCGCGCGTGAGCGGCGCGCCCTGCTCATCAAGCGCCTTTAGCTCTTCTTCCAGGCACGGCGTGCCGTCCGGCTTCCTCGTACGGACCAGCGGGTGGAGCCGCTCCAAGAAGTCGGCCGGCGGCCCCCCGGCCTGCGGCTTCTGCTTGGCCTCCTGCGCCATTCGGGTCAGGATGCCCCACACCGCGCGGTTCCACCGCTCGTGCCACGTCGTGTCCAGCAGCGCTTCCGACACCGCGCCCTGCTGCATCCACGCCAGCCAGTTGTCCGCCGTCTTCCCTTTCAGGCTCAACCCCTTGGCGTAGTAGCTCCCCGTGCCCCAGGCGACGATCGGGGCGTTTGGGCGCTTCTCGCGAAGCTCTCCGCACAGCTCCGCGCACCATTCTGCCATGCGCTCTTCACGCCACAGGGCCCACCAAGCCAGCCGCCCCTGGTCGGTGAGGTCGATCGGGTCCATGGAACGGGCGTGGATGAGCGCCTCGCGGGCGGCCACGCTGTAGCCCAGCATCTGGTAGGGCGACAGCCGACAGGCGAGCGTGAATCCATCCGGCGCCGGGTCTCGTGTCGCCAGCTCGACGAGCACGTTCCGGAGCGCTGTGCGGACCTCCTCCCGGAAGGGCGACGCGTACTTGGCGGGGTCGCTCCCTGAACCGCAGCCGCCGCTCTCGCCCAACTCGAACCACTCGGGCACTTTCGCGAAGAGACCGGGGCTGTCTGTGTCGGCACGCTCCCACGTAAGCAGATCCGCAGCAAGGCAGCAGTCTACTCCCGCCTTGCTGCACGCCTCCTCGGTTCGGGCGAGCAGGTCGTTGCTCACGAACGCGGGCCCTTGCGCAAAGGGCTTGACCCCAGTCGGGTAAAGCGTCTGCCCGTTGGAGAACACCAGCAAGTGCAGGCGGGAGAAGCCTGCCAACTGAGTAGAATCCGCCGCGATACGCTCCACCAGTGCGGGGGCGCGCCACGGGTCGAGGAACAGCTCGGGGCCGGCCGGCGACGCGCAAGAACCGGCCACCGTCAGCGTCGCCAGTAGGGCAACGATCCCTGTGCGCATAGTCATCGCTCTCCTCACTCACCGACAACGAGGTCCTGGCTGAAAAGGGCGCACGCCCCGATCCCGTCAGTCCTCCGGCAGCTCGACCGCGTACCGGTCGCGGTAGTCGTAGTACACCTGGAAGATCGACACGTAGGGTCCGGATAGTCGTTGCTCCGGGGAAGTGGGTCGTCGGTACGGTCGGACGACCATCAGGTAGGAGGTCCCGAGGCGGACGCGCGCAGTCTGAAGCTCCGCCACACGCTTGCGAAGTACTGCCTCGTCCATCACCATCTTGGCCGGCCCCGGCTTGCCCACGTCCTGTCTGGGGATGAGCGTCGCAGCCCGGGCGACGAACTCCTGCTGGGGTGGCGTCAACTCGCCAAATGGGCCGCTCTCCCGCGCCAGGAAGTCGGCTGGCGCGAAGGGGATGCCCTGCTTGCGCAGGTCCGCCCGGGTCGCCAACGGGCGCAACACTTCCCCGAGTTTGCTGAGCAGCTTGGCCGGCAGGAGTGGGAAGTGCAGCTTGTGTCCCAGGGTGGGGTCGTGTGCGGCGAGGAACCGCGTCTGACCCACGTGCCGCAGCGTCATCCCGGTGGCGGCGCGGAGCGCGGCGATCAACTCCGTGGCGCCGTAGCTTCCCTGTGAAGCGAAGATCCGCCGGCCTTGGTGCCTGTCGTCTGCGTACAGCCTGACACCGGACTGCTCCCGGATCAGACGGGTCAACTCCTCCAGCGTGTAGACGCGGCTCTCCTGCAGGGAAACGGTGCCAGCGGATGCCTCCTCGGCATGGGCGGAGGGGAGCACCCCGACTCCCAGTCGCGCCGTCAGCAGGATGCCGGCGGCGAAGGAGCTGACGACAAATTGCCACACGAGAGTCGCCTGCCATGCCTTGCGCACTGCCGTCATCACTCCGCCTCCTCAAGCGCAGCGCGCGCCGTTCCGGGCACGCTGCCCGGCGCGATCCGGTCGAACTCGCGGAACCGCTCGCCGGCGCGGATGAACACCCGTTTGGCGGGCTGCCCCTCGATACCGTCCACCTCGATATACGGGTCGAACAGGAAGCCAACGGCGACCTCGTTTCGGCTCAGCAGGCTTGTCCAGTCGCCGGCCGAGTAGCTGTTCGCGACCAGAACCGCCTGCACCCGCCTCTGCTGCTCAGCCGACAACTGCTTGACGTCCAGCCATTCCTCGTCCATGGCGGCGGCCCGCTTGTCGACAGGGAGCGCCCCAATGAAGTCGGCCACGCCCGCCATCGCCTCGCGGTATCGGTGTTCGGACTCGTCTGTCGCGGGGTACTGGTCGGGTCGCAGGACCACGACGCCCCCGCGCTCGAGGCGCGTCCTCCCCGAGGCGGCGGCCAGCTCATCCAGCACCTCACCGGCAGTTCGCCCCGCGCCCGTCGCCGGCATACGTGGCGGCTGCTCCGGGATCTCCATGACGACTCGGACCCCCGTCTCTCGGGTGACAGCGGCCAGCGCTTCCGGCAGCGGCCGCCCGGACACATCTGTTCGGACGGGCCTGGTCAGCGGGGCTTCGGGTCCGGCGCTTGGGCGGGCCAGGCAGGCCAGAGAGACTATGATGAATGCCGCCGCGGCCAAGAGGTTCACTGTGCTTCTGCTCATTTCCTGGTTCACTCCGGACACGGAGTCTGCTGGAGCATCCCGGGGTCTCAATCATTGGGACGCTTGCGAGGGCCGCCATAGGAACGAGAGGACAGGACACTGCCGGTTCTCGCGCTGACCACGAGGCGGACGCGGCCAATGTATTCCAGTCCGTCAGGCATTGTCGGGGTGAGCTCTACGTACTCACGCATGACGACCCACGCCAGCTCTTGGAGCGCGACTGGGACTATACCGGGTACATCGACCCGCTCGATCGGGATCCCCGTGTTGAAGTCCGAGTACAACACGTAGCGGACGACGATCTGACCATCGGTGTCGGGCAAGAGGGATGCCACCCGCAGGAGCCGCGTGAGCGACACGCGGGGCGGTGCACCGGGGCGGTCGTACATGACGCCGTCGTCCCGACACCAATCCTCGTGCGGCTTCCCTATTGGCCGGAGTTCAGTCCACCATGGCGTCGTCGGAGCCGTGAACGCCTCGATGCACTGGCCTGTCGCGGCGTCGATGGCGAGGTACAGTCTGGGAACCAGCTCCGGCTTCCCCGCTGCCTGTGGCGGGTCAGACGCATTGCGGGGAGGGATTGACACACTGGTGGCCTCCGCCAGCCACACCGGCAGCTTCTCGGGTCGAAGATAGGGAAAGTCGTCGTCGGTCAGGTAAGCGCGTTGCAGCTTCAGTTCACCGGCCGCCACTCCCAGATAACGGGCGGCCAGTTGCTCCGCCTCAGCACGGCCGATCCCGGCTTCGTCGCTTCGGGTCCAAACCTGGATAGGCGCATCCTTCGGCCAGCCGGGGATGGCGCTCTCTCCCGTGTCTTGGGCCGCGACACACGGGAGGACGAACCACAGTCCTTGACATAGCAGGACCGTCCCTCGACTCCGTCGGCAAAGCGACAGACGATTGGCGCCCCGCTGTGCCGGGACCAGGGTGTTGTTGCCCTGACCGTGGTCAAGGGCGACAACACCTGACGTGTCCGCTTCCCTGCGTGGATGCAAACCAAGTGCTCCTTTGGGCTGGCTCGTTCGCTGTGCCACGTCTACGGCTCAGGGCAATGCTTGTCCCAGACGCGCACTACGGTTCTCTCCTGCCCCCCCACCGTTTCGGTCGTGATGCCAAGCCCATAGTCTGTACTGTCTCCTTGTCCTGGCACCTCCGTCAACCCGGCTTTTCGCCATTGCTCCCCCGCAGCGTCTCGCCACCTTGTCTGACACTCCTGGAACGCCACTTTGTCGTCGCGGTCGCCCGGCATCTGATTGTTCGGGTGCCAAGTCTCGCCTTTCAGGGCGGCGGTGTACAGACAGTTGCGAGGGGAATACTTCGGGGACACGTGGCTGACATTGCCCGCTGTCATGCGGTAGGCGATCCCCTCGGGATCCTCGGTCTCGACGCTGCACGAGCATGGTGCGGCACCCTCGTACGGAGCGCCCCAGTCCCGGCAACTGACCAGGGCGGGTTCGGCGTTCGGACATTTGTACTCCCAGAAGTTCGCCAGAGACCCATCAGTATGTTGCTTCGAGTACCCCTTGTACCATCCTGCCTGCACCCACCGGTGCTCCGCCGTGTGGAGCATGACCCACCAAAAGGAACCAGCAACACTCTGCGTGTCGCCGCAGAGCTTTGGGTCGTACCGGCTGACTTGGGCTCTTACGCCCAGAGCGGGGCGCGCAGTGTACTCCGCGCACCCCACGAACTGGTAGCTCGGAGCGGTGCCACAGCCTCCCTTGGGGTTAGTGCATGGATTCGCTGTCACGCACTTGGCATTGAGTGCGATGACCCCTCCAAGCAGCACCATTCCGGCCATCTGCCGTAGTCTTCTCTCTCTCATGGCTGTCTCCTCCTCGTTTGTCTCGGCAATGGGCTTTAGCCCAGCCGCTTCTCTCTGGGGACGCGTTTCCGGGGCCGAATCAGCCCTCATGCCGACGCCTCCACATACTCGCTCGTCCTGCAACGCCGCGATCAGTGAGGCGCGCGGAGCAGTCAGCGACGGCTCGATCTGCACCTCGCCATCGCAGGAAGAGCGGGTCGGTGCTCGGACCCAGCCTGTTCGCCTGGCGACACAGGTTCGGTTACGCGAAGGCCGCGTCTCCTGGGTCATTCTTCCGCCAACTCGACGCCGAAGGCGTCTCTGTAGTCGTAGTACACCTGCGCCACCCGCAGGGATGATCGAGCATCCGCCTTGCCCGGGGAAGTCGCCGGCTGGTAGGCGGCAAACGCCATCAGGTACGAGACGCCCAGGCGAAGGTTGGCGTTGGCGAGGCTCTCCCGCGCTTTGTGCAGGAGTTGCTCCTGGGAATCCATGCTCCCCTCGGCCAGGCGGTAGGCGCACTCGTTGACGACGAAGTCCTGTTGCACTGGTGTCATCTGCGCGAACGGGACCCGCTTCCGGGCCAGGAACTCGCAGGAATTGAACGGGAGCCCCTCCTTCGCGAGATCGGCCTTCTCGGCGACGGGCCGCAATGCCTCGCCGAGCTGTCGGAGGGTGGTCTCCGGCAGCAA